>ERZ808032.103-NODE-103-length-13063-cov-4.672185_pt1 | contig 13063 bp, 21 predicted proteins | sample MGYA00380187_ERZ808032 | MGnify/ENA primary metagenome ERZ808032 (study PRJEB31490, sample SAMN06133378) | cow dung metagenome | isolation source: M10 | host: cow | place: China: Chengdu | collected 2015-05 ...
CTTACCAAACATAACTTTTACTGATAAGCAGTATGCTGGTTCGTCTTCCTCATCTCTTGGTTGTAATATTTTTAAGTTCCAACCTTGAGCTATTAATTCTTCGCCTTGTTCCTTGTCGAATAAAACACAGAAGTTTCTATCGCCTTTTCTGTTGAATTTTGTTTCCTTGCCTTCGAAGTTTCTAAATACTACTCTCGCGTTCTCAACTACTAAATTTTTCACAAATGCCATAATAAATCCCATCCTTTTCTTTTTATTTTTTAAAATTTTGAGAGGGCGTGAATATTCCCTCTCATAATATAGCATGTTTTTTTCGCGTATCTTAATATACGTCAATTAATTCAACGTCGTCCCAGATGTCAATCAGTCTTTTACCAGGCACAATATAATGCTCTAGTATTCCTCTTTTCGAATAGAATTCGTGTTTTTCTTCGTTTATTCTAAGTGTGTATTTATCAGCTTTATATATGCCGATTCTAATCCCCTCGTATAGTAGAAATATCTCGTGGTCACTAGTCAAATGTTCTATAAACGCCTCGTACGTATAGTCATAAAATGATTTCCTCTGAATATCGAACCAGAAAGTAGCCATCACAAACCCTCCTCATTAAATTATTCTCTAAAGGCTTCTGGTAATTGCACGTATTTAACATATTCGTAAAAGCTTAGCTCTGAACCTTTACTTCTTTTGGATTTACCTTGTTTAGACCAATCGAACGTATGTTTGTGAGCTTTACGTCCGTCTGGTATCTCCCACGGATGAGCATCAGGATATCCATGGTCGCTCATGTCAATATCCAAAAATGCTTTACCGTTTTCGTCGTAGTATCTTCTTTGCATTACTTCACCTGTGTCGGGGTGTATCTTCTCAACAACTGTGTTTGGTTCTCCTTCTTCTGGTAAAAATGGTATCTTCTTTACTTGAATAACTCCGAAATTATTAACCTTAAGGGCGTCGTAAACTTCGAAACCCTCAAGTAATAATAATCCAGATAGAAAGACAACCGGAGCCAATGGCCCAGATTGCGTACTAACGGTTTGTACATCATTGTAGGATATAACAGGCGTTGCTTCTGCGTCTATTACCGGCGCAACCATTGTACATAACGAGCTCATCATAAGTATCCATGCTATCTTTCTAAGTTTCATAAATAACCCCCATTTTAATTAATATTTTTAAACGTAAGAGGAAGCTATTAAGCCCCAACCTAAACCAATGCATAAACCACCGACAACAACGCCAACGACTTTTCTCGCATGAGGGTCTTTCATCGTGTTAGCGACACCTTTCATACATTCCTCCGCAAGTTTTATTTTAGCCATTGATTTAACTCCACTCTTAATTAAATTAAACATAAACATAATTCCCCCTTATTCTATAAATGCTTCGGCGTCACCGTATTTAGCGATAGACTCAACTGCGTCATCGACAAGTGTTTGATAATACGTTTTATCAATCATAGATGTGTCGTCGTCAGTTAAACATTCGGAATTAACCCATCTATATCCTTTAGTACCTGTAACAGCATCGTATTTAACGTTACCCTCTTTATCGTATCCTTCTCTTACTAGGAGACCTCCACCCATTCCAGGTTTAACCGGAGTGAACGCTCCCACCTTCCCTACGAAGTTTAAGTTATCTTCTCCAGTCTCATTGAAATTCAAATATATAGCTGATTTAACCGATTTAGTTTCAGTCATATCTGCTAATGTTATAGGTTCATGTGAGAATAAAGTTTTGAATACATATGGAACTGCGAATTGTGTACCTGTAGCAGACCAAGTGTTTCCTTTCTTTCTATTATCTCCTGGAATATAACCGTACATATTCATACATATATTAGGGTCTTCGTACTTAGCAATATACACGGCGTTGTTTACTAAACACATCTTCTTGTAAGTTGCCTCATGTTCAAACTCGTATCCGTATTTCTTACCGAATTCCATAACGAAATTGATGATTTCTTTTGTCGCATTTGGTATCTTTATTGAGTCTGTCTTAATATGCGCTACTGTGAAACCTTGTGCCTCCACGGCATACTTAAGGTCTATCATAAATAACGCGCCTCTCTTAGCGACTATATTATCTCTGTTTCTGTTATCTCTAAATGGATTTGTGAAACCTGCACTAGTTAAACCATAAACTGAGTTTATTGGTGTTTTTAGTGCTGTTGATAATATTGCTAACATAACATCGTCGTCTGTAACATATGGTGCGAACTTACCGTCAAGTATATTTCTAGCGGTTTCGAAATCCTTGTGTTTTATTGAGATTCTTCCGTCAACCAAATCCTTATATCGTTTAGTATATTTAGGACCAAATAAACATTCATCGATTGTTGAGTGAGGATGCATTGACGCAACGTCTAATAAAGCAACGTTCTCATGAATACCAGGAATTGCTTCAACATATCCACCTTCACCAACTTCAAGTCCTCTATACGTCGATTTACCGTTCTCGAATTTATAACCCGGGAAACATGGTAATAACGACTTAGTACCGTCGTATGCTGTGAAGTACTCGTCTAATAAATGAGTTTCACTCTTCAAGAACTCAACGGTTTCTTCGTTTAAATCGCTAGGCTTAACTGGTTTACTTAAATCTCTGTAATTGAATTGATTTTGTGGTTGTCTATTTCCCTCAAATATTATAGCAGTTGTTAATGCGTTCGTAGAATCGTTTACAGTTTTGCCAGCAATCTCTGATAATATAACTCTTGTATCGAAGTCTGCTTTTAGATGATTGAATACTGCTTCAGTTGCTAATACGTCATCGTCACAATATTCTGATACCTTAATCCATAGTTCTTCTGGTACAGGCTTGTCCCAAGGAAGTCCTAATTCGTGGTGTTTTATACCTAACTCGATTTCCCATTTCTTTAATGATTTCTTGTTAGGAGCTGATGCAAAGTCGTATACGTCTGTATAAGATAGATTATATGCTTCTGAGAACAGTGCGTTCGGAGAACCATTTACAATTCTTTGTGATAACTCGAATAGGTCTTCGTTAGAATATCCCATCATTCTAGCATACATAATATGATTGTCATATCTTCTGTTGTTGAACCCAACAAGTCTGAATTGACATAATCTTTCTATATCAACGGGAGATGGATTTATCATTCTGAATACTGGTTTTCCTTCGCCCTGATATTTCCAATTTACTAAGAATAAGTTAGGAAATACTTCAACATCATAGAACACAATAGCATCATGAGTTGATTCGACTGGTTCTGACGCATCTTCAGATTTGAATTGTAATTTACTAACTATTTTTAAACATGTTTCGGATTGATTCGTACTACTAGCCGCAAATGACATAACGCTAGGTCTTAAATCAGTAACGTCGTAATGCATGCCGCTATCATAAGCGTCGGTTAATAGTTTAGCTATGAAATCTACACTTGGTTTAGTCGAGTCGTGATATTCTTTGTGTAGATTTTTCAATATCATAATTCTTAACATTTTTTCATTCTTTAACACAGTAGTGTCTACCATCTTTTTTCTCTCCTCTTTCATAGGCAGACCTGAACTAATAGTGTTGATTGGTAACTCGTTACATTTGCTAAGTTTCCTTCTCAACGAACTATTACCAGTATATACCTTTATTTCAATATGTTCATCGTACACTCTTGATAATTTACTTACATCTCCAGAGTAAATATAGTGTAAATGAACGCCAGCCCCACTTTTACTTAATTCTGCGTACGTAGGTGGCCATTTTGATGCCGCTTCCAAATTCTTCTCTAAACATTTACCACCGTTTTCATCTGGAATATCGAAGTCTATAACGATATGATTTTCCGGAACTTTAACGTAGTGTAGTTTAGTTGTATCGATATCAGACAGAGTTGTCCTAACATCAGTCCATTTCAATAACGGTGTTTCATTTTGACTTGTGTACTGTGCTGGGAAATCTGAAGCCTCTTTATCGAATAATGAAACCGTAGAATTAAGTTCTAAAGTTTTTTTCTTAGGTTCTGGTTTTTCTTTCTCTTCTTTATGTCCATTGAAGTTATTCTCGATAAAACCTATATAATAACTCCTAACACGTTTTCCGTCTTCAAGAGTGTGTCTGTCTCTAAACTCCGTGAAATAATTTTTCAATTCGTCCTTAAACTGTCTTTTAGATTTAACGTGAGGTACTTTAGAGTCTTCACAATAGTTCTTATACATCTCCCAAGCTAATGTTAATGGAACATCCTTAGCTTCCATAAAAGTAACATATGAGTCCGCCACGAAATTATAGAAATCATTCGTAGCTTCAATCATACCTTCTGGTACGTAGTCATTGTAATATTTAGGGTCGTCCAAATATACATCAAGACAATGGTGCGCGATACCACTTAGTTGGAATGGAATTTGTCCCATTATTTCGTGATATTCATCGGCAGGTATTTTATTACCCGTCGGCGTTACGTCTATAAGTCTTCTTATTAAACCTGACTTAGCGTCCGTAATCTTTACTGGTTTGTTCGTACCCATCATTAGGAATGCCTTAAACGATGAAGTATACGAAGATTTAAATTTTTCATTTACGGTCATCTCTTCATGAGAAACCAAACTGTTAAGTTTCGTATTATCCTCAATCCTCGATAAATCACCGTCATGTTGTATTGCTACTAACGGGTTTGTTCTGAACGCTTCCAACGCAAACGAGTTGTTATTTCCACCTAAAGCCTTGGCGTCGAATACGGCATAATAACCGTCGAATAACATTTGAATTATATTTAGGACAGTCGATTTACCTGTACCAGCAGAACCGTAAAACACCATGAACTTTTGTATCCATTTTGAATCTCCTGATACTATAGCTCCAATAGCCCATTCTATTTTGTGTCTTTCCTCTTCGGTATATAACACTGATAATAGCCTGTCCCAAGCAGAATGGTCGCCTCTAATCAAAGGATAATTTAACGATTTACTTGAGTAATTTTCTCTTTTACTTTCCATATTTGAAAATATAAGAGTTTCATCAAGTTGTTTGTAGTTATTAATAGCTTGTTTTTGACAATATTTTTTCCATTTATCTATTAGACAGTTATCTGCATTAACCAATAACTGAGGTGTAGCACCGACCATTTCTTTACTACAATAATCCATTGTCATTTTGTCTATAAGATGAATCGCTTCGAATTCGTCCGTAGTCCAGCTTTGTTCGGTCTCATCCCATATTGAATAAAACGCATTACCACGAATCATCAAGTCTTTAGATTTTATAACTTTAAAAGATGGAGTGGCCTCTAACACCCCATTTTTGTTCGCTTTTGTCGTTATATTTACGAAATCTAACATTAGTCCACCCCCACTCTTTTTGTTACATTATACTAGTAAAGAAATGTGACATCTGCATCCAAATATCAATATCCCTCATATCTTTGTTAAAATTCGCAATTGTAAATAATCCACCCTTACCGTTAGGTTCGTAATCTCTTTCTAAAAATCTAGCGACAGTGTGGTCAACATAATCGTAGTCGTATTTATCGTCAGTCATTTCATAAAGACCTAGCGACTTAACCATAATCCAGAACCACATAGAGGCTCTATCGCCATAATCCTCGTCAGCCATAATAGTATCTTCCGCTCGTATAGCTAAACCAAACATCATTTCTAATACAGAACACTCAACGTCTTTCATTTTAATGTTCATAACTGATTCTGGAACGCTAGCATATTCACAGAATTTTTTACGAACAGCTAAACCGTCAAATATACGATTTTCGTCAAGTGGATGTATTGGATAGAATCTGATGGCGTCTAAACGTTCCAATAATTTACGTTTACCTTTTCCGTCTACTTCTTGATATATCCATTCGAAATATTCTTCGTTGATATCCATTTCCATTATCCGAACACCAACCTTCTGAATCTAATTGGACATACGTCTTCGTACTTATCTGCACAACGTGCAACACTGAAGTCCATACGCAATCTGTCATTACGAACCCATATTTCGTCATCGTCGTAGGTACCAAAGAACGACTCGAAATCTTCGCCTAATGCCGCCAATACGTCTTCTGGTGATACAGGCGTCCCCGTACTATCAGTGACATATCCGTCTGCGTATACTGTGTAATCGTCAGTGTCGTACGAATCAATCTCCATAAATTCGTCTGGCGATATATTATAAGGAACTTCACCCATTATAGGCGAGTTTCGTGGGGTATACTCACACAAAGTGACTTCGTCAGGAGTTGGGTCGTCAATTTCATCATCATAGTCGTATTCGCAATCGTGCTCATCATCGTATTCTTCTAACACTTTCTTGTATACTTCTAGTGGTGGTTGCGTTACATAAACTGGTTTCACTTCGTTCTTAGACTCTTCTTTTGGTTCATCATCTTCATCGTCTTTATCTTCGTCTACAGGTGCCGCTAATTCTTCGAACTCAGGTTCGCTCTTGCGTTCCATATATTTCTTCATAGCAAATGCGCCGGCTATTAATCCGCCGACGAATGCTAAACCAATTTTTAAACCGTTTGACATGCTAAATCTTCTCCTCTCCTACGATATTCAAAAGCCACAGCGGAACCAACACCATACATAATATAACCGCTTACGGCTTCTAATACAACTGCGGGTGCGTAGTTCCTAATCATTTTTAAAGTTTTATTGATTTGTGTTATCATCATATCTGATTGTAAATCTTCTTCACTATATTCGTCTGGGTATAATTCTAACACTTCTTCACATTCTTTAACTGCGTCTTCGTGTTCTTTCTTTATTTGTACAGCTTTGTATACGGCTTTATTGTGTATGATTAATCCAGCCACTCCAGCGGCAACTCCTGCAATTCCACCTATTATTAATTTCTTATCGCTCTTGAATATGTCAAATATCTTTTTCATAATACTCTCCTCCTAAATAATATTATAAACTAGCATCTGGGTCAACGCTGTCTGGGAAATCAGTTAATATATCTCCGTCAACGTTGAATGTTAAGTCAAATGCGTTTCTATCAAATTTCACATCGTCGTAAGTTTCACAATCTACTATTTGGATGTCAACGTAACTGTTGTTTTCTTTTCTCCATCCTAAAATTTGTCCTGATTTATTTTTAGGCATTCCTAATCTATCGTAGATATCGTTAAGGAATATGAATCCTTGTAATCTTAAAATATCATTAGCCCAGTTCTCTACTGATTGTAAAGTGCATTTGTTTTGGAATTTATCGTTAACCCATGCTGTTGAATATCTGTCGAATCTAACACTTGTTAATGCTTTTACAGGTTCTCCTTTAACTTTTTCACTAACAACTTCACCTGTTTCTTCATCAATTCTATCAACAACTTCGTAGCCTTCTAAAACTTCTTTAGCTGTTAATCCGTTTTCAGCACCGTTCTTTAATTTAGCTAGTAATGTGTTGTAAGCTGATGTAGCCGCCGCTAATGCTGTGCTTAAAGCGATTTGTCTATTCTTTTGAGTCTTGTATGATGCGAATATAGAAGCTACTGTTGCCGCATATAAACCAACTGGAATTGCGTAAGTCTTCATTAACTTTAAAGCGAAAGCTGTATAAGCTTTTCTAAATTCTTTCTTGTTTTCTTCGTCTGGTAATTGTTCTTCTAAAATCATTTCTAACTCAACGTCTAATTTGTCTTTGATTGTTTTAGCTTTTAATGTAGCTTTACTAGAAGTTATAATACATGCAGTACCAGCTACCAAACCAATTCCTAATAATAATTCAGGAGCATTCTTCTTTGCCCAGAATCTTGTTTTACCTGTGATTTCCATAATTTTATTTTTCATTTTTACATTCCTCCATTTTAATTTCCATTTCTTTATATTTTAAATCATAATGTCTTTTAATAGCGGTTGTGATGGGTATCATCAATATAACAACCATTAATGATATTAAAGCCTTGTCATACGAGCTCAATCCGTTAGATAGATTAATCGCATTAGTTACGTCGCTTTCATCAATAACGATTTCTACGTCCTTATAGCTAAGTTTCATATCGTAACCTCCTAACTAGTCAACACTAACGTTATAATTACTCCGAATACACATCCTACAGCCCACATTGCAATACCATAATTTCTTCTTATTTTATCTCTCTCTTTTTTTAATTTTTCATACATTTGCATAGCCCTCCATTTTAATTAAAAATTTCGAGAAGACGCTTTTTACGTCCTCTCATATAAGTCTTTGTTTTTTACGCGTATTTTTACTAGAAACATTTTATAGTAGAATAAGTTAAATCCGGTTGTATCACGAATCCGTATTTTGCCTTGCACTTTGGACAAGTGAAATCGGTTATATAATCTATCTTATTAGGTTGACTACACTCATCGAATGATAATTCACTTTTGATATACTCACCGCAACAAGGACATTTGATAAGCACGCGTTTAACATTTTCGTCCTCTTCATTCAGAGCGTCTTGCTTCTCCAAATGATTGATTAAATGGTTCGCGTACCACACGATTTTCTTAAGGTCTTCGACACCATTCTTCTCTTTCCATCTTAATGCATATTTGATAATATTACCAGTGTCGGTTGCTTCTATTCCGTTTAAACCATCTGTAAACGCCTCGATGACGTCTATCGCTTCCATACCGTTCTTAGCTTGATAATGTTTTGGATGATTGACCATATCGCTCATTTAAAATTCCCCCTCTTAAATATTATTTACCGCCTGTTGTTCCGAATCCACCTCTATCCGGATTCCCGAATGATTCCACTTCAATAAAATTAACTTTAGGCATAGCTTCTTCTATTCTGAATTGAGCTATTTTATCGCCTTTTCTAATCCAAGTACCTTTCGTTTTATCCCATTTATCGTCTTTATAACATATGGCTTTGTCACAACGAGCGAAGAAATGCCATTGGTCGTTATCGCCTATATACGTGTCGTCTATGATTCCCATGCCGTGTGGACTTATTATACCCCATCTTTCGTACGTAGAACTTCTTGGTAACATATGACCCTCATATCCTTTTGGTAATTCAAGCGCGAATCCCAAAGGTATTTTGACAGCAACCCCAAGAGGGATAAAGACGTCTACGTTAGAGTAAACGTCAATCCAATTCCCTTTTTCTATTTGTTCCAGCCTCTTAGCTCCTTCGAAATATTTAATTCTTATGTCCATTATACCCCTCCTAATACCATACTGGTTCTTTTAAATTTAAATAATAACCATTTGAATCCTTAAATACTTTTACATAATCAAGTTTCATCCATCCGTATGCATCACCTTTCTTATCGTGGAAATTGGCGTTCGCTAGTTTGTATAAATCGTTAACTGTTACTATCCATTGTTCCTCTATAGTTTCTTTCATTTTAACCAACGTTATTAAAGCCTCTTTTCTTGATTCGAAACGAACTTTGTTATAAGACATTTTTCCAATAGATGATGCACCCATGAATATACCCCCTAATTATAATTATTTTATTGGTGATGGTCTTAATAATTTGATTCTATATGCGCCGTCTCTGTCTCTAAATATATCAGCGCTATTTGTTGATGTCCATCCATAGTTTTGGTCTGTGTATCCGTTTCCAGAAACCCCTGCCAAGTCGAATAAATCTGCAACGGTTACAACGCCGTATTGTTCTACAATATCGTCCATTGATTCTAACACGTTAGCGGCGTCTTCTCTAGATTCGAAATATAATTCGTCGTAAGATACTCTATTAGATGGTCTATAATCTCTGTTATTTTGTCTGCTTCTAGAACCACCTTCCCAATAGTCCTTATATGATATTTTAGTTGAACCACCTCTAACACCCCAGCTAGATTTACTACTTCTAACTTCGCCGAAGAATATCATATCAGTTGCACCAGTGATTATTTGCGATAACGTGTTCTTAATAACAGGTACTACAACGTCGTATATTATATATTGCTTTATATTTTTACACTCGTCTGAAACAATGCTTTTAGCAACGCTAGCGATTTCAGATTTCTTCTTTGCCTTAACACTACCCTTTGTAACTCTAGTAGCCTTTTGTTTTTGTTCTCCCCCATTCGCCTTTTTAATGCTTGATGTTGTATACTTATTTTCCATTTTGATTCCTCCACCTTCTTTTTTTTTTTCAAAAAGACAAGAGAAAATGCTCTGAATTGAGCATAATCTCTTAATTAATATTATTCTTCGTTGTTTTCTGGTTTAACCGTTTCAACGTCGTCTAGTACTTCAACAGTCTCTGATGCTGTAGCCTTACTAGCTTTTCTTCTATCAAAGAATTTCTTGATTCCGTAACCTACACCGATTATTGCCGCACCAATAGCTAGTCCAGCAACTAAACCGTTATTAGATTCACTTTCCTCTGTAACTTCTTCCATAGATTCAAATACTTCTGTTGGTTCTAAAACCTCAGTAACCTCTAATACTTCCTCGTTGTTTAAATTTAAGTTTTCCATAAAAATACCTCCTAAAAATATAATATCTTCTCATATAAGCACATGTAAATTTCGCGTGCTTACATAGCCTTTCATTCTAATTAAAAAAATCGAGAAGACGCTTTACACGTCCCCTCATATAATCGAATGTCGTTTACGCGTGTTTAATAACACCCGTAATAGTTGTATAAAGGCAATGGTCTATTAACGTAATCCAATACTAAATATGGTTGACCGTTATTGTCAACGTCTGCCTCGAATCTTATATCCATCATTTCGTTATCAGATTTATAACCAATCATACTACCAGCTTTAATAGTTGGAATATTTATCTCGTTATAGAAATCGTTCATTGTTATAACGTATTCGTCTATAAGACGTCTATTAACGTTATTGACAGCTCGTTCGATTGCGTTCGCAGAAGACCTGAAAAATCTTCCTGACACAGTGTCAAACACTAGAGTTTCGCCGTCACCAGTATAAGTTACATAATCGCTTATATCTCGTTCTACTAGTTTGACTTTATCTTTAACTACTGCTTTAGACACCTCTCTTTCAATCTCTTTAGCTTTCTCTTCTCCAACAAGTTCAACCGTTTTCTTTTGATATTCTTTAAGCGTGTTTTCGGATAACGCATAAACAGTTGCTAATGCTGTATTTCGTCTAACATTTTGAGTTGTTCCAAAACATATACACGCAGTCGATACAACACCCATTATTGTCGCTGGAACATAAGGTTTCCAAGCGGCTTGAACCGTTTCTTTCTTGGTTAAACACGTAACCCCTAATTCACCTTTCTTTTCCTCAATCAACTCGATTGCTTTTGGCGTAGCTTTAACTGCCATTACAGTACTAACTACCATACCAACAACACCTGCTGATACTAATAATTCTGGACTATGCTTCTTAGCCACCTTTATTAATTCATTAATAAAACCTTTACTCATTTACATAACCCTCCATTTCGATTAATATTATTTTTTCATTGTTTTCTGTTTTAGTCATTTCAAATTCGTCTAATACTTCCTCGTTGTTTAATTTGTTTTCCATAAAAATCCCTCCTAAAAATATAATATCTTCTCATAAAAGAACATGTAATTTTTGCGTGTTTCTATTTTTTCACGCATCTACATACCCCTCTGTTAATTTATATAATTTTTCAATCGCGTCGGCCGCGTACTTAAACTTCAAATGAATCTTCGGATTTATGTCATAGAATCCCATATACATAACATGCATTTCGTCTAATACGTAACGAATTTCTCGAACTCCAATATACTTACTCGTAAATACAAGTTCCGTTATATTGTTGATTGCCTCTCCAATAGCCCAGGCGTGAAACGACAATCTATCGAAATCATCAATGTGTCGTCTTCTACTCGTTAACGTCTCTTTTATAGCGCCGTACTGACGCATGAAAGTGTCGATAAGATATCTGGCATCATCGCTCATTCATAACCCTCCTTTTTCAAAAGCTAAGAGACCCTGTTGAGTCTCTATTTTCTTATTTGTCGAGTTTTTTGATTTGTTTAGCAACTTCTTCTGCTACTGCGTTCTTTAGTTTATCTTCTTCTAGTTTATTTTGAATTAATTGAATTCCAAAACCAACTAAACTGCAACCTAAACCAATATACTTCAGTAATTTTTTATTATCTGCGTTCATACTAATCATCTCCTCTCTCATTATATAGATTGTATTTTTCGCGCAACGACAAAAGTTAGAGCCCTTGCGGACTCGAAACTCTTAAGCGTATTTATCTAATAATTCTTTCGCGTTTTTGATTTCTTCTTCTGAAGCACCATCAACGATTAATCCTTTAATGATATTCTCTTTAAAAGATTCTTTCTTTTCTAATATCGCTTTCTTCTTTCTAACATTAAGTAATGTTCCTATTCCAGCCAATGCAAATACACCAGCGCCAATAGCACACAATACATCTGTAGTTTTGATAGCTACATTAGTAACATATTTCTCTTCTTGAGTTTCCATTGTCATTAATTCGTTTTCTTTTTCCATAATAAAATCCCTCCAAAAAAATACTAAATAATCTTCTCATATAAGTCCATGTAAATTTCGCGTGGAGGAAAAGAAAAGAGACTGCGTAAAGCAATCTCAATCTTGATTCAATTAGTTTGGTCTAAAGAATTTAGTTAAACCTTTAAATGTTGCTGAAGTGAAACAACCCTCTTTCTCGAATTCTAAACCTCTGTTCATCCATACTGAGTAGAACACTATAGGTAATACAACACCAGTAGCTTTAACACCAACATCAAGTGACCTGAATATAGTAGATTTTATTTTCTCTCCATCTTCATTTAGCTCTTTGTTAATGTCTTTAACTCTTAATACTATAGCCTTATAGTCTTCACTGCATGGGTCGACTTTAGTTAATTCCTCTATAAGTCTGTCCATTTCCTTTTCCATTTTGATTTTCATTTCTTTTTTCATAGTAAATCCCTCCTAATATCTTCTCATATAATAGTATGTATAATTCGCGTAATGTTTTCCAAAATTTCCCACCCGGGATTTTTTCGGAATAGAAAAAGAAAAGGGGTTGTGAAGCCCCAAATTCTAAACGAGATTCCACTCGCAATTATAAAGTGTTGTTTATTTCTTGAATTTCATTTTGAATTATCTTCTGTTCTTCCACTTGTACTTCGTGTAGAACTATTATGAATTAATCTATAATTTTAAAATCTACCTTTGATACATCTG
>ERZ808032.104-NODE-104-length-12994-cov-4.698537_pt1 | contig 12994 bp, 12 predicted proteins | sample MGYA00380187_ERZ808032 | MGnify/ENA primary metagenome ERZ808032 (study PRJEB31490, sample SAMN06133378) | cow dung metagenome | isolation source: M10 | host: cow | place: China: Chengdu | collected 2015-05 ...
CACTACCATGACATATCATATCGAGTATCTTGCCTGGGGCCATGGATTACCGCAATGGGGCGCTCCGAAAGACAGATGTTTAATAATACGATTAGGAAAACGACTATGAATTTAACACCACATGAACAACAAAAGGATGATAATGATCTGAGAATAGAGCAGGTCATCAAAAAAAAGAACGAGTTTCATCTGATTGGCTCTCAAAGAAGGATTCCAGGACACACCTTGTATGCCTTCAACACTGTGACGAAAGAGATCAAGATCGCCCAAATAGAAAGGAAGGTGTTTTTTGGTTTTAACGGAAATATGATTTATAAAAACGAGATCACCGTTGAAAAAGATTGCATTTATCTTCAGGCATTGAACAAGAAGAACGCCCGAAAGAGACTTATCAAGATGGGATATTATTTAACTTAGAAAAGCAGCGGACATCCGCTGCTTTTCTTATTTCATGATCTTAAAACCGACTTTCGGTTTTGCGGTGGCTGTGACTGTCTCCGGCTCGATCTGTTCGGTTATGATGCCTGTGTAGGTGGATTCATAGACCTTGATTCCATGATTGGCCGTGTAGAACCTCGAATTTGTACGCATAAGTGCCGTATCTTCGCCTGTTCGGTAGCCTTGAAGGAGTTTGTGTAGCTCGCGCCTTTTCGCTTCTCTGAGGGCGATTAAATGCGTTGTGCCGGAGTGACGGTGCGTGTCATCATAGCAGTCGATGATGAGACGGACGCGGATAGTGGCCGTGCCCTTCTGATTGAGCCCTCCGGTGTTCGACCATTCGACAGTCGACGCATCGATGAGAACAGCTGGGAAGGTCAGCGGGTATGAGTCGCGCGACTCCTGGTCAAGCATCTCAAGCTGGCCGTAGTCTTCGTCCACGACTTCAAGGTCGGACATATTATGTCCGATGTGGTTAATGAGATCTTCGAGTAGACATTCCATTGTTGATAAAGTTTAAGAGTTCTTGATTTATAACTTCCTGTACTATTCGGTTGACTTCCGGATGTTCTCCGAGAAATTGTCTCTGAGGTATCTTGATCTTGTCACCGACTTTCTTGAGTGCCATGTTTCGCCAGAACTGGGCTTCGGCATTGAGGTTGTCTGCCTTCTGCCGGTTCTTCTTGCCTTTGGCCTTGCTGTACATTTCGCCGACGAGTCCACGCTTATAGTACATGCTCCAGAAGTAGCCTTTCATCTTTTTTGTGACTGTGATATCACCGCCTTCGTTGTGGATCTGAGCATAGACAAGAGGGTTCTGTATTATCACTCTGCCAGGCTCAGTGATGTAGTCGGTGGACATCATCAGATGGTTGGTACCTGAAAGCATCGGACCATAACCAGGGCCGTCAAAGCCTAGTGAGGTACGCATCGGCGGAGTCCATGGCTGACCATAGAATCCGCCTTTGCGGAAGTTCTCACGTACACTGTCTCGCACCGCACGACCAACCTTGACCGGCAGGACTCTGTCCTTCAGTCTCATGAGCTCTTTGAGTGCTCTGTTGATTTCTCCCTGTAAATCCGGTGCTGGCATATTTTTCGTAAAGTGTTGTTATATTAAAAAATATATCTATATTTGCCCTCAAGATAGCCCTTGAATAGATGCTGACAATCGCGAGTCGGAAGAGCGCAAGCCCTTATATGAGAGGTTGGACTCCTCTTGTTTAAGGGCTATCTTATTTTAGTAAGGTTCTGCATTCCTAAATCAGATGCATTTACTTTTCCTGCAGTTGTGAGTTGATTGACCTTAAATTTGACTCTATCTACTTTGAACTTTTCGTCAAAGTCAAATACAAGTTTATATGATTGCTGCGGAGTATGCCATACATACCATACGTTTTTCTTGTCATCGTCAAAGTATACTTCGCACTTATCAAGATTTGCTAACGCTTCGACTAACTCCGCCTCAGGCATACCTATGCCTTTAGCTGCTTTAGAGGCTCTTAATGCATGCTGCATTCCGACATCTGAAACAATCAATCTGTCTGTAGAAGGCTGTATGCCTTGCTTTTTCAAAAATGCAATAACAGGTTTATCGATTTGTCCCAAATCTGCAGTAGAGTTGATTGGCTTCCTGTTGTGAACATTATCCAGAACAAGATCAATCATTTCTCTTGTAGTCGAGCGAAGAACTTTATCTTCCCTCACTCTCATTTCGCTAGCCTTTTTAGGAGCTGAAGTCGTTTTTGCTATGGAATCAAAGAACTCCTGAAGTCTAGGCTCAATCTTTCTTTCTCCCTTCATCCAAGAAGCAAAAGACTCTGCGATGTATTCATCTTTAGTCGTACCAGCATAACCGGATATTTTTACTGAATGCTCAGCAATTTTTGTGAGACTGTTTACGAGATCTGCAGGCATCTTTTTCCACTGTATGTGATGTCCGAACTCGTGGATAATACAGCCTCTTATACTATCATCAACCAGCTGACGACCAGACTTCTTGTATCGTTCTGCGATCTCTCGTTGTGCAGGAGACAATTTGTCAAGATTAGCCATGACCTTATCCCATGCAGCTTTCGCTCTTCTCTGATATTCTGCAAATGCTTTTGTACTCTTCAACACGTCAGTATTGAGGTAGATTCCACCAAATGCGGGGCTATACGCTGCGATTGAATCAGAACTTGAAAAGACTTTTTGACCCGTCTTGGAAGATGCTGATATCGGTTTGATACCTGATATCTTCGGGATGTCTACGGTGCTGAAGATTTGCTGCAGAGTTCGATTTATCTCATTAGCGACCTCAAGCGAAATTCCTTTATAAGAAACTCCACCTTTGAAATCTCCAAAATTGACTTTTTTGATGTATTGCTCTGCAAACTTCTCAGCCTCTTCAATTGTCTCAGCTGGCACGAAGTCTACCACAGTGCCGACTGCGTTTGATACTGCCTTATTAGCACCTGCGTAGGCTTTGGCGATATACGGGTGACTATCAGAGAAAAGCTTGCCGTCATCGGCAGGGTTGTTATCGAGTCCTGGCTGCTGTGGTACCGGGTAGAAGTCGCGGATCACTTCGTCGTTCACGGGCTCGTCTGTCTGCTGCAGTGTACACTTGCAGTTCCACCTGTCGCCTGGGCGGTGCTTCTCCCAGAACGGGTGGTTAATCGGTAGGGTCAGCTTCTTTTCCCAGTACTGACGGTGGAGCGGGTCCTGCTGCGGGCTTGTGGTCGGCATCCAGCGGACATTCTGGAAGACGTCAGCCTCAGCCTCGAAGTGTTTCCAGTCCGCAGCCTGATGAGCGCGTATGACAGCGGTATTATACTCTGTGCGGAGCCATGGGCCGACGTAGTGGTTGGTCATGCCCTTGATATCCTCTACCCATCGGTCGAACTTCTTGAGCTGGCCGTTCTCGTCGATGAGCTGCGATGCTATGTCGTTCTGCATGCGGTGGACTCTGAAGGCAGACCAGATGGCGTTATTGGTGCGGAGCTGATTGATGAATTCGTCCGGCACCTGTGGCCACTTCGACTCTGATATGCCCTTAGAAGCCGCTTCGTTGAACAGACGGAGCGTTTCTCTGAAGATATGATCCTCTATCTCATCGCGGACATTCAGACCCTTGTAGATAGCTTCAAGGCCCTTTGCGAGGGCTTCTGCACTGAAGTCTATTCCTTGCTTCGCTGCGTTCTCGAATCCTCCGCAACAGTCGCACGTATGGCTGTAGTACAGGTCATTTATCAGAACAGAAAGTCTGCCCCGTCCTGCGGGGCGTCCGAGAAAAAACCCTTGACTCTTGCCCAGAAGTCAGTCTCTGCCTGGTTCTTTGGCTCAGGTACATTCGGCTTCTTGCCTTTGCCGTTCTCGTCCTGCAGCTTCTGCATTATCGCCTTCTGCTGTGCCGCCTTCTCGTCAGCTCTCTGCTGAGCTTCAGCCTTCATCTTGTCATAGTTGCTAGGCTTGTCGATATCGAAGGTGTCATACAGGTAGTCATCCTCGACTGGAAGCCCGCGGTCCATAAGCTGGGTCACTACCTGCAGCTGCACTGTCTTGTCGATGTCCTTGACCTCGATGAAGCGGAATTCTCCGCCTTCGACGTTGTATCCAAGGTTGGCAAGAATCTTACGCATCTGTGCTGAGTTCAGCACGGCGAGGATGAGTGCCTGGTCTTCGTCCTTGATTTCGTCCTCTTCCTGCTTATGGACGGTTCCGAGTGCCTGTGTGCCGGTAGCCTTAGCGTCAGTGGTCAGAGTGTTGCCCAGTACGGCAATCGACATCTGCGAGTCGCACTTATCCGAGAAGTTGTTGTACAGGTCTGATGATCCTGATTTGTTACCGCTCTCGTGCAGTGTGAGGGAACTGTCGGCAGGGTGGATATAGACGGCATTAGCGCCCTGCTTACGGGCGTCAGCGATGAGTCTCTTTCGCGCTTCTTCGTCGCCTGCATCATAGGTGTACTCACGAATAGGCATGCCGAAGATCTGACAGAACTGTGCCCAGTCTCCGATGTTTCCGCGTTTGTAGAGGACATATGGCATGACTGCCGACATGATGCCCAGGCTTCGCGGTTCATTACCTACGACAAGGGTGTTGCTGAATGCTTCGATAGGCGCTCCGTCGGTGTCCGACTGGTAGCGGAGCACAAGCTGACGAACGGGGTCGTAGTGCTTACGAGCGATGGAGTCGAAGTTGATAACTCCGTCTGCATCGAGGTAGAACTGAAGAAGAGAGAAGCCCCAGAATTCAGACTCCACGACCTCTTTTCTGAACCTTCTGAACCATGGTTGTTTCAAAAGGTCGTTGATGGTGTCGTCGGTCTTTTCGTTGCGGATGAATTCTATAGGCGTGCGGCATGCACCTACAAGCCTCTTTCGGTGGATACCGATGAGGTGCGGGTCAGTCATGAAGGCTGACGAGTACATGTCATAGAGACGGCTTCTGCTGTACATGTCTATCGCAGTCGCCGACTGTAGAGAGTTCATGTATGAGCCTATGTCGAAATGGAAAAGCTCAGGACTCTGAAGGATGATGTCGAGCCTGCGTCTTTCTTCTGTGATCTGCGTAAATCCTCCGGCGGTGATTCGTCTGTCTTTTGCCGGTCTTCCTTTTGGTTTTGGTGCCATGTTCGAATAGTTCTAGAATACTGTTAGAAATGCGTTTCTCTGAGTGCGTTGTTCTCGACCTGCCATGGGCTCTTTTCAGCCGCTTCTTCTTCCGGCAGGCGTGGTGCTCCGTCGATGGTTATCTCACCTCTTGCCACACCCTTGAGCCAGTCGATAGCTCTTTCGTAGCGTTCCTTTCGGATCTGCGACATCTTGTACGGGTTGTGGATGCAGAAGATGTGATATGTGGCGATGTCCTTCGCCATCATCAGGATGAGCGGGTGACGTGCCTTGCCTTCAGCGGTGAAGATCTTCTCAACGTCATAAGCTTTGTTGAGATATGACTTCATCTCTGATATCGCCGTCATCTCGCAGTCTTCGATGATCGTACTGTTCTCTGAAGCTTCGCCTCTGAGAAGGGAATCCAGGATGTCCCTATGGATTGTGCTGTCGTAGTCGGACAGCTGAATAAATGTGCTCATATTGTATTACATTCGGTTGCGTGAGTCAATAAGGTCTTCGTATGGTACCGTGTCCACTACGGAAGTGCTCTCTCTCATTTTTCGGTCTGTGAAGATCTTCGCACCCTCGACGCAGTCGGGACCGTCGGCACAGTACGGCAAATGAAGCTCGAACATCTTGAACTGGTCGTTCAGCTCCTGCATGTGCGGGTTGTCTCTCTCTTCTTCGTTGAAGATCAGACGTCCCTCACGGTCTACCGGTTCAAGGCTGGCCTCGATACGCGTCGCCTTGTCGCCCTTCTTTCGTTCGTCACCTCTGATATAGAGATTGTCGCCTTTCTGCTGGTTCTTTGCTCTTACCATAGGCATGAACACCTGTTCGAAGAACGGGTTCTGCAAGGTGTTGTTCTCCTGTACGAAATAGACGGGCACAGAGCTGCCTAGAATGCCCTTAAGAGTGTAGAACCACTCTATGTATTCGTCGTTGCTTGCATGGGCGCAAAACGCCTTCAAAATGTAGTATACGCCCTTCAGATATCCCATTGCCACGACGGCCTTTGTGGAGTTCTTCTTGTCGGCCTTGCTGTTCGAGTAGGCAGGGTCGCCATATACGACAATGAACTTGAATTTCTTTACCGGAGGTACCTTGCCATACGGAAGGTTCTTGAAGATCTTACCTTCGGATATCGGGTTGTTCATGTACTCCTGCTGGAAGGCCTTAGTCGATATCTTGGAACGCAGGCGGGCGATGTGTTCAGGGGTGTTCTTCTGTGGCCATGTACTGTCACCGTTCTTATCGACGAGGTTGACGATATCCCAGTGGTCCGCTTTTGCTCCGGCTCTGGCCACGCAGGTATCCTTTGCGATGATGTTACCACAGAAGACTATGAGGGTCGGTTCTGAGACTGAACGTGTCGGATAGAGGGCTTCTTCCCACCACTCCCACTTCTTGTCGAGGATGGTCTTATTACGGCAGTCAGCGTCGGTGTCGAAGTCGTCCAACAGCAGGATATCCGGACGGACCGCCTCCGCTCTCGAACCGCGGGGAGCATTACCGGCACCGATGCCCAGAAATGAAGCTCCGTTCTTAAGGACAAACTCACAGCCGGTCCACTGTCCCTGGTTCTCTTGTTCACCATAGAATGCCTTGATACGTCCGTTAGCTTCGAGGTTGGCCTTATATGGTCTCAGAAGACGTTCTGCGGCGTCCTGAGTTGCAGCTGCAAGGATGACGTTACGATTGCGTCCTGTAAGCACTCTGTAGAGCACGACGAACATAACGACGGTAGATTTTGCCAGCTCACGACTCCACGAGAGCACCTCGAACCACTCGTCGTTATTGATCATTCGCTTGATCGCCTTGACGTGGAACGGGGCAAACTCGTATTTGGCATAGCTAGGGAAAAAGTAATTGATCCATGCGATAGGGTCTTTCTCCAGCTTCGCTCTCTTGCGGGCTATCTCTGCCTCTGAGAGACCGGTTTCTACCGGGGTGGCATTGGCAATATCCTTCAGATATTCCTTCCACTCTTTCAACTTCAATTTGTCTTCCTGCAGCATGGCTTAGCTCATTTGTTCAGTCAGGAACATATCCCAGTATTTGGCAACCTTCTTAGCCTCTTCGAGGTCTACGGTGCGCATGTAGTTGATAAAGCGCATACCGGCGTCTACGAGACCGGCAATACCGCAGTCGTTCTCAAGTTTCTTGATAGCATTAGCAAGCTTGACGAGTTTGTCTGCTTCCTGAGCTGTAGGACCTATCTGTATGGCCTTGTTAGGGTCATATTTCTTGTTGTTCGGATCCAACCTGTCGAGGTCTACAAGCTTGCCTCTTTCCTTGACGCACTGATTGATCATATCAATCTGGGCATAGAGACCTTTGAGGATGCTTTCTCTTCCGGCTGTCATATAGGTTTTGAGCTCGTCCCATTTGCCCTGTTCAGCCCATTTTGAAATGGTCTGACGGGTACTGCCGACCTTCTCCGCAATCTCCGCGTAAGTGTAGGTGCCTTGGATGTATAGCTCTTTTGCCAGACTCTTTTTCTGGTCTGTTGTCAATGTTCCCATATTATATGTTTTCAGCAAAGATGGGAAGACCTCTCTAATTTGGAAAACTTATGATTTATCATATACGTTTGAATCGATTATCATAGCAAAACTAATTTGCTATCATAAATTTATGATTTTGAGAAGTGCTGAACCTTGCACAATTTTGCGAAAAATCAACGGAGAATGAAGACAGGATTTTTCAATGTAATATTGCCACGTGAGGAGAAGAACGCAGTAGCTATCTTGCTCTACGGTCACATCGGCCGTGACGAGAAGGTGGATAGTGCTGAAGTGGTGGCTGAGCTCATGGGTCTGTCGTCGAAGTACGAGAACATCGACATCAGGATTAACAGCATGGGCGGTGAGGTGTATGCAGGTATGGCAATCTTCAACGCTATCCGTGCTTCCAGGGCAAATATCAATATATATGTCGACGGCGTGGCTGCCAGCATGGCTGCAGTCATCGCTCTTTGTGGCCGTCCGCTTCACATGTCGCGATACTCACGTCTGATGCTTCATCAGGTGTCCGGCGGTATCATGGGAACATCGAAGGAGATTCGAGCATACGCCGATCAGGTGGATTCTCTTACCGATATCCTCGTGAATGTGGTTGCAGAGAAGTCTGGAATGAAGCCGGAAGAGGTCAAGGAGAAGTGGTTCGACGGTGAGGATCACTGGATAACTGCACAGGAAGCTTTGGACCTGAAGCTTGCCGACTCTATCTATGACATGAAAGACGGTGCAGCACCGGCAGAGGGCGCTTCTGCTGATGCGATCTATGAATTTACTAACAGGCTGTATTCCCAGCCACAAACTAACGAAAATATGGAGATTTTAGAAGAACTGAGGAAAATGTCCTCATTCACCAACGCCACGACTGCAGAGCAGGCGGTGGCAGAAGTCAGCAGACTTGAGAACGAAGCAGCTAAGGTTCCGGCTCTTGAGGCGGAAAATAAGAAGCTCAAAGAAGAGAAGGCTGCTGCAGAAAAGGCACAGCACCAGGCAATCGTAGACCAGGCTGTAGCAGACGGTCGTATTCAGGCATCACAGAAGGATCAGTTCCTTGCTCTCATGGCAAAGGACTTCGACGGTGTCAAGAAGCTTCTCGAAGGCATGCCTAAGGGCTCCGGCCGTGTAAGTAACTTCATCGGTTCAGCAGGTGGAAACACAACCGCTCGTCAGCAGCTTGAGGCTATGAGCTGGACAGAGATCGACAAGGCTGAGCGACTCATGGAGCTCAAGAACAACTACCCTGACCTCTACGAGGCAAAGTATAACGAACAGTTCAAAAACTAACGAATATGGCACTGCAGACAGAAATTTGGATTAAATCCATTGTAGATGGCCTATGGCCAGAAGATTCGTTTCTCAGCAAGGCTGTGAACGACGACCAGTATGTGTCTAACAAGACAGTACACATCCCTAACCCGGGTAATGCTTCAGCAGTCAAGATGGACCGCTCAGAGCTCCCTGCTACTATCAAGAAGAGAACTGATAATGAGGTTACATACAACCTTCATGAGTTCACTTCAGACCCTGTGCTCATCCAGTTCACTGAGGAGCTCCAGCTTTCTTACAGCAAGCGTGAGAGCGTAATCAAGGAGGATCGCGCAAACATCGTTAACCAGGTGGCTGAATATATGCTTCAGCAGTGGGCTCCAGATTCAACCCACATCCTCACCACTACTGGTGATGCTGTTGCAGCTCACACTGACTCTGCTACAGGTCAGAGAAAGGGCTTCACCATGGACGACGCATTCGCCCTCATGGCTAAGTTCAACGCTGAGGACATCCCGCAGGAGGGCAGATACCTTCTTCTCGACGCCTTCATGTATCAGCAGCTCATCAAGAGCATGTCGAACAATGAGATGGCAGCATTCCAGGCCACTGCAGACCTCAAGAGAGGTGTCATGGGTAAGGTTGCAAGCTTCAACGTGATGATGCGCTCTACAGTGCTCCGTTACGCAACTGACGGCACACTCAAGGCTAAGTCAGCAGCTGGTGCAGCTACCGACAACGCAGCCGGTCTCGCATGGTACGAGGGCGCAGTCAGCCGCTCGAAGGGCGACGTGAAGATGTTCTCATCAACTGGTGACCCTGCTTACTATGGCGATGTATACAGCTTCCTTGTAAATGCCGGTGGCGCTAAGCGTCGTACCGACAAGAAGGGAATCTGGGCAATCCGCCAGGGTGCAGCAGCCTAAATTCTAACAGAGTCCCACCTTCGGGTGGGCTCTTTTAAAACTTAATCACAATGTCATTACCAAAAGTAACAATCAAATACCTTAACGGTCTGCTGGGAGTCACTCCTGAATCCAAGGACGGTCTCCTTGCTCTCGTACTGCTAGGTGCGTCAGCTGTGGGTGAGACCTTCAAGGCGGGTACGCCTTACCTCATCTATGGCCCTGCGTCTCTCGATGATCTTGGAGTGACAGAGGAGAACAACGCACGACTCGTGGAGATTGTGCGCGAATTCTATTCTGAAGCGTCAGAGGGTACGCCGTTGTATATCGCCGGATATACAGGTACCATGACGGCATTCTGTAACAAGGACACCGGAAACCTCGTGTCGATGGTTGAACAGCTCAAGGGCGAAGTCCGCGGAGTGGTCATCGCCGGTACAGCTACCGACGCAGCGACAGAGGGAATTTCAGCGGACGTCCTCAGTGCAGTTCCTGTAGCTCAGGCAGCTGCAGAACACTGTGCAGATGCTCTCTATGCGCCTATATTCGTTGTTCTTGAGGGTAGGTCTTACAGTAAGGCTGCTGACCTTCCTGACATGACAGAGAACGAATACAACAGGGTTGCAGTCCTCGTCGGTGACACTAAGAAAGACAGTAAGGACGCAGCGGTCGGCACTCTTGCAGGTCGCATCGCAGGTGTGGCTATCCAACGCAATATTGCAGCTGTTCTCGCGGGTCCTCTCGCACCTGTTGAGATGTACCTTGGAGGCCAGCTCGTGGATAAGAGCATGAGCGATGTCCGCACTGCAAATGACAAGGGCTACCTGGTGCCACGCATCCATACAGGACGTGCCGGTTACTACTTCACTGACGATGTGCTCTGCTGTGATCCTACAGACGACTATGCACATCTTACAGCACGCCGCACGATTGACAAGGCTGCACGCATCGCCTACGACACCCTTCTTGACTTCCTTCTTTCGGAGGTGGAGCTCAATGAGGACGGCACAATGCAGCAGGCTGTAGTCAAGAGCTGGCAGGCTGCGGTAGAGTCGGCAATCGACGGCCAGATGACCGCTAACGGTGAGCTCAGCGCTGTAGGTGACAGTGGCTGCAGATGTATCATCGACGCTTCGCAGAATGTTCTCTCGACTGGCAGAGTGGACGTCACTCTCAAGGTGAGACCTTATGGTTACGCCCGTGAGATTGACTGTAAGCTGGGTTTTCTAACTAATAACGCATAGGAGGATATATCATGCCGAAGTTTAACAGTAGAGAGTATGAGTGGGCTGACGTCAGCGTCGTAGCTGCCGGACGAATGATCACCGGAATCAGAGGTGTCTCTTATACGTCATCTCAGGAGAAGGAGGCTCTGTATGGCAAGGGCAATAAGCCACATTCCATCCAGCGCGGAAACAAGACCTTTTCGGGTGCTATCCGTCTTCTCCAGAGTGAGCTTGAGGCTCTTGAGCTTGCAGCAGGCGGAGACGCTCTGAACATCAGCTTCAACATTGTTGTCGCATACGGTAACCCTCTCAAGGGCGACGTGATCACAACCGACCTTCTTGTAGGTTGCGAGATCACTGAGATTCCGAAGGGTCTTAACCAGAACGACAAGTTCATGGAAATCGAATTGCCTCTTGTAATGCTCGATGTCAAGAGAGGATACAAGTAGGATCTAGAGATATCGCGCCTCCGGGCGGTTGTCCGGGGGCGTTATAATAACATTATAACAGCAATAGAACGATGGCTAAAATCACACAGACACAGATTGACGACTGGAAGAAACAGCACGGCGACGTGGTTTTATACACAGTCGATGACAAAGAAGGCTACTTCCGTAAGCCTACAAGACAGGAGATCTCTTACGCATCCGTGGCGAGCAACCAGATGAAGGATGTTATCAAGTACTCCGAAACCCTCATGAATGCATGCTGGTTGGGCGGAGACAGAGAGATCCTCGACAAGGATGAGTACTTCATCGGAGCGATGGGCGTTATCGAAGCTCTTGCAGAGGTCAAGACCGGTGAGGTAAAAAAGCTATAGAGCTGGCAGACGGGCGACCTGATGCGGATTTTATCAGCTACTTCAATACGATGCTCAGGTATTATCTGCATGTGGACCCGGATACGCTGACTGACCAGCAGTGGGCTACGATGATAGCCCAGTTGACAGATATACGTAGAAGAGAAGCAGGAAAATGAATGTCCTTCAGTTTATAATCGATATTGCTGCACGTGGTGATCAGGCAGTCATCCGCAGAGTCAACACCCTTCAGGAAAGACTGGGCGGTGCTGATGCTGCGGCAGAACGTCTGGCCAATACCACCAGCGGTAAACTGAAAAGGGCTTTCATGTCACTGCCTGGTGCGTCTTTCTTCGCCAATCCTATAGTTGCCCTGTCCACGGGTATAGGCGTTGTCGCTAAGCTGGGAATGGAGACGGAGAAGACTGCAACCGCATTCCGCGTCCTCGCAGGCTCAGAAGAGACTTCTACAAAACTTTTGGGTCAGCTCAACAAATACGCTGATGAGACCGTCTGGAACCGTCCTGAGATTCAGGAGGCGGCAAAGACCATGATGGGCTTTGGCGTATCTACCGAAACAGTGTACAAGGATCTCAAGATGCTTGGAGATGTCGCCATGGGTGACAAGAACAAGCTCCAGAGCCTTGCACTGGTATTCGGTCAGATCTCGTCTGCAGGCAAGCTTCAGGGTCAAGACCTTCTCCAGCTCATCAACGCGGGATACAACCCGCTTCTCGATATCTCTGAGCTTACGGGCAAGTCCGTAGCAAAACTCAAGGACGAGATGAGCAAAGGCGCGATATCGGCAGATTTGGTTCGAAAGGCATTTGAAAAGGCAACGGGTCCGGGTGGTAAGTTCGAAGGAATGATTGAGGAGCTGGCTAATACGGTACCGGGAGCATTTGACCAGCTGAAGGGCAAGGCTTCTGCAGGTCTTTTGAGACTCTACGATATTATCAAGCCTTTGATGATTCCTGCATTCAATACCATGTCTAAGGTGCTTGAAAAGCTTTATGGAGTACTGGAGGGCGTACTGAATTTCTTGATCAATTACGGTAAATGGCTTTTGCCAGCCGCAGCAGCCATTGCAGCATATAACGTTGTCGTCAATTCGACTGTAGTAGCATTGAAGGCATGGGTAGCCATTCAGAAGATTCTGAATGTCGTAATGACCCTTAACCCTGTAGGTCTTATTGTGGCTGGTATCGCTGCCCTTGTGGCTATCGTGGCGGTATGCTATAAC
>ERZ808032.105-NODE-105-length-12958-cov-4.759025_pt1 | contig 12958 bp, 14 predicted proteins | sample MGYA00380187_ERZ808032 | MGnify/ENA primary metagenome ERZ808032 (study PRJEB31490, sample SAMN06133378) | cow dung metagenome | isolation source: M10 | host: cow | place: China: Chengdu | collected 2015-05 ...
GCACTTTCAATGCCATATATGGCACAGGCATAAAGAAATGCATCAAGTATATTATGCCATTGTTTTGTTTTTAATTTATCATCAAAGACTCTTGATAGATTTAATTTTAAAGTTTGTATATCCATTTCTTGTTATTTAATTTAATTAAATTTGATATGACTTATTAAATAACTTCTTCCCAACCTTTTTTGATATTATCGGCTATTTCGGTCGCTAGAATATTTCTTCAAATAATCTGCAAAATGTGTTTCTTTATTTGCCATAAATGCACAACATGGTTAGATTATTTCCACACGCCTTTTTTGCAGCCATTCTTCTCGCATTCGGCATTGAATGCTGCTAGTGTTTTTTCGTCGTTAGATCCGCTTGTATAATATCTATCGCCATCTTCATCTGTATAGCATACTTGAGCATACAAACCAAATACGGTATCAAATTCTTTTTCGAGCGATTTGATTTTTTTGTTACCAGAAATACTAATATCACCACCCGAATCTGCACGCCTAACAGATGCTAGTGTTCTGTCATCTGGAATTCTAGCTGATAAGGTTTCTCCTCTTTTCACCATATCACGTCCATAACTATAGCAAACCCACAAGTTGAGATATGGAAATTTTTTATTAAATTCCTTGCGTAATGTTCCTACTTTCTTATTGCCAGACACCGATATTTCGGTTGTAGTTTTCTTTGCTGCTGTTGTGGTTTTCTTTGCAACTGTTTTTTTTGCTACTGCCATAAATATGTAATTTTAAAGATTAAACATAACAAATTAAAAACTTGTACTGATTATGTATAATTTTACAAACATACGCAAACGTTATATACGTGTCAAAGTCCTTGTTGGTCCTTATTTTTTATTGTTTTAATCCTTTTTATGTTTACAAAAAAAATAAAAAACCTCGAGCCACATCACACAAGAGTGACTCGAGTAGAATATTGCGTATAAATCAACCAGATGCAATCTTACCATTTGATTTACAAACAATTACCTTTTATAATATGCAAAATTACTTGTTTCAGTACTTGCACCATCAATGATACAGGTAAAGTAGAAGTTAAAGGCACATGTATAAAAATGTGTTTTATAGATGGATTTTCACTTTCATACTTTAGGGCCTCATAATGCAACCTATTACAAACATACAGCCCACAAGAATTAGAAATTACTACCGGGAAACCTTGTTCCTTAAGAAAAATCAATAATTTTTTATTTACCAATGATGAAATATATGCAGTAGGACTATTCGTATCTATAACCTCTTCATTTGCCCAATAACCATCATTATCTGGTTTAGTAGCGTCCATTAAGTTTAGAGCAACCCTTTCTAATCTTATCACCTCACTTTTTGCCGCCTGACCTAGCATAACCACAAAATCTGGATTGTGTTTTCTAACCGCATCACGAAACGCAATAGGTGTAATAGTAAAACTCACAGGAAGTCTTTCAATAATCAAATCCACAGGCAAATCATGAGCAGAAGCCAACAGTTCTGCTATTGCCCACGATGAATTCTCTGTATACTCAGCAAACGGTTCAAATCCAGTGACAAGTATCTTCATAATGTATAGATTTTTCCAAGATTTGATATTACATACCTTCTATTATAGCTTTCACAAAACACAAACAGTGTTTAAGTTGAGAGAAAATTCTATTAAATTAAGGTTCTTATTCAATTACAATAAACTCGGTTCTGCGGTTTTCTGGTGCCATAGGGTTTTCTGCAATTTTTGGCATAGAACTACCTAGACCTTCGTAAGAAAGACGATTAATATCTACTCCTTTTTGTTCCACTAAGAAATCTACAGCGGCTTTTGCGCGTGCTTCTGACAATTTTTGATTGTAAGCAGCATCACCTTCGGCAGATGTGTGTCCTTGAATTTTTAGTTTCACTTCAGGATTTTTATTCATCACTTTGGCTAAATCGTGTAAAACAAATTTTGCGTCTTCTGCCAAATCTGCCTTGCCTTGTTCAAATTTTGCTGCATTGAAGTTTTTCTCAATCTCTTCAATTTCTTTCATGTAAACGGTATCTCTAACAATCACAACCTTTTCTACTTCAACAATTTTCTCGATTGTTTGGGGTTGTGGTTCAGATTTTCCCAACAATAACCACAATAGAATAGCGATTGCAGCAAGACCAATTAAAATCCACAACCAGATAGGTGATTTTTTGGTGGCAACCACAGGTGGTACATAACCATTCAAATATTCTAAGCGGTAACCTCCTTTTTCTCCTTTTACTCCTTCTGTAAATTCTGCAATTTCAATATCGTATTGTTTAGCATGATTTACAATGTTTTCAAACTTATCCTTTGGCCATAACTTTAAGAATATTACCTCAGAACCATCTTGAAGTTTAAGTCTTTCATCCTTTTCTCCAAACCAAAGACCTTGATTGGCTACATTTTTATTATACTCTGTTTCAGTTCTAAAAAGTGAATTCCATGTTCCTTTTGGTTGTAATTCCAATGGGAATGCTTTTTCTAAATCTTCTTTAGTTGCATGAGGATACATTACAAGATATGCATTGACAATACCTAATGCTGTGCGGTTTTGAGCTTTACCGTAAACCCTTACTTTACTTGGCATAATTTATTGATTTTATATGTGATTAAATAAAGGAAACAAAGTTAACGTTTGCATAAATACGTGTCAAAGTCCTTGTTAGTCCTTATTTTGGCAGAGTTGAATAAGGTAACGGGGTAGAGATAATTTTTTTATAAACTTGCCGAATTGGCAAGAATATGTATATTTGTGATAGGATTATAATATACTATGTTTTCTGAGTCGTCGTCTTCTGCTTTTATACAGTCGGGGCCTATTTCTAATAAATGGTCCGAAATAACCCTTTTGCAAGTGCGATCGCGCAATGCGCTTTATACGGGTATTAGGCATGGTAGAAAGTTCCTTATCAAAGCCATAAAACCCGTGTATGGGGATGCTGTGACTAGTCCATATGCTACGCAAAGCAAGGTGTCGCACGAAAAGGAATTTCGTTTGGGCATACTTTTAAATCATCCCCACATTATGAGTACCTACTCGTTAGAAGAAGTGGAAGATTTAGGACTATGTATTGTGGCAGAATGGATAGAGGGTGTTACGTTGGGAAAATGGTTGTTGACCAAACCCTCGTTAGCTGCACGTCGTCGCGTGCTGATGCAGATTTTAGATGCGCTAGCATACATTCATAGTTTGCAACTGGTGCACCACGATATTAAATTAGATAATATCATGATTACCACCAATGGTAGTAATGTAAAACTAATTGATTTTGGTCTTTCTAATACCGACGATGCCGTACTTACCGAAAGCAACGATGTAAGAAAAGACATTGTGGGTGTAGGTAAACTCATGGGGCGTATGTTTCCGCATCGCTATCCACTCATTAAGCGTCGCTGTATGCAAGGGGCGTATGCGCACATTGGTGCGTTGCGTAAGGCTATTTTGCGTCGTAGTCAACTAGTAAAGTGGCTGTATGCGTTGCTATTAGTAGTGCTGGTTTTGTTGTGCGCTGCCTTAATAAACGACCGTGTTAAGGAGAAAGTAAAAAAACAAGAAATGCTAGCGTATGTCAAAAATCAGGTGGATATAGATATCAGTAAAATATATGCTCTAGTAGAGAGTAAAAATACATATTTAGATGCCATCCAGGCGCTTGGCGCAATAGATGTCTTATCTAAACGCGATTCGCTTGTAAATTTGTATGCCGACGATCCTACTTCTGCCATTTTTGTAGGTTCTGTTTGGGATCAATATTTTACATCTAAGTACAATACATTGCTAAAAGAGGTCTCTACCAACCGTACCAAGTGGCCGTATCCTTATTAATTTGATTATAAAACACCGGCTGCAACCTTGGGGTAGGTGCAGCCGATGACTTAATTTATTGTTTCTTTAATTCATCAATAGATTTTTGCAGTTGGTTGATTTTTTCTAGCAATTCATCGTTGTTATCTGCTACCATTGCATCAACAAAGATGGAGTTTATAAATGACATGCCTATGATACCGCCAAAGATTAATAATAAGCAGAAATATAAACGAACCAATTCTGCCAATAAGGGTGCATGTCCATAATATGTTGATACTGTATTAGGGATTTCATACCATCCTTCTACTGTACAAATCTGAAAAACAGAATATATGGAGCGTAGTGGAGTTTCAAAATGTTCTGGGTCTGCTTCTTTAAACAAGCTACAATTAAGCAAACCAAAAACTACAATAATTACAAGGAAACTAAGCAAAATAGCATAAGATTCCTTAAGTGCCACTTGAAAGCCTTTTATTACCTTGGCAAAGTTTGGGAAGAAATGTAACATTCTGAAAATACGCAATACACGCAGCACTCTTAGCACTAATAACACAGACAAACTAGCCATATTATTAGGAATAAAGAAGGCAACAAGCGAAGGTATGGATAAAAAAACTAAAATGCCATCTAGTTTATTCCAGCCGTCTTTCCAATATCCGCGCCAACCTAACTCTGCTAATTTTACTAGCATTTCTACCATAAAAATGCAAGTACATAACACATCTAAACTATTTATTATCGGATTCTCAAATCCTTTAACTTGTAGATAGATTATAATGGCATTAATAAAGATGATAGATAATATAAATTTGTCTTGTAAAAAGATTCTTTTTAAGAATGGTATCATTGTATAGGAAGTGTCTTTTTGTGTACTTTTAAAAGTATATATAATAAACAAGTGGGCGTTCAAGCCCACTTGTTCTGAAAATTTTTCTTTGAAATTATTTTCCAGCAGCAGAAATAGTACTGCTGTTATCTGCCAATGCGCTATCGCTAGCGTTTGCAACTTGTACGCCAATGCCATACATGTCGGCAATTTTCTTTTCAAAGTTACCCACTTGCATGTTGCCAACAATTTTTAATTCGCCACCTTTAGCTCCTTCTGCACGGATAGATGCAAGTGTAGCTTCGTCATCAGCAAAACCAGCTTTGCAGCTTATGTTTTTGTACACGCGTAATGTTGCCCCAAAAGCTTTTTTAAACTCTGCTTTAAGGGTTTTTACTTTCATGTTTCCTGTTAATTTAATTTCTGCCATAAGTTTAAATTTTTAAAGTGAATATAAAATATAGATTAATGAATGATTATTCCCAAACTTTTACTGTTTTAGTGTGTAAATAGTTATAATACAAGGTCTTATATGCCAAAGAAGCGTTTAAGTTTATTTTTTAAGCTTCCTTTTGCTTTGCGAGCTTTAGCCATGCGAGCAGCTGCTTCTTTACCAGCTTTAGTGCGTTGGTCTAATTGTCCATCTGCACGGCGACCTGCTGTAGAAGATTTTTTTATGGTAGCTTTTTTAGCTGCCTTATTTTGTGCTTCACGTGCTTTTTTTGCACGTTCTACCATTTCTTTATACTCTTTGGTACGTTTATCTACCTTGCCCGATGCTGTTTTTTGTATAGCCATAGTTGTATAGTTGCTTAAGGTTATTCTTCAATAATTAAATCTTCCTCTTCGTTTACATATTCGTCAAGGATGTTCTCTGCAGCATCTTCGTCAACTCCTAAAATATCTGCAAATGCAAAGAAGTTCTCAATTTCGTCGGTAGACAAGAAAGCATCTGCACACAACATTTGTAAACAAAGAACCAAGATTCCTTCTTTTTCAGAAGCATTTACTTTTTTAGCAGCATCCTTCAACGCAACATCTAAATCGTCTTCAGATAGGTTTTCAACCAAAGCAATAGCAGCTTCTAAATCTGCTTTTAGGCTTTTAATGCCTAGCTCTTCACCAATTTCGCCAACAAGTTCTTGTTCGAACTCGTTGTACTCTCCGTCTGCCCACACAGCAGCTGCTAGGAATGTAGCTAATACTTTTGATTCTGTTTTCATTACTGTATTCTATTAAATTAAGGTTCTTATTCAATTACAATAAACTCGGTTCTGCGGTTTTCTGGTGCCATAGGGTTTTCTGCAATTTTTGGCATAGAACTACCTAGACCTTCGTAAGAAAGACGATTAATATCTACTCCTTTTTGTTCCACTAAGAAATCTACAGCGGCTTTTGCGCGTGCTTCTGACAATTTTTGATTGTAAGCAGCATCACCTTCGGCAGATGTGTGTCCTTGAATTTTTAGTTTCACTTCAGGATTTTTATTCATCACTTTGGCTAAATCGTGTAAAACAAATTTTGCGTCTTCTGCCAAATCTGCCTTGCCTTGTTCAAATTTTGCTGCATTGAAGTTTTTCTCAATCTCTTCAATTTCTTTCATGTAAACGGTATCTCTAACAATCACAACCTTTTCTACTTCAACAATTTTCTCGATTGTTTGAGGTTGTGGCTCAGATTTTCCCAACAATAACCACAATAGAATAGCGATTGCAGCAAGACCAATCAAAATCCACAACCAGATAGGTGATTTTTTGGTGGCAACCACAGGTGGTACATAACCATTCAAATATTCTAGACGATAACCCCCTTTTACTCCTTTTTCGCCTTGTTCAAATTTTGCTACCTCAATACCATACATACTAGCATGGCTGACCATATCTTCGAATGCTTCTTTGGGCCATAATTTTAACAAGATATATTCTTTGCCGTCTTGCAATTTTAACCTTTCATCGCTTTCTGAAAACCAAAGACCTTGGTTGGCAACATCTTTCTTCCATTCTTCGGGTGTGCGAAACAATGATTTAAAATCTTTCATTCCAGATGCACGCTTCAATAACTCACTGCTTGGGAAAGCCTTGTCTAAATCTTCTTTGGTTGCATGTGGATACATTACAAGATAGGCATTAATAATACCCAATACAGTACGGTTTTGAGCTTTACCGTAAACTCTTACTTTACTTGGCATAATTTATTGATTTGATATGTGATTATTTTTTCTTTCCAAAGATGGTTTTTAAAATAGTTCCACCTATTTTACGTTCTAGTCCTTGTTTGGTAGTTGGAATTCCAACCTTTCTAGCCACTTTATTTTTAAACCCCGAAATGCCTATCGCTCGTTTAAGCGAAAAACTTAATCCTGGAATTTTTGCCATTTTTTTATGTTGTTAAATTGTTTTGACAAAACTAACGTTTTCGGTAATACTAGTCAAAGTCCTTGTTAGTCCTTATTTTTTTACTATTTAATCCAAATTGCTATAAAAGCGTTTGTGGTTAGTAGGTAGATATAAAAATATGGACTAATTGATGCTGTATTTTGTTCTGTAATAAAAGGTAGTGGGAACAACTGCTTCTACTTCTATCCATAAGTAGTTGCTGTATCTCATGCGTTCGTTTTCAAATGCAAGGTAGATGGTTTTTGCGCCTTTTGTGGCAATGCGCCCGTTGCATGACTGTGTGCCGATGGTTGAATAATCTACGTCGTAATTTAGATTTGATGCAGAATTAGTGCCATCCTGAAACTGCTTTGCTTGAGATTTATTACGGAATACATACATATTGCAGTAGGCGTCCTCGTCTCTAATAGGACGATTGTCATCTAATAGCGTATTTAACAATCCATTGCTGCTACTTTTTTCGTAAATAGGTAGCCCCAAAAACTTGATGCGTTTGTAGGAACGAGTAAGATTATCGTGGAACTTACCATCTTCGGAACGACTGCTTTCGCTGGTGGCTATACGCATGGTGTAAAGAATGTCTGTGGTACCTGCTGGAATTTGAATAGCAACCACAGCCTTGGCGTTGCCAGAAAATGCTGCTTTGATTTGTCCGCGCAAGGTAAATTTACGCGGTTCTTCAAAACATTTACGCATTTTAACCCCAGGAACTGCTATAGCGCCAATATCTCCTTTGTTACATTCTACCTTTTCTGATTTTATGGCGGGTCGATAGGATGGGTTGGATGAGGTGGCAGGGTTAATACCTAAGGATACGGTGGCATATTGTTTCCCTTTGGGTGTAATTTCTAGCAAATAAATCCCCGTGTTTGCAATGGTTAGAGAGTCTGAAATTTTACTTCTTTGATACGATTTAATAAGCCTATCAGTATCACTATTGTAGAATTTTGTTGAAAGGGTAGAGGAAGCATCTACTTTGATGTACACTTTTTCTCCTTTGTTAAGATATACTGGATAGTAAGTTCGCTCGGTAAGTAGTTGCTCGTGTACATTAACCAAATGAATTTCTTTTATTTGTAGCATCCATTTTTCAGAACATTGCGCAATGCGTTCTTGACATGCTTTTATGCAATTTTTTAGTGAATCGCAATGTTGCATGGTGGCAACATTCATTCCTTCGTCGTTATAATTGTATTCTAGCTCTTGGGCTTTGGTCTGTAGCGTTAAAATAGCTTCGTGCGTGGGTGCTATGCTTATCTGTTTAGATAGTGATTCTACTTCTTGCATTGCAGCTAATGCTTTGTCATAACGATATGCCTCTCTATCCGATAGTTTAACACCCGTGTCTGTATTTTCTGTATTTACAGTACAACTATGTAAGGCAATAGTTGCCAAGAAAATGATTAAGTATTTTGTTGTTTTCATATTATTGAACAGTGTTGAATACATGGTTTAGTTCCTCGCACATATTTTCGTATCTATAATAATTGGGGTAAGTATCTCCGTATTTGTGATTGTTTACATTTTTTAGAAACCAGATGCTTTTTTGGTTGATAAATTGCTGCGCCTCTGCATGTTTTCCTTTTTGGAGCATCTCAATAATGACGTCGCTCATATAGGAAAAGTAATCGGGGGCATTGCCAGGATAGTCAGTATTCTTATAGGAGCGTGTATGATACTCCCATGCTTCGTCGTATCTGCCATTTTTAAGTAAGGCATAGTATATTATTTTGGCGTATTTTTTTGTGTATTCGGCATTTTTGTAAATTGCAGTAAATTGTACGTCAGACATAGAACAGTGTCCTGTAATGTGTTCAAATACATAAATAGCTCTATCCAAATTATCAATGGATATATATTCTTCAATCAATAGCCCCCCATAATGACGAGAATCGTTATCATCGTTCATTTTTTTTAGGTGTAATTCTGCTTCTGTTAAGTTGCCTGTCTTTAATGCTTCTTCAAACTTTTCGTTCACAGATTCCACGTTACATGCTGATAACATAATGATGGCAATAGCAAACACATACAGGTGTCTCCATGCGTTATGGGTAGAAGTGGTTGTAATCATTGTTTTAAGGTTCTCCGTACTAAATTAACTATCTTTTACAAAGATAACGTGTGCAGAGATGCGTGTCAAAGTTCTTGTTAGTCCTTGTTGTGCAAGAGCAAGAAGCAAAAAAAATACCGCACAAGCGTGCGGTAATCGTGTATAATGCTTTTATGGAGAAAGCTTGTTTTATTATTTCTGATTAATGCTAACCTTTAATATTCCTTTCTTTGCGCCTGCAACGTAAGAGGTAGGTTCTTCGCCATCACGTAGTAGGTTGTCTAGATACATGGGGTGACCTTCTAAAAAGCACATGGCTTGAAAGGTGTCGCCTATTTGTAGTTTGGCGTTGTGGCTTTGAGTAACCATGTAGGTGTTTTGCCCCAAATATTTAAAGGTGCATCGTCTGTTGGGTAGCCAGGTAACTTCTACTTCTTGTCCTGCAATAAGTGCTTCGGACCGAACGCCGGAACCATTAAAATCGTTGCTTTCTTCGTCTTCGCACATTTTAAGGTGGTTTAAGTAGGCTTCCCAATCGTTGTGTCCTAAAAATTTAGAAAGTAGGCAGAGGGTAGAGCGGCGGGTTGTGTCGGCACCGTCAATATAACCCCATAGCCTTTTTAGGGTAGTTGGTGAAATGCTCTCGTGGAGTCTTTCCCAAATAACGCCCGATAAGAATTCAAAATCGTAAGGAGTTTTAATTTGACGTTTAACTTCCTTCTCGATATCCTGACGTAAAGAAATTATTTCTGGTGAGTATTTATTCATAGCGATGCAAAGATAAGACTAAAATCGGTGTGTTTTATGGTTCTTGTTAGTCCAAATTGATAACTAAGCGAATGCAACGGGTAAAGAATCCTCAAAAAAAATATAAAAAAAGGCGTAAGTAGATTATACGCATCTGAGGTACTGCCATACCTACGTCACATATAAACACTACCCACGCCAAAACATGGGCGTTTTGTGTTATTGTCTTGTGACGATCAAAAAATTGGCAGTTTTCAGATGCAAGTACAATAGCAAAAACGCTACAATATGTTATGTGTTATTCTTTAAATCTAAATTTTATTCCTCTTTGTTTCTTATTAAAGATGATATTGCAAAATTAAAAATATTTTTGAGAAAACTACGTCCCCAAAATCGATTTACTTCGGTTTGGGGATTTTTTTTACAACTCTACCACCATCCCGGTGTAGAATGTATGGCAGTGGGGAGGTATGCAAAAACCGCTAGTTGGCGGATAATGGCGGAAAAATGGCGGAATATTTGGCGGATAAAATAAAAGTGTTTATCTTTGTGGCAATAAATGGATAAGGTATGGATATTATTAAACATTTGCAACAACATTTTGAGGGCCGAAAACTGGAGTTTAAAGAAGAAATGCCCTCGCATGCCGATTTGGCTAAAACCGTAGTATCTTTTGCTAACGATGCCGGTGGTGATATTTACATCGGCATTAGTAATGATAAAACAGTGGTAGGTGTACCCGAAGAGGAATTGCCTGCTATAGAAGAGCAAATAAGCAACATTATTTATAATAGGTGTTATCCCATGATTTTGCCCGAAATATCGTACCTTTCTGTAGCCGATAAACACCTAATTAAAGTGCATATTTACAAAGGTAGTACGCCGCCATATTACCTTAAAAAAGAAGGTAAAATGGCAGGGACATACGTTCGTGTGGGGTCGCAAAATAGGGTGGCAGATGAGTCTATTTTGGCCGATTTAGAGCGGATGCGTATGCGTGTTTCGTTTGATGCAGAATTGCAATACGAAAAAACTGCAGAGCAGCTTGATATAGAGTCGTTTAAGTTATTGTATCAAGAAAAAACGGGCGAACTTTTAACGCCCATGGTGTTGCAAAAGTTAGATTTGGTAAAACAAGATAGGGGTATTTTATATCCTACTAATGCGTTGCTGTTGCTTTCGGACGATGATTTAAGTAAGCAGGTATATCCCAATGCACAAATACAATGCGCGCGCTTTAAAGGTTGTGTAGCCGATTATTTTATCGATCAAAAAACCATATCGGGCAACATTGCCTTGCAGGCAGAAGGGGCTTATCAGTTTGTGTTGCGTCATATCAACAAATCGGCCGTGGTAAAAGGGGTTTATACGGTTTCAAGGTGGGAATATCCTATTAAGGCTATACGTGAGGTGATACGTAATGCCGTGGTTCATAGGCAGTATTCGTTAACTGGAAAAGATATAAAAGTGGCCATTTACGACGATATGGTAGAGATTACCAGCCCGGGATTGTTGCCGCCAACCATAGATTATGCAGATATGAACAGTAGGCAGTCGGATGCACGCAATAAACTGATTGCTACCGTATTTAAAAAGATAGGTATTATTGACCAATGGGGTAATGGGTTAAAGTTGGTGGCGGAGTCTATGAAAGAGTACCCAGAAATATCCTTTAGGTGGAAAGAAGTAGGGTATTCGTTTCAGGTTCAATTTGTTAAGGTGGTAGAAAATAAAGCTTTTCTTTCTGATAGTGCCGATGATGCTTATGGTTTGCTAGCAAGTGTAGATAAAACGGATACAACTGGCGGGATTGTGGCGGGATATGGCGGAAATGAGGCGTTGGTGCAATCGTTGTGTGAGCTAATAAGGTCTAACGCTGCGCTAAATGTACAAGAAATGGCCGATGCTTTGCAGGTGAGTAAACGTACGTTAGAGCGCCTTATGGCACAGTTAAAACAACAAGGTGTTATTAGGCGTGTAGGATCTGCTCGTAGTGGTTTTTGGCAGGTGGTTTGATTTTTGAAAATTTGCGTATAACTAAATGATTTTTTTTGTAAATTTGCGCCTTTGATAGCTTGCGCTAGTCGCTAGTCGCTTGTCGACTAAACGCATAAACGAATTTCAGTGCAAGCCGAAAGCAGAGTCAAACTTGTTTGAACTATGCTAAGGCGAAGCCTGAAATCATGAAAAGCGAAGCTTTGAATAATAAACAACTAAATATTTATGATGACTTCTAAAGAAATCCGCCAATCGTTTTTAGACTTCTTTGCGTCTAAGGGACATAAAATTGTTCCTTCTGCACCTATGGTTATTAAAGATGACCCAACACTTATGTTTACCAATGCTGGTATGAACCAGTTTAAAAACATAATTTTGGGCAATGACCCTATCGTATTTTCTCGAGCGGCGGATTCTCAGAAATGTCTTAGGGTAAGTGGTAAGCACAACGACTTGGAAGAAGTAGGTCACGATACCTATCACCACACCATGTTTGAGATGTTAGGTAACTGGAGTTTTGGTGACTATTTTAAAGCAGAAGCCATTGAATGGGCGTGGGAATACCTAACCGAGGTGCTTAAATTAGATAAAGACCGTCTCTATGTAACGGTGTTTGAAGGTGCCGAAGCAGAAGGCCTTGGTCGCGACGATGAGGCTGCGCAAATTTGGGCCAAATACATCGACCCAGATCGTATTATAAACGGCAACAAAAAAGATAACTTCTGGGAAATGGGCGATACCGGTCCTTGTGGTCCTTGCTCTGAAATTCATATCGACTTACGTCCTGATAGCGAACGTGCTGCTGTGAGCGGAAAATCGTTGGTAAACGGCGATCATCCCCAAGTGATTGAAATTTGGAACAACGTGTTTATGCAATACAACCGCAAAGCCGATGGCTCGTTAGAACCACTACCTAATAAGGTAATTGATACCGGTATGGGCTTTGAACGTTTGTGTGTAGCGGTGCAAGGCAAAACCTCTAACTACGATACCGATGTGTTCCAACCCATTATTAAAGCGGTAGGCGATATTTGTGGTTGTAGTTACGGAGCCGATGCCAAAACCGACGTGGCTATGCGTGTGGTATCTGACCACATCAGAACCATTGCATTTGCCATTACCGACGGTCA
>ERZ808032.106-NODE-106-length-12943-cov-4.531634_pt1 | contig 12943 bp, 7 predicted proteins | sample MGYA00380187_ERZ808032 | MGnify/ENA primary metagenome ERZ808032 (study PRJEB31490, sample SAMN06133378) | cow dung metagenome | isolation source: M10 | host: cow | place: China: Chengdu | collected 2015-05 ...
GGAATGGTTGCAGGGCTTGTAATCTCTGGATTTCTTGCATTCCTTCATCCGTATGCAGGCGTCTTATTCTTCGGAGTGCTTTGCGGACTATCTGCTGTTGCATCTCTCTTCTTTAAGGATTCGAATGAAACAAAAGAGGTCCTTTCCGCAGGAGAGACTGTGTCTGTTGCAAAGTACCATCTCTGGCTGTGGATTGGAATATTTATGTTCACGGGAGTGACCGGAGTTGTAACAAGTACTTATCCGGAACTCTCCGGATTATCCGCAGACCTTACTGGAATCTTAACAGGTCTGATGAGCGTTGCTACAGCTGTGACTGTGTATCTCACGTCCCGCTTTGCAATCCGTGAATCGCTTGCGGTTGTAAGATTTGCCGCTATATGTCTTGCACTGGTTCTCCCGCTTGTTGTATTCTCGCCGCTTGGAATAGTTCTTGTTGGGGCAGTTTATGGTGTAATCAATGCAGGAGTTATGGATTACATCGCAAAGACAAACCGCCCGCAGGGTGTTATGAACGGGTTATTCCTGTTTGTTCAGTACGGCGGAATGTGGTTTTTGCCAATTCTTGCGGGATTTCTTGCGGTGCCCGCCGGATATCTTATTGTGTATCTGCTCTGCGGACTTCTGTGTCTCGCAGCCGGACTTCTGATTGTTCGCTGTCCCTGCTACGTTTCCGCGTGAGCGTTTCTTTCCCTTTCCTTTTTTCGGCTTTGGAAGGTTTTCCGGGTCAGGCAGGCGTTCAGGTCTGCCGGTTTTCGGGAATGCCGTAAGCTCGCTTGCACAGTAGTTGAGAACTGACTCCATTCTCTCGCTTCCAAGTCCTGGCTTTACCGTCTCAAGCCAGAGATAGAATCCTACTCTTGGGGGTGTCGGACGTTCATACTTGAAACCTCCGGTACTTGCCGGAACCATCTTTAAGTACTGACGCTGTTTTCTCGGCTTAAGGTAAACAACCGGCTCGATTTCAGGGAAATCGACAGCCATGATTACTTTGGAGTAGTCCTCCATTACCTTCTGAACTGTAAGCTGCTCGGATTTAATCCGAAGCCCGTAGTTTTGAACAAGGTTCTTGATGGCTGAAGGATACATTCCTCCGCAGATTACTTTCTTGACAAGAGGGGATACTGACGGGTTGTCGAAGAACTGGTTTGCAGTTAAGTCATGTTCCTGCGCGAAGTAAAGCTGTGATAATGCTTCGTCATGGAGTTTTTTGTAATCGAATAACTGCGTGCGCAAATCTTCAGCGCGGACAAGCTTCGGGCTGTTCTCCTGCTGTGTTGGAAGATTCATAATCCGCAGACCTTTGAGGCAGGACTTCATGACTTCGCACTCGCGGGTACAGATGTATGCGTTGTCCGGGTCGGCACGCAGCCTTCGAACCACCTGTGTGTTTGCGATGTCGACTGATGAGAACAGGATAAATCCTACATTGTCCTGACTGAAGAGATATCCGAAGAGTTTTTTCTTGTATATAATCTCGGCTTCAAGGTCCTTTAAGTCGGACGGGGATGTGACGATTTCGCAGAATACAACACGGTCATCTTTGTCGAATAAGAGCAGGTCAACTTCTGCCAGGTCCTGACCGTTTCCTCTGACACGAATGTCTCCTTTGTCTGCGGAATAGATGCCGTTTGTTCCAAGCTGGCGTTTGGTTTTGTGTTTTTTTACGTCAGAGCCTTTTCTGACGATTTTTTTGATTGTCTTTGTCTGCTCTGCAATCCGGATTAACTGTTCATAGATGAGGTATTCAAACCAGTATCCTTCTGCTGTGCGCATCAGCATGATGTCGTCTGAGAAAAGATTCTTTCTGTCAGCCGAACGCATATGGCGAAGAGCGCGGACAGCTACCGCTCGTTCCGGTTTGTAGCGGGTAAACTGTTCAGTAATCCAGGAGAGCATAGAAGATGTCTCTCTTGTTTCCGGTGTCATAATTATTTTAGAACGTGGATTCTTCGAGTGAGACTCTTGTGAACGTACTGTTCGAAGAAGCCTTCAAGTTCAAAATCAAACTCGGATATTATATGGCGGATGTCGCGGTGAGTTACAATTACTGCGCGTCCGTCTTTTCTTAAAACGCGTCTGATTTCGGCGAGTGAGCCGCGGTAGAGTGCTTCGAGGCTGTCTGCCCCGATAGATGTGGACTGGCCGTACGGTAAATCGGCGGCAACTGCATGGAATGTTTCATCCATGTACGGCATTGATGTTGCATCAGCTCTGATGCAGATGTTTCCCGGATTATTCAGTCTGCATCCGGCAAGCATTTCTTCGTCATAGTCGCTTCCGACAGCATTTACTCCAAGCATGCGGCATTCAAGGATAACTCCTCCCGTTCCGCAGAACGGGTCAAGCAGGAGTTCTCCTGGTTTTACCCGGGTTAAGTTTACGATTGCCCGGGCAAGTAAGGGCATTATTACTCCGGGGTGGAAGTATGCCCGCTGTTTCGGATCTCTTTCAGAGTAGCTTCCGCGGTCTATTTTGTGAATGACGCGTCCGAACCAGCACTGACCGTCGCTGAATACTGCACGGTATTCAATCTCGGGATTTTTGAGGGATACTTTTCCTTTGATTAAGGATCCCATCATTTTCTCCAACTCAAGCTGGGAGATATCAACGACGGCCGGATGAATCTTTCTTGCTCTGCAGCAGTATGGTTTTTCTGCGGTGATGTCAAGGGATGTCATGAGTTCCCGTAAATCATCTGCAGTTCCGTTGCACACTCCAAGAAGTTCAGAGACGACGTGGGTTTCTGCGAGCCGTGTGGTCTCATCAGGATTCGGCGTTTCGGCAACAGCTAGACCGTTAGCCCGTTCGGTTACAGTTCCGACACAGGCGATTTCGGCTTCGGCTAATGCCTGATTGTCTCCTGAGAGTTCATACAGCAGTTTCATCCGTCTTATATGTGGGTTGTTCACTCTTATTTAACTGAGTGTTGCAGGGATGTCTTGCGGCAGTATGTAGTATGCTTTGATGAAGAATTCGGGGTGGTATCTGAGTTTTGATTCGCGAAGTCCTATGACATCCATGTCGCTTTCGCGGTTTATCCATTTGACTTTTCCAAGGAGTTTGCGCGCTGTTTCTTTGTTTATGATTTTGTAGATTCCAGGGTATTGTGCGAGGCCTTTTTCGAAGTGGATTAGGGCTGATTCGCTGTTCTGGATTTCCCAGATTGCAATTCCTGCGAGTTGTTCGTCTTCTTCGATTCGGATTGCTATTCCGTCGATTGGAAGGTTCTGGTAGTTTTCGAGTGCGTATTTTACTGCGTTTATTTCTTCTTTCATTATTTCGTCTGTTTCGCAGTGTTTTTCGATACTCCACTCTTCTATGAGTTTTGTTATTTCGCGGATGTTTTTGTTGGTTATTTTTTCAACGCTGTACTTCCAGTGTGAGTTGAATTTGTTTATCTGGCCTCTGATGTTGAGGTATTTTTTTCCTTTGAGGTTTGCGAGTTCTTCTGTACTATAACAGTACTCGAAGTATCCTCTGTTTTCGGTGATTGGGATTTTTGGGTGTGTGTCTTTTAGTATCTGAAGGTTTTCTTCGTCATATATCTCAAGAGCACAGTTTTCTTCGCGCGCGAATATCAGGAGTTCTTCTAAGAGTTCTGCATTGGGTTCTCCAATCGGGGCGTGTATTCCGCGCTCGCCGTCCATTGTGCATTCTATTATTAGGTGGTTTTTGTATTCGGCAAATGAGCACGGGGCGTAATTTTTCCATGTCAGTATGGTTACTATGGATGATTCGGAGTGGTGCTGCGGGTACTGCGCGAAGTAGTGTTCCAGGATATGTCTGTTATTTTCTGTTACGGGAACAAAGTCTGCGCGCGATATCATTTATTCCTCTTTGAGCATGGGTGTGTAGTTTTCCATTACGGAGAATCCTGCGCGTTTGTAGAATTCTTCTTTGCCGGGCGCGGAGATTAGGCCTATCCAGGTGTGTCCGGTAAGTTCTGCTATGCGCTTTAGTGTGTTTACTATCCGGCTTCCAATTCCCATTTCGCGGTATTCCGGGAATACTACGACGTCTTGTATGTAGCAGTCGCTTGAGCCGTCACTGATTAATCTGCCCATGCCTACGGCGTTGTTTTCCAAATCGCGTGCGATTAGTACGAGGTAGCTTCCGTTGATGAGTGTTGGTATCTGGTTTTTGTCCCATCCCATTTCCCACCATCCGCCTGCGCGATACAGGTCTATTACTTCTTCGGCGTTCCATGCGCGTACTGCGGTGAGGGTGATTTTTTCCGGCGCGATATTTATGCTGGACATGGGGTTCCTTGGTATTTTGTATGTGTTTGAGGGTTATGAGGGTAGCGGTTTGGGTGTTTTTGCGGATTTATTTCGAAGCTTATTTATGCTTCCTCATCCAACTATGTTACCTCACAAGTCAGACAGTAACTCTTCCTGAGTGTACTGGATCTGAGGACTTGTCTGCCTTACGACCTTCGGAGTTCGCTTCGAAGGGTTTATATGTTGCAGTGACTAATATGTTAGAGCACCTTTCTGAGACGATTTGTCTCGAAGAAAGCTCTTCTCTTCGAAGTTCGCTTCGAAGGGTATAAATAGTCTTTACAACTAATATGTTAAGGCTGTTTAAGTGGAGAACGCGACGCGAATCACCAGACACTTTGGATAGTCTGGAGGGATTGTCGGTTCTGACGTTGGTATTGTGGCGATGCGGACATTCATTGAAATGACCGCTGATTCCTAAAAATAAAGCCAAGACATGTTTTTGGATGTTTCGTCATCATGTTTCATGAATCGAAATTTTCAAAGACGTGTGCGACGAAGCGTAAATCATCATAGCTTCAAAATATAGTAATTCTGGTTGATCCTGCCAGAGGCCATTGCTATCAGGGTTTGACTAAGCCATGCGAGTCGAGAGGGTTCGGCCCTCGGCATACTGCTCAGTAACACGTGGTTAACCTGCCCTAAGGTGGTGAATACTCCCGGGAAACTGGGGCTAATGCACCATAGTGGATACTTGCTGGAATGCTGTATCCTCGAAAGATCCGTCGCCTTAGGATGGGACTGCGTCCGATTAGGTAGTTGGTGGGGTAACGGCCCACCAAGCCTGTCATCGGTACGGGTTGTGGGAGCAAGATCCCGGAGATGGATTCTGAGACATGAATCCAGGCCCTACGGGGCGCAGCAGGCGCGCAAACTTTACAATGCGAGCAATCGTGATAAGGAAACCCTGAGTGCCTGTTGATGCAGGCTGTTCATCTGTTTAAATTGCAGGTGAAGAAAGGGCAGGGCAAGACCGGTGCCAGCCGCCGCGGTAATACCGGCTGCTCGAGTGATGGCCACTATTACTGGGTTTAAAGCGTCCGTAGCTTGACTGATAGGTCTCTTGGGAAATCTTAACGCTTAACGTTAAGGCGTCTAAGAGATACCGTCAGTCTTGGAACTGGGAGAGGTAAACCGTACTTCGGGGGTAGGAGTGAAATCTTGTAATCCTCGAGGGACGACCTATGGCGAAGGCAGTTTACCAGAACAGCTTCGACAGTGAGGGACGAAAGCTGGGGGAGCAAACGGGATTAGATACCCCGGTAGTCCCAGCCGTAAACAATGTGCGTTAGGTGTATCGGTAACCACGCGTTACTGATGCGCCGCAGAGAAATCGTGAAACGCACCACCTGGGAAGTACGGTCGCAAGGCTGAAACTTAAAGGAATTGGCGGGGGAGCACCACAACAGGTGGAGCCTGCGGTTTAATTGGATTCAACGCCGGACATCTCACCGGGTAAGACAGCTGAATGATTGTCAATCTGAAGGTTTTACATGACTAGCTGAGAGGAGGTGCATGGCCGTCGTCAGTTCGTACTGTGAAGCATCCTGTTAAGTCAGGCAACGAGCGAGACCCACGCCAACAATTGCCAGCATCATCTCCGGATGGATGGGGACATTGTTGGGACCGCCTCTGCTAAAGGGGAGGAAGGAATGGGCAACGGTAGGTCAGCATGCCCCGAATTACCCGGGCTACACGCGGGCTACAATGGATGGGACAATGGGTAACACCACCGAAAGGTGTCGTCAATCTCCTAACCCCACCCTTAGTTAGGATTGCGGGTTGCAACTCACCCGCATGAATCTGGAATCTGTAGTAATCGCGTTTCACTATAGCGCGGTGAATACGTCCCTGCTCCTTGCACACACCGCCCGTCAAACCATCCTAGTGAGGCTTGGATGAGTCCCTGGTCTTTGCCGGGGTCGAATCTAGGTTTCGTGAGGAGGGTTAAGTCGTAACAAGGTAGCCGTAGGGGAATCTGCGGCTGGATCACCTCCTAACGATTTAACATCTTGACGCATCCAAAGCATTGGCTTTATTATTATCATGGTCATTTCAATGAACCGTACAATCGCCACAATACCAACATGAATACACTCACTTACTCATAGTGAGGGGCGCGTAGCTCAGCTGGAAGAGCGCGGCGTTTGCAACGCCGAGGCCTGGGGTTCAAATCCCCACGCGTCCATCCGCCGCCGCAGTTTAACTTCGGCAGCGGCTGATGCACCCGGAAATGCGAATTACCGGGGAAGGATCGAGAGTCACTGACTCTTAGAGATCGTGTATAGGTTACTGCATTTGGACGTTAAATGGGTATCAGCGGAAACTTTCTCACTTCACTTAAGAAAGTCGGTAAAAATTCTTTATCGCTTCACCTTAAGACAGCACAGAATGAATCCCTGTCACAAAAGTATCCATTTACCGCAAATAATACCAAATGAAGTCAGCAACTAGAAATACTAGACGACAAGAACTAACTGAAACTAATTGTTCTGGTTCTTACGCCAGTTAGTGGATGGTTCGGTTTGAGAGCCGACGAAGGGCGTGCCAAGCTGCGAAAATCTGCGGGAAGACGCAAGGACTCTATGATCCGCAGGTCCCCTAATAGGACATCCTGACTTTAGTCAATCCGTAAGGATAGGGAACCCCCCGAAGTGAAACATCTCAGTAGGGGGAGGAAGAGAAATCAAGAGAGATTACGTTAGTAGAGGCGATCGAACCCGTAACAGTCAAAACTGAATCCCGAAAGGGACATGTAGTGTATGGCCTTCTTTCTGGAGTTAATTGACGATTGGAAGTAGCCTGGAATGGCTTGCCTTAGAGAGTGACAGCCTCGTACATCACCTCAATTAACCCTTTGAAGTGTCCTGAGTAGCGTGGGTCGGAATTCCCGCGTGAATATGGGTGTCACCTAACATCCAAGACTAAATACTCCTCAAAACCGATAGCGAATTAGTAGCGTGAGCGAATACTGAAAAGCATCCCTAAAAAGGAAGTTAAAAGTGCCTGAAACTAACTGGTCATCGTGTGTTGCGGCATGAAAGGATCTCTGCATCGAAAGAACCCATCGCGAGGTGGTAGTATGAGATGCTCTGCCGATGTCGCAACTTACGTTTTGAAGAACGGGCCAAAGAGTGTAATCTATTGGCGAGGTTAACCGTCAAGGGAAGCCGTAGCGAAAGCGACATGATCGTAGTTTACCTGGATCGGCGTACTAATAGTGCGTGGAGTCAATAGGTTACGACCTGAAACCTGGTGATCTATGCCTGGGCAGATTGAAGGGTGCCGAAAGGTGCGTGGAGGATCGCATGCGGTTTTGATATGCAAATCATTCGCGTGACCTGGGTATAGGAGTGAAAGATTCATCGAACCGGGTGTCAGCTGGTTCCTCTCGAAACATATCTAAGTATGACCTCGACCGAGAATGATAGTGAGGTAGAGCACCTATTCGGGATCCCGGGGAAGAAATTCCTCGCTCCTGTGTAAAACTCCAAACTCCCTATCTTCGTAGACGTCGGGCAGTCCGGATTGCGGGGTAAGCTTGTAATCCGTAAGGGAGACAACCCAGCCCATGGTTAATGCCCCCCAATGTAGGCTAAGTGTCAACACTGAATGAAGTCCTAGGTCAAAGACAACTGGAAGGTGAGCTCAGAAGCAGCTATCCTTTAAAAAGTGCGTAACAGCTTACCAGTCAAGATTTAGGGCGCAGAAAATGGACGGGGCTCAAGCCTACTGCAGATACCATGGCGCACGCATTATGCGTGATCGAGTAGAGAGGCGTCCTGTATGGACAGAAGCTGGGGCGTAAGCTCCAGTGGACCGTATAGGAATGAAAATTTTGGCAGTAGTAGAAGCAAAGAATGGTGAGAATCCATTCCGCCGAAGGGGCTAGGTTTCCTCAGCAATGTTCGTCAGCTGAGGGTTAGTCGATCCTAAGTTACACCATAACTTGAGTGTGACAAAAGGGAAACAGGTTAATATTCCTGTACTCTTCACAATAGACTGACGCATCGGGTTATGCAAATCGGAACCGTCGTTCCGTCCAATCGTATAAACTCTTGGAGTACCGTAATGGTGAGAATTGAGTGAAAGCGTGATGGCGTAAGCTTGCAAACACCTGGTGCCCGTGAAAAGGCTGTGAAAGACTCGTACCGAGAACCGACACAGGTGCCCCTAGTTGAAAAGACTCAGGCGTTTCGGAATTATTTGTGGTAAGGGAACTCGGCAAAATGGCTCCGTACCTTTGGAATAAGGAGTGCCTGCCTAGTGATTAGGCAGGTCGCAGTGACCAGGGAGCTCCAACTGTCTAACAACAACATAGCAGACTGCAACTCTGTAAAGACTAGTATAGTCTGTGAATCCTGCCCAGTGCGGGTATCTGAACACTGATTACAATCGGACGAAGGACCCGTAAACGGCGGGGGTAACTATGACCCTCTTAAGGTAGCGTAGTACCTTGTCGCTTAATTGGCGACTTGCATGAATGGATGAATGAGGGCTCTACTGTCCCTACCGCAAATCCGTTGAACCTTTTATCCTTGTGCAGAGGCAAGGGACTCCCATCGGGAAGTGAAGACCCCATGGAGCTTTACTGCAGCCTGTCGTTGAACTACGGTATTACATGCGCAGCGTAGATAGTAGGTGTTAATGCTTCTATTCCGGTAGAAGTGGAGCCACAGTTGAGACACTATCCTTGTTCTGCTGTAGTTCTCACTCGAAATTCGAGGACATCGGTAGGTAGGCAGTTTGGGTGGGGCGCCACACCCTCGAAAAAATATCAAGGGTGCCCTATGGTCAACTCATGTGAGTCAGCAACTCACAGGAGAGTGTCAAGAGCATAAGTTGGCTTGACGTGATTTCGCCTAGCAAGAAATCACGAGTGGAAACACGGGTCTAACGAACCAATACGCCTTTTTGGTGAGGGCTATTGACTACAGAAAAGCTACCCTGGGGATAACAGAGTCGTCGCCGGCAAGAGCACATATCGACCCGGCGGCTTGCTACCCCGATGTCGGTTCTTTCCATCCTGGCTGTGCAGCAGCAGCCAAGGGTGAGGTTGTTCGCCTATTAAAGGGGATCGTGAGCTGGGTTCAGACCGTCGTGAGACAGGTCGGTTACTATCTGATGGGAGTGTTCGAAATCTGAGAGCAAGAATGAAATAGTACGAGAGGAACTTTCATTCGTCGCCTCTGGTGTATCAGTTGTCTGACAAGGCAGTGCTGAGCAGCTACGCGGCAAAAGATAAAAACTGAAAGCATCTAAGTTTGAAACTTCGCTTGAAAAGAGATTTCGTCATAGAGCGCCGGTAAAAGACCGGATTGATAGGTTTGGGATGTAAGCACGAAGGCAACGACGTGTTCAGTCCGCAAATACTAATGCTCAAATCCAGAATAAAAATTAAACTTGTCATCTGACTTCAAGGTATTAAAAACAACGTGGTAGATGGATTCGTAACTCGGATTCCTGTGCCTCAGAAAGTTTCGCTGTACCCAGACGTCATCCAAATGCAGTAACCATACACACCCTGAAAGGATGAAACACATCCTTTATAAACAGTGGTGTCCAATATAATTAGTGCAAGTTTCATCGATTCTTGCACTACCGGATATTACTGTGCCAAGTTGGCGGAGTGGCCACGCGGCTGCCTGCAGAGCAGCTATACTCCCGTTCAAATCGGGAACTTGGCTTCGGGGATTATGCGGCCATAGCAGAGAGGTTCCACCCGGACCCATTCCGAACCCGGCAGTTAAGCTCTCTTGCGTCGACTACTGTACTCAGATACGCGAGTTCTCGGGAACTAGTCAACGCTGCAACCCCCTTCCTTTTGTTGAAACTATTCTTACTGTAATCTTAACACTAAAGCGAAAGCTCTTTTCAAATCTTCAGCTACCTCGAAGAAAAACCTTATATTCATTTCCAAAAATCAAAACAACGCTATTTTGCCTCGAAATGAACCTATTTAATTCCACAAAACATTATATCAATCATGAAACCTACAACTGCAATCCTTGCAGCAGTCTGTGCCCTCCTCCTCGTATTCGGCGCAGGCTGCATCAGTTTCAGCCAGCCGGACCCAAACGGCACCGTATGGAAACTTGACAGCTTTGGACAAAACAACGACGCGGCAAACGGCATCTTAACCCTCTCATTCAACAACGGAGTTGCATCCGGCTCATCCGGAGTCAATACCTATGCCGGAAGCTACACCGCATCCACAGGTGATGGAAAACTCACCTTCAGCGGAATCGCATCCACCAAAATGACAGGCCCTGCCGCCCTCATGACACAGGAAACCAAATACTTAACCGCACTTGGACAAACCGCACTCTACACCCTCTCCGGTGAAACCTTAACCCTCAAAGACGCAAACGGAAACACCCTCTTAACCTTCAAAGAACCGCTTGCAGGAACATCCTGGAAACTCATCTCCTACACCCCGGCAAGCAAAACCGCACAGCTTGACGCCGCAGGACTTGTAACCATCATGTTCGAACCAAACGGCGACCTTAGCGGAAACACCGGAATCAACAACTACGAAGCAACCTGGAAATTAAACGGCAAAGAACTTGACATCAGCCAGCCGTCAATCACCAAAATGGTAGGACCGCAGTTCATGGAAGACCAGGAATCCGACTACCTCTCCCTACTTGGAAGCGTTGCAGGATTCACCCTCTCTGCAGGACAGCTTGATCTCATCAACGCAGCAGGCGTCCCAATCATGAGCTTTGAACCGATTCTTACCGGAACCTCCTGGCAGCTCATGGAAATCGATGGTGAAAAAATCCAGACCGATACACAGACCACCTTAACCTTCAATGAAGACGGCACCGTCACCGGACAGGCACCAGTCAACAGATACGCAGGCATCTGGCACCTCGCAGGTACCACCGGCCTCACCTTCAGCAACGTAGCCGCAACCATGCTCATCAGCACTGACAGCTTCGCTGTTGCAACCGAACAGCAGTACTTCAGCATCATAAACAGCATCACCAACTACGCAGTAACTGACAACAGCTTAACCCTCACCGACAACACCGGAGACTCCTTAGAATTCGCCCCGGTTTACCAGAACATCCTCGGAAGCACCGCATGGCAGCTTGCAGACAACTCCGCAGTCACCCTCAGCTTCTCCCCGGACGCATCTAAGATCTTTGGACAGGGCCCGATTAACACCTTCTCCGCATCCATCACCTACAACCAGTACGGTGAAGTCTCTGTATCCAACTTCATCTCCACCAGAATGGGCGGAACTCAGACACAGATGACCGCAGAACAGAACTTCTTCAACGTAATTGAAGAACTCGAAACTGTAGCCTTCAGCAGCGGACAGCTTGTCTTATCTGATGGAATTGACACCATCTACTTCAACCCGCAGATTAACTAAACAGGGACACCCCCTGTTTTTTGCGCATGCCGCACATTATCTATTTTCGCGAAATTAAAACTCTGCAATTATGCCTTGTTTTTGAAAAATAATCAATTTATAAGTGCAAATATTTTCGAAGTCAAAGCCAGCTATATATAATTCAGGCACGAATGATATAGTATGAAAGGCAAAATAATCTTAGCTCTCTCCCTGGTATTAGCAGGCGCAGTAATCTGCGCAGGCTGTATCAGCGAAAAGGACCCGTCCATTGAAGGAAACTGGGTTTTGAACAGTAACGATAAAATCACAATCACATTCAACCCGGATGGAACATTCGGCGGTCAGGCACCGGTCAACGGATTTGGCGGAACATACACCGTTGATGGAAACAGAATCATGTTTGGCGAAATCATCCAGACCTTAATTGCAGGCTCCGAGGCTGACATGAAAGCAGAAGCAGAATTCCTTTCCGCACTCAAAGATGCCGCACACTGGCAGATTGCAGAGGACAAGCTTATCCTCTCAGACGCAGATGATAAGATTCTCTTCATCTTCACCGCATCCATCATCGGCGAGTGGGACGGAGCTGATGGAACATCTCTTAACTTCTACGAGTGGGGAAGCTTTGGCGGATATGCAGGCATCAACTCCATCGGTGGAAAGTATGCTGTACACGGCAACTCCCTCGTCTTCGAAGAGATGTACATGACCGAACTCGCAGGACCTGAGTCTTTAATGAACAAAGAAGACAAGTTCGTTAATGCACTGAACTCTGTCGAAAGTTTCAGAATTTACGGAAACCTCCTTGTTCTCTACGACAGCGAAGGAAAGACTCTCCTGACATTCGAGAGACACTATGAGCCGTTAGGCGAATGGATTCTCTCAGACAACCCGAATGTCACCATCTCCTTTGACGGTGACGGAAACTTTGGGGGGTGCGCTCCGGTCAACTACTTCGGCGGAAAATACATCATCCATGGAACATCTCTTACCTTCTCTGAAGGCTTTGACATGACTATGATGTCTGGTTCAAACAGCGAGAATAAAGCTGAGGATGCATTCTTCAAGGCTCTTGGAAAGACTGCCGGATACGGCTTCGTTGACGGAAACCTCGTCTTTTTAGATGCAAAAGGCAAGGCAGTTATGACATTTGAGAGAGCTTAATTAGATAAAATACTATACATCACTTTTTTAATGATTCAGTTCTATCTTACAAAAAATAAGTAAAATTACTCCTGCTTAGCGCAGAAGTGACCCGCAATAAACTCACGAATCATATGTGCCGCAACCATAG
>ERZ808032.107-NODE-107-length-12824-cov-5.808190_pt1 | contig 12824 bp, 16 predicted proteins | sample MGYA00380187_ERZ808032 | MGnify/ENA primary metagenome ERZ808032 (study PRJEB31490, sample SAMN06133378) | cow dung metagenome | isolation source: M10 | host: cow | place: China: Chengdu | collected 2015-05 ...
AAAGTATTATAGCAATAGAGTTAATTCACAGATGGTTATTTTTTTGTGCAATTTGCACAAAAATATCACAACACGATTAGCAATATTTCACAAAACCATCCTGATCTTGGCCACTGGCCATGATCGGAAGCGTGTTTCATGTGAAACAATAGCATTGTGCAATTTGCACAAATAATATTGACAAAAATTATTTACTTTGCTATTTTGAAAATATGGATAACGAAAACAAACTGAAAAATCTAATAGAGAGCGCGTATCAGCAATTGCTTTTACGCGTAAAGAATATAACGAGCGTTCAAGAAATATTCAACGATCGTCTAACCCAGCTCGAAAACAAGCCGGCTGTGAGTCCCATTGGTGATCTCAAGCTAAAGTCTCTTGAGTACACCGGAAATGGAAATGCAACACACTCTATCACGTTTCCGTCAAGGCCCTATATTATACTCAACCTAGGACCTATTGAGACAAACAACCGCGCCTATATAAACATGATGCCGATAACATGGGGAGCCCCCTTTGCTTTGCTACAATACACTTTCAGCAATAGCGGTACGCCGGCATCGGATCAATGCGGCATACTTGGCTGTGCTGTATCATACAATGAAAACACAATCACATTTACTGGGCGTGACCCCGGATATTCAGGCAATGAAAACGGGGTAAAGTATAAAGTAGTTTACCTATAAGGAGGAAACAGAACATGGCAAACAACAACTCGGCTTATGAAATTGTCCGCGCTGCCTATGAACAGGTAGTTGGATCAGATGCAGTTGACACTATCGACACTCAGGGAATCGTTGACGCTGGTGTCGCATCGTCCCTTTTTGAGACTCAGCGTGACCAGTTCACAAAGGCTCTCATAGAACAGTGTGCCAAAACCTTTTTCACGGATGAAAAGTACACCGCAAGTACGGATCCGTTTTTCGTTGATGAAAGACGCTTTGCAAACATTTTGCAAATCGTCAGTGCGGAGGCGCCGGAGGTACAGGAATCCCACGCATGGAAGAGCTTTGTCTCGGGGACTTCCACCGCTGGATCTTACACGCTTTTCTTACCGATCTTAGAGAGTCGCGTTTACTCCTCAACCGTGAGCTGGGAGCTCCCGATTGCTATTACTGACGAACAGTGGGACGACAGCGTGAGAGATGGAGCCGGACTTGATCAGTTAGTGGATTACATCATTCTTGTAATTCAGAACGCCGTCGAGATGCATCGCGAGAACATGACCGGGCTTAACCGCAACAACTTCATGGCGGAAAAGATCCTTTATGCTAACAGCGACGGAGCCGAGGGGATCCATGTAGTGAACCTTATGTCTGCTTATAACGCACAGCGTGGAAAGTCTATTACTACGGTTGCGGAGTTCCTGGCATCCCCGGACGCGCTCCGTTTTGCTGAGAAACAGATTGAACTCTACGCCGAGTACCTGAGAAAGCCCAGCAAGTTGTTTAACACTTCAGGGGCTCTTAAGTTTGTACCAAAGAACCGCCTTGTGCTCCAGATGAACACGGCGTTCCTTAAGTCTTACGAGGAGAACGCGCTTTCCGTAACTTTCAACGATCGCTTTGTTGACTTTGTTAACGTCGGAAACTATGACAGCATCCCGGTGTGGCAGGGCTTTGGAGTAACTGAGGGCAACATCAAGGCTGCTGACTTCTCCGAGGTTTCCAAGATCGACATCGAAACGGCAAACGGTACGGTCACCCAGTCCGGAATCGTTGGTTTCCTCTGTGATAAGTGGGCAATCCTCCACACGATCCGCAAACAGCGCACGGCTGTAACCCGTTTCGATCCGGAGGCTATCACTCAGTATTACTATCAGAACCGCGACGCATACTGCAACAACCTTGATCTGCCGGCTGTTGTATTCGTACTGGATCCGGACGGTGTCAACTATGTATCTCTCTCCAAGTACAGCACGACTATCGCTGTTGGGGATGATGAGACGATCACGGCAACGACTAACCCGGCTGGCGCGACTGTAACGTGGGTATCCTCTGACACTTCCGTAGCAACTGTGGCGGCCGGAGTGATCACCGGTGTATCTGCCGGAGACTGCTATATCACGGCATCAATTAACGTTAACGGAGACGTGTACTACAACAAGATCCTCGTAACCGTAACGGCAGCATCCTAAGTATATACTTAAGTATATCCCCGCCTATCAAACGGCGGGGATATTGTATATTCAGGAGATAAACGATGAAAAAGAAAACCACACAGCAAAACAACTATTCCTACCTGACAAATAATAAAAATATGCTACTGGAGAGCCACGTCACTATGTTTGAATATGGCGGGCTCCCTGAAAGTGTAAATAAATACTATCTGGAGTTATATCTCCAGACCGGCCCTGGTGTATGCTGGACGGACAAGTTCAAAGAAAAAGAGCTGCTTGCTGTTGAGTGTGCGCTTGCCGGTGATCTGGATCCATACGGCCTGGGGCGTGATGTAGTAGCCGTCACCAGAAACGGACAGAGCCTAAACCTGAAACGTGACGTAAATTGCGTTGTCGGTTTTAACAATCTTACCATGACCCCATGTGACGATATTTTTACAGATGCACAAATGCTCTCTGAGATACAGACCAGCATAGACTTTTTAATATTCTGGACACGCCTCTCTCCGCTTGTCCGTACTTCTGATGACAAAATCCGGGAGAAAGTTATTGAGGCTTTCCGTAACATCAAAAAGGGCATACCGGTAACTCTGGCATCCAAAAACGTTCTTTCTGAGTTTGGGATCCCTGATGATATTTCAATAACTGATCTTACGCAGCCGGATTTTGCAGACAAGATCCAATATACCGCCCGCCTATATGACGATGTGCTCCGCTGGCATTATACCCGTTACGGGCACGCCACGAACGGATCCCCAAAGATGGCACAGCAGAGCGTGGAGGAGGTTGACGCTACACTCTCTCAATCAATGATACTACCATTATCAATGCTCAACGCAAGGCGGGAGATGCTGGACAAGGTAAACGCTATGTTTGGCACAAATATAACGGTTGAGCTCTCCGGAGCATGGCGCGCCGAGGTAACAACATTCGAAAACGAGTCCGGGGAGACATCCATAGACGGCAGCTCAGACGATCCCGAAAAGGAACCGGAGGCAGCGCCGGAGGATGAAAAAGAGCCTGAGGAGAAAGCGCCGGAGGATGAAAAAGAGGAGGAAAAAAGACGATGACAAAACCAAAAATGATAGCAATTAACATCATTGCGGCACTACCCGACAACCCGGGAACGTCTTTTGACTTCACAGCCGACTACACGCATACAGTAGGAGTTCAGAGCGTCACAGAGCATTATACCATATTTAATACGGCATACTTTGTGCAGGAGCTTTTGCAGCACTTTGACGAACATTTAATAAAGCTGCCGGAAACGAACCCTCAAACCGCTCTTGTGTCTCTTTTCAACACATGGAAAGCCTCCAGAGCGGATGCTTACGCGCGCCGTATGTATGCACTTTCTACAAAGTACGAACCTTTGGAGAACTATGACAGGATAGAGCACAAAGAGGGACAAACAGACCTGACGCACGGCGAGGAGATAGAGCGCGAACATAACAACACCGACACGGAAACTCATACCGCTGACACTGTAACCAGAAGTTACAACAACTATAATGAGGAGACAACGCGCTCAGGATCTGAGACGGACGCAAAGGGTATTTATGGCGTAAACAGTTCATCAAATAATCCCGTCCCGTCCGACACAGACACTCATACCTATAACGATGTATCAGACTCAAAAGACATAAGCGGATCTTACTCAGACGCGCATACCGGATCCGTCTCCAGCGCTCACACGGGCACTATAACAGACACGCACAGCGGGACAGACACAACCGAGGACAGCTATGATTTGAGGGCGCACGGAAATATAGGTGTAACAACGAGCGCACAGATGCTTACCGAGGATTTCAAGCTGCTGTCTCTGGATATAGCACAGACCGCCGTAGCGGAATTTATTGACCGATATACATACTATGTAGGAGGCTTAGACTTATGAACTTAAACGACATTGTTTCCGTAATCACAACCGTTGGCTTTCCCATTGCTTCATGGCTTGTCCTTGCATGGTATATTTACAAAGTCCAGGGCGAGGCTACAAAAGCAATCCAGAATAACACAAAAGCAATATTGATCTTATGTGATAAGCTGGATGTTGCGCCCTCGGAGGTTATAGACCATGATTGACTTTAACGATCTTTCATTATGGAACACGGACAAACAGGCGCTTGACAGCCTGAAAGACCCCATCGTGGCTATCAAATCCACGGAAGGCCTTAAGATCACGGACCCAAAATTTTTAAGCCGATCTGTACTATTTAATGAACAGGTCGTTATCGCATACCATTTTTGCCGCTGTGATCTTAATTATAACGATCCGGAGGCGGAGGCCCTGGCATACTTAAAGGCACTCAAAAAGGGCGCCCGTAAGTATGTGATGGCTCTTGACTTTGAGGGCCCGTGTAAGAGCAGCACTAGGGATCTTAACGCGCTTGTGCGGATGATAAAATTTATCATGACCAAAACAGGCAAGGAGCCGTATGTTTATATCAATGAGTCTATGCTCACTCAGGCGAAACGATTAGGGTATGACTTTAGCTGGCTCTGGATTGCAAAGTGGGGGAGCAAGCCAAAATACCCTTGCGGATTGTGGCAATATACAAACAGAGCTTACGGACAGAACCTTGATAGAAACCATTTTATGGTCGATGATCTGGAGCTCCTGAAACGGCACGAGGTAAATGCTAATGAATTTAACTTTTTATAAAAACATATCCGATCCGAAAAAAGTTGTAAAGAATATCACGAGTCTTGGCGTTATTCAAAATTGCGTTTTGAGGGACGAGCAAAATATCCTCGATCCCGTCTTTGAGGTCGCAAGCGCAGCTCTCCCGGATGATTTTAATTATGTGCATTGCGACTATACGGGGCGCTACTACTTCACAGGAAACGCAATCATGGTCAGGGCCGGCTTGTGGAGGATCCCCTGTCACGTTGACGTTTTATCCTCACACTATGAAAAGTATAAGACCGTTTCCGCTACCATAGCAAGAAACGAGACAATTAGGAATGGTTATTTGATCGACGGAAATTACAAGACATACGCTTATAAAGAGTGTGTCACAAGAAAGTTTCCTAACAGTTTCAATACGGATAGCTTGATCCTGATAACAGTGGGTTAAGGAGGCACTTATGGCTTTTACTTCTAAAATCGGCAATATTTACTTAGACAGTTCATATTTTCTGGTTGGCAATCCGGCGTCCACTGATATATTTATCAGTGATGCCTTTGGCTTTAGCTGGGTCACTGTACCGTGGGGATCTAATGACAATGAAAAATACCAGCACTTGCACAGCCGCGGGAATATGTATGTGCCGTCAAGTAATGGGGTGGCTTTTGCTGTGCCCTTAAAATCAACAACTGAAAGTAGAAGAACGGTACTCGAAACATACTACAATAATTATACTGAGACAGCAGATGGAAAATATGGAGATGTATATGTAAAACCGAACGTGCCGCTTAATATCCCCGGTGGAGATATAAATATAAGGATATGGGAGTTTCTGGCTTTTGGTGGCTCTAATTGCTATATACTTGGAGTGCCTGTATATAGTGATAACAATAAAACCAGACTTACGGCCGTTGTTTTGCCGTATGCTTATCTTACGAGCGGAAGCCCCCTTGAGGAGCATGGAGGGCGCGGAACTTTTGGCAGCTTGAATATAAACGCTTTAAGAAGTCGCGGTTTTGACGTTGTTATCACAAAGACTGACGATGACTATGGTGACGAGAGCGGAGAGGATGGCTATGGAATAGACGGAACGCCGGATTTTGATCATAGCTCTGATGTTATCGGTGTGCCCTCCGATCCGACAGTATCGACCGGCACAGTCGGCTTCATGAACGTTTACAGTGTAGGCCAGGGCGCACTTTCAGGGCTTGGAGAGTATCTTTTTCCGGAGCTTGATCCAACACAATGGACGGATGTCACACAGGTGCTTAGAGGTATAGCGGGGATCTTTGCATATAGGGACTCGATCCAGTATGTTGTTGACCTGCACGCGATCCCGGTAACACCTACAACAGGAACATCAAAATATATTAAACTGGGAGCGCTGGAAACGGATATATCACAGCCGGTATGTAGTTCTGATTATGTCAACTTTGACTGTGGTACTGTTTCGATCCCTGAGCGCTTCAGGAACTTTTTGGACTACACGGAAGTAAGCTGTAAAATTTATATTCCATTTTTTGGCTTTGTTGACCTCAAGCCGGAATACTGGGCGAGTGGCAGCATCGGCTTAAAATACAAGTTTAACGTAATAGATGGTTCTTTTATGGCTTTCCTTGTTTCGACTTCCAGCAAGTCCCGACTTGCAAATACGGTTATCGGACAGTATAGCGGGAGTGCGTGCTTGCATTTACCGGTAGTCGCTGCCTCCTATGGTTCCATCGTTAGTGGTCTTATATCAGGATCCGCAGCAATGGCAACAGCCGGCATGAAAGAAACAAGCCCCGGCTCAGTCTCAGGAGCTATGGAGGGCGCTATGACTGCAGGAAACTTCCAGCCCAAAATGTCTCAGAGCAATGACTATAACTGCTCCGCTGCTTATCTCGGATGTCGTGAGGCGTACCTGCTTATAGAGTACCCCGTGCAGTCATTTTCCGCGAACTACCCGCACGACAGCGGACTTCCGGCAAACATTACGAGGACCATCCAGAGCATGGTTGGTAGCGGCTATACTGTGATTGAAAGCATTGATCTGTCAGGACTTGGCATAACAGAGGCGGAAATTGCGGAGCTTAAAGATATATTTGCTGGAGGTTTTTATTTATGATCATTGATCATAAGAAAGCAAGAAAAGCATATCATAAACTAGGTGTGCCGGATCAATACTTTGATCCGACACATTGTCCTTTAGAGAGCGCCAAATACTTTAGCATCGTAACCGAGAGAGCAACCGGAAAGACTACAAACGTGCTCCTGTATGGTCTGATATGCAATAAATTGTTTGGTACAGTGATCCAGTATATAAGACAAACGGATGCAATGCTTGCCCCCAAAAATGCAAGGGCGCTCATGGACACGATCATAGCTTGCGGATATGTGCAAAAGCTCACGGATGGAAAGTATAACACGATGGTTTATAAGTCCCGCCGTTGGTACTATGCTAAAACCGAGGATGGGGAGATTGTGGAGACAGAGCCGGAGCATTGCGTGCAGTGTCTCTCCATTGATAATAATGAAATATATAAATCCTCATACAATGCGCCAAACGGAGATTTTATTATATTTGATGAATTTTGCGCGCGCCGTCATCAGGTTGACGAGTTTATCTCTTTTTGTGATCTCTTATCAACAATCATAAGATCCAGATGTGAGGGTATAACAATCTGGATGCTGGGTAACACCATCGACCGATACGAGTATTATTTCGACGAACTGGAAATCTCGGACTATATGAAGTATCTTGCCGTTGGGGAGAGTATGCTTGTCAATACAAGCAAGGGCACTCCGATATTTATTGAGATATTCAAGCCGCATAATATGACTCTAAAGGAAAAAGTAAACAAGATCTTTTTCGGCTTTGGTAACTCCCGCCTAAACGCGATAACGGGAGACGACTGGCTCATAGTTCCATACCAGCACATAGACACAAAGGACGAACGGGAGCTCATAGACAGGTCGCACTTTGTTATATATGAGAATAACCTGGTTCAGCTTGATATAGTCAGTTCCGAAAAGTACGGGCTCCATGTGGTAGTCCATAAGAGTACAAACTATGACTCACAGGGGACATACTACACATGCGACTCCGTACATGATATGCGGTATAAGTTCCGCTATGGGTTCTCACGCATTGATAAAATGATCTGGACATTGTACGACAGAAAAAAATTCTTTTTCGCTACAAACTCAGACGCCGCAATAGTACAAAAGTATGTTTCGCTTGCGGATAAGATCACGGCATGATATTATAAAGATGCCAATACAAGTCCTTTTAAAGAAAAAGCTCCGGGCCCTCCAAACTTCCCCTCATAGACCGGAGCTTTTTCTATTTATAAAAGACCTTGATCATATAGACAATACTTTGTCTGATAATACTTGCATCCCCGACAATTCAATCCGGATCTGGTACGAACCGCACACACGCTTTCTTGATCACGTTTCGACATCCCGGAATCAGGGTTCGCATTGATATCTTTTTTCACGACGTGGGAGCTCTTTTTTCTGTTTTTCGGGTAGTTATGATGTGCTCCTCTTCTCTTTGGTGCTGTAATGATGCTGCTGTGTATGGTGTTGTCTTTCATGCCGTGTCTCCTATTCTCATGAGTTCCTGGATCTGATGGATATAACTATAATATTCATCTTTTAAGGTTACAGTGAACGGCAGCTCAACCAACGCGCAACCGCTCTCCTCCTCCATCCATTGACCGTTAACATATATTGAGTAGCTTTCATCGGTGTACTCAGGACGGAGCTTGCCGGACTGCTCAACCGTGAGCTTGAAACCGTTGTCAGAAAAAATGTCAAATATTTCGTCCACAGTTTCTCCAAGTGATTTGATAGAGCTTTTCGGCATACCGGCAACAGTGGCTTTTATCTCTCCCTTGTACCGATCAAAATAAATATAACGCTTTGCTCCCAGAGTCTTAAAGCGTACTGTGTGCCCCTTTGCTTCATCCGAAAACTCTCCGAGTCCCTTGATAAGGTCGTCCGTATAGCCTCGGTGCTGGAGCTTTTTTGCTGCCCGCCTGTTGTACTTCTTAAAGATCCGCTCAGCTGCCGGATTCTCTCTATACTTTATTGAGTCTGTGTCACAGTATATAACCTTAACACCGGCTTGTGTAAGATCCCACACCTGAGAGAGTAAGTTGTGCCTTGCGTGTGCCGTGATCCAGATCCCCCATTGTGGCAGCAGGATAGCTTTGTCCACTTCTTCCGACCATTCCTTGTCATTCACTTTTTTATCCCAGAGCATATCATGATCAAAGGTTATAGTGTCAAGTCTGATCCTCTTTACAGTGCCGCCGTAGTGCGTATTTACGTCCGCTTTGCTGATGTGGTACTCCGGTGTATCATCCTTGCCCTCACGCTTTAGCTGGCACTTTGTTTTGTATGCCTCAAGCAGGTTATCAATAAGAAACTTTGGCAGCGTGGAGCGCTCTGAGATGTAAAAGTCCGTTATGAGACATCTGTCCCAAGTATAGAACTTCCGATATGTATCAAAGTCAAGTTCCGTCAAACACACACATATTTCATCCGCAAAGATCAATCTCCCATTGTCCCAGCGTGCTCCATTCTCTGATATAACCTTGTTTGCGCTCTCTATGGTGTGCTGTGTTGTCTGTCGTATGCCTATAAAACGAGCATATATAATGCAACAGTGAGACTTAAGATATTTTTGATCAAAACGGACTTTCCGGAACTCTCCGCGCGGTACATAGTCAGCCAGCATCGTATAAGGATATGATGACGTGATATCTTTCATACGCACGTCCGGGAGGTCGGCGTTGCAGTATAAGCCGTTCCCGTGCACATAACCGCCGCGGAATAGGAATTTGAACCAGAAGTTATAGAGATCTTTGTCTGGAAAGTTTCTGACTATAAAATCGTGATATATGGTTCCGCAGCACAGTTTTTTATTGAGCCCCCTTAAGCGGTCCTTAATGTTGCGTAACACAATGCCTGTTCGGGTCATAGGAACATATCTTTTCTTGCGGATCACATTCTGGAAAAGATATCGGGAATATTCAGCAAGGATGATCACGTCATTAAAAATATATAACTCCTCCTGTTTAGATATGGGCGTGTCATAGTTTCTGAGCGCTTTATAGTCAAGATCCCCTACAAGCTTTTGGGTGTAGCAATAGTCTTTTGCGAGCGTGGCAAGCGATCCTCCGGAGATTGTTAGGCACTCACGGAACTCCAACCCATTTACGGAGGCAAGAAGCGGTTGTCTCGTATCCTTTGCAAACACTTCATCCCACACAAAGCGGAGCTCCAGAAAAGAGAACTCAAAAGAGAGATTTGCTACCCATAGGATTAGACGTGTTTCACTGTCAAGCTCATAGAACGCGCGCAAACGCTCCAGAAAGCGGTAGAACTCCTCCCAGCGCCGGAAAGTGTAAATGTATAGTGTGTGCTTGTTTGCGAGAACAAAGGCGTGGCTCCATACGGCACTTCTATATCCGTTTCCGGTGTGCACGGTGGTAGTTTCTACATCATACCCGCCGTATATCGGTATAAGGCGCTTTGGATGCTCTCGGGATCCTATGTTGATATGTGTCTCCTCCGGTTTTGGAAAGTCGCACTTATCAGAGTCATGAGATATTATTATCTTGTTAAAGAATGGGCGCTTTCTCATTCTCTGGTCCTTTCCTTTTTGGATGTTTCGAATGGGATCTCCTCGTTTTCTTCTCCAAAATGCTTCTCGTAAAGTCTCTTTGCAGTGCTGGCGCGGTCAGCTTTTGCTCCGTCCCATTCTGATAGAGCCTCATTGATCTGGGCATAAGTGAGCTTTCCGTGCTGCTTGTGTGCATCTCTCCACTTTGCCAGCGCATCCGATAGAGCGCTCCCGATTTCGTCCATCATAGCGCGTGTTTCTCCGATCTCACGCGCGCGCTGCTTGATCATGGATGATGATACCGCCTCTGATGATATGCCCTCCTCCTCGGCTATATCCTCCCGGATGCGCTGCTTGATCTGGCCAGCTGTGCTCTGCTGGTCCATTGCTTTGATATCATCATCGGATATGTTTTCTACAACCTTTTTACCACGGCCGGCACGGCCTGATTTTGTCATGTTTTTGGAACCTACAAGGAGCTCCAGCTTGCGTTGATACTGTGTGTATTGATAACTGTCTTTGCCAAAAGCTTTTCCGATCTGGTGGAGACGGTCGTTAAATCGGTTGATAGCGGATTGTTTTTGTGCTGTGGTCATGGTTTGTTTTCCTCCTCGTTAAAAATGCTGTGCCATGTTCCTGTATCAACTATTCTTGGCTTGCTGTACGGTCCAAAATAGTACTTTTTTATTTTTATGCACTCCTCAATTGCTTTGTTTAGAATGTCGACTCTTATCTCTGCGTTGCTGTGGTTGTCAGCTTCTTTTTGTGCATCGGTAAGTATCTTCCATATTTCTAAAATAACGCCTTTATAGGATGATATCATGTTTCGTCCTCCTCTCTGTATCTCCATGCTTGAACGCTTCTTATTCTATGATACTTTTTGCCATTATCATCAATAAATAAATCATCATATGAACTGTAATCGGCAAGTATTTCTTCATGGCGTCCTCTAGGTATAATATAACAAGTACTTCCACGATCTGGTACTACTTTCCATGAGTTATAATGTATCATCTTTGTAATGTCTATACTAACAATCTTTTCTCCGGAGTAAACACGATCTAATATGTCACGTACTATAAATGTTAAGTGTATGCTTTGGATGCCGTAGTCATTATATAACATATTTGATACTTTGTTGTATTGTTCGGCAAAAAGCTCTTGTTGACGCTTTGTTCCAATTGTGCTTTCATGTAGCATATCATCAAGTGATTTCATGTAATATCCTCCTATAAATAGAGGGAGCAAGCGCTCCCTCTTGTGATGTGGTGCTACTTGCTGGATCATGCAAAGTAGTCGTTGACAGTGACAGTTTTGAGCTTGTCTATCCTGAGCGCTCCAACGTACATAGCCCCGTCTTTGCATACGATGGATGCCGTTACATCGGAGCCAACGATCGAGCCGTAACGCTCTTTTATATCATCGTATGAAAGCGGTGCCTCCTCTCCCGGCAAGAAATACTTGATATCGTACAGAGACTTGAAATTGACGTAAATGCGCCCGTCCTGAGTTTTGTCCTTTTCCGCTACATTGTCCCGGACCCATGCAGGAATAAATGCGTCGTCCTTGTCCTTGTAATACGTTTCCTTGATCTGTGCCGCAACAATAGGATCCTCATCCGTTGCAATCGCGAACTGGTAGTAACTCTTGTCGCTGGTCTTTTTCTTGCCGTTTGTAAAGCTCTCCAGCGGTCCATATGTGCACTTCACGAGTGCTCCGTTTACCAGCAGCCTGTTCTTTTCCTTGTTGAATTCCATGATTAGACCCTCCTTTGGTCGTTGTGTTATAGTCGCTCCACCCGGAGCGCGTGCGCCGTGCGGATTTGAACCGCATACCCAGGGATGGACAGTCCCTGTGTAGTACCGACCGGCGCTACCATACCCCAAACGGGGAAACGGTTGGATAAACCCCGCTTAGAATACCAGTCTGTTATATTCATCGTGGCGGATGCTAATAGGTATGTCTAGACCATCCTCGGATCTCATGTTGAGAGATACGAGCTCCGTTGTAATAACTACTATTTCAGGGCGAGTGATTAGAGTGAAGTCGAGTCTCTCTCCGTCCACATCGGTCCGTAACATAAGACGGCCGGCTCCTGTTTCTATCATGGTGGAAAGATCACGCGCGAGACGATCATACGCGGCCTGGGTTATTCCCTCAATTCTAATCTGTTTCATAATGTCCAGCCCTCCCCGTGGTTAAAGATCATTGATCCGGATGCGCCGGACGTGCGTATTATTTCTCCGTTGTAGGTGTCTTTTGAGAGACTTGCCAGGGGAGCGTATGTGGTATTGTCTAATAATACCACAATGTTGTGCTCCACGTTGTGCACGAGTACACAACCGTTTTTAGTTTCGAGATTTACGATACCATTCATTTTTTGTCCTCCGTTTTGAGCTGGACTGTCCCAGCTCCTATATGGTACCACATTATGGGCTTTAAGATTAACCAAACATTA
>ERZ808032.108-NODE-108-length-12821-cov-9.016321_pt1 | contig 12821 bp, 9 predicted proteins | sample MGYA00380187_ERZ808032 | MGnify/ENA primary metagenome ERZ808032 (study PRJEB31490, sample SAMN06133378) | cow dung metagenome | isolation source: M10 | host: cow | place: China: Chengdu | collected 2015-05 ...
ATGGCGGGATAGCTCAGCTGGTTAGAGCGCATGATTCATAATCATGAGGTCCCCAGTTCAATCCTGGGTCCCGCTACTTGAAAATCAAGCACTTACAAAATTTTCGTAAGTGCTTTTTTGATTCCCGTGAACACCGCGTGAACACCAAACTTTTTAATTCCATTTAATTTTCATTATTTCCATACATGCCTTTTAGGGCACTTTAAAGCGGTTTTTCACATATTCAAGTCCATACTAACCATAATCAAAGGACTCGAGCACTCAAAGTTCCCCTCAAATTCCCGAGTTTATAATAAGCGTCAATCCGCATTGCCAGCCAGACCCAAATTTTAAGCGATTTTAGGGTCCGTGAACACGGGCGTGAACACCGAAGATTGAAATCAACAATATTTAACTATGCGGACTCACGCAGCTCCGGGTACCCTCAAGGCCATTTTTATATAAGATTTTCCCACATCTCCCAATTATCTTACAGATGGGTCACTAAAACTTTATAGGTTTTCCGAAGAAATTTAATTTTTCTCTCCCACATTTTATCACGACAAAAGAAGAAAGAATTAACTTTACAATTCTTTCAGTCTAGTTATATAAACCCACCCATATGAAAAGAATTCTACTACTTTCGATTGCCATGCTTATGGGCATAGCATCATTTGCTCAGAAGAAAGGAGATATGTATGTTTCAGGCTTTTTCTCAGCAGACTTAGGAGGATATACAATGTCATCCAAAGAGGATGGATATGCACCATCTGGTTGGAATGCATTTGAATCATCATTTGAAATTGGAGGTGAATATGCCTACTTTGTCGCTGATAACTTCAGACTTGCACTGGCAATTTCTTTACCGTTCTCAAGCACACCGCCTTCAGAAGAAATTGAAGGAGAATTGATTAAACAGAACACCTTTGCATTTGACATCTGCCCTAATGTTTCTTATTATGTGAAGCTGGCAGATAAATTCTATTATACTCCAACACTATGCATGTTCTTCCAGAGGGAGAATATCAATACCAAAGGCTCAGAATTGTACGCATCAAAACTCCACACATCAACTTGGGGTGGTTATATAAATATCCTTGAGTTCGAGTTTAAGGTATCAGAGATATTTTCTATCGGTGCGAATGCCGGAGGTCTTGGCGTGTATTCAACCAACTATGCTTATTCTGCAGATGAAAAGTATAGGATGAATCAGTTTGTCTGTGATTTCACCCATGGTGGCGTAGATTTCAAGTTTTATTTCTAATTGATTATTACCCATAATATATGAGAATCTGTATCAAGGCACTCTGTGCATTATTACTATTGACCATCTCAATAACATCATATTCTCAAGATACTACACCCGAAAGCTCCCGTCCAAAGGTCGGTCTCGTATTGTCAGGCGGAGGAGCAAAGGGAGCAGCTCACATTGGAGTTTTGAAGTATATTGAAGAGGCTGGGATACCTATTGATTATATTGCTGGTACAAGCATGGGATCAATAGTAGGTGGAATGTACGCCTTGGGATATACATCTGACGAAATCCTCAGCATTATCAGCGAGGTAGATTGGGACAGACTCATAAGCGACCAGGTTGAAAGAAAGAAGATTTCATACGAAAGGAAGTATGAGAGCCGCAGTCAGCTCCTCACAATACCATTTTCAGTGGGAACCGACAAGCAGGAACTGCAATCAAGATCCTTCAAGAACTCCTTGCCTACAGGAATCGTATCTGGTGACAACCTAATCAATCTATTCAATTCCCTTTCGGTCGGATATTCTGACCCCCTGGATTTCAATGACCTTCCTACGCCGTTCCTATGTATAGCAACAAATGTTATCAACGGAGAGGCAGATGTACTGAATAAGGGTGTTTTTTCAAAATCACTTAGGGCATCAATGGCAATCCCAGTCCTTTTTGATCCTGTAAAAATAGATGACATATTGTACGCAGACGGAGGTCTGGTCAATAACTTCCCTGCTGAGCAATGTAGAGCTATGGGTGCTGACTATGTGATTGGTGTCAGCATGTCGCCTGGCTTGGAAAGCGACCCGGAGAATCTCACCTCACTATTTTCTCAGGTAAAGCAGCTCAAAGAGATTATCACAGACAAAGAGTTTGAGAATTACCATAAAAAGTGCGACATCTTCATTAGTCCTGACTTGAAGGGTGTCGGCATGTTGAGTTTCGATGCCGAAAGTGTAGCCAGAGTGACAGAAAGCGGTTATGAAGCAGCAGCAACAAAGGAAGCTGAGTTCAAAGCACTCAAGGAGAAACTGCTTTCAACATCCGTCCCACTGTCTCCAGATAGTTCAACCGCAAAGAAGGCTGTGAATATTCTGCGAGAAAGAGTCCTGATTTCAGGAATTGAAATGGACGGAGTTGAACAGGATATCGAGAAATGGATGCGTCGCAGATGCACAGTGAAGGTTGGAGACCATGTCTGCAAGGAAGACATAGACAACTCAGTATCAATTTATTACGGAACAGGTAACTTCGACAGCATTACATATACTCTGCATGAAGACAGCACTAATCCCGATGCATATGTATTGAAGTTCAAGTTTGTTGAGAATCCACCTCACGACTTGGGATTGGGATTCAGGTTCGACTCTCAGGATATGCTCTCAGTTCTTTTCCACATGGGTGTCAATAGAAACCGTATGAGTGGAGTCAAGGCAGATGTGAGTGCCAAATTGGGAGGAAATCAATGGTTGAATGCCAACCTCTCTTATGGTCACATGCTATATCCTAGAATCAATATCGGATATAACTTCAGAAATTCAGAGCTTGACACTTACGATATGGACGAACTTGTGATGAATATGCATTTCCTTCAGCACAAGTTCAGGGTATACCTTTCTGAAAACTACTCAAGAACCATCAGCATAGGAGCCGGACTTGAGGCAGAACTCCTTACCCCTCGCAAGGTCATGTATCTGAATCACGAAGCCGTAGACATGGATAGTAAGCCAGTAAACACGCTCGGATCATTTGCATACCTTCACTATGACAACCTCAATAAAGCAAGTTTCGCGACAAGAGGAGTTACAGGAAAGATCAACTTCAACTGGAAGGATATGATGTTCTCGTCAAATGGCACCAGTCCTCTTGGCTATGGATCTTTCGTATTCGGCTTTGAAGGCTATGTCCCAATTATTGAGAACAGACTCGTATTGATCCCTCAGCTGTATGGAAGCATGCTCTTTGGTAAAGGAGCCGTAAATGGCACTACAGACAGCTGGAATCCGCTTTTCGAAGGCCATGTTCCGGCATATCCAGCTATGAACAACGTGATCGGAGGAGCTGAAATGGGAAGATATATCGACCAACAGCTGCCGTTCATTGGAGTGAACAAGATCTCCCTTGCATTCAACAATGTCGGAATTGCAAGGCTCGACATCAGAACACGCGTGTACAAAAACCACTATGTGACAGGAATTGTCAACTATGCCCGCTCAAGCGTGGATATGAATAATTTCTTTAAGGAGAAAGATGAACTTCAATGGGGTGACCTCTACGACTACAATGCATCAAACTGGTGGGGAGCAGGAGTCAGGTATTCTATTGATACCAAATTAGGTCCTCTGAATTTTGATGTAAGTTCATCTAATATCTCCAAGAACGTCAATCTCTACTTCAGTATAGGACACTATTTCTAATAGAAGTCCACAATGATATGATTCTATTGAAAAATATTTATATTTGTGCTTCACTATTAACATTAACTAACTTTAGCATCATGAAAAAGCTTTTATCAAAAGTTGTTCTAGCTGTAGCAGCTGTACTTCTTTTTTCTAGTTGTGGCGTAAATGCAAATCTTACTTCCAACTATAACTTGAACCAGACAAACGTAGTTTTATCACAGAAGAATTTTCACGTTGTCAAAACTGTTGAAGCAGAAGTTTCTGCTACATATGTATTTGGTATCGGCGGACTTAGTCAGAAAGCTCTCCATGACAACGCAGTCGCAGAGTTGACCAAGAAGGCAAACTTGACAGGTTCTCAGGCATTGGTGAATGTTACATTCCACACATCTGGAAAGTTGATTCTTTGCTTCGGTAAGGTTACATATTTTGCAGAGGGTACTGTAATTGAATTTGACGAGTAAATCTCAAATAATACAGAAAAGTGGCCCTATGAAGAAAATATTCTTAATCGGCCTTACTCTGTGCATCGCGATCGCAACGAATGCTCAGGCCCTGCCGTACTCCAAGTATTTGAACTTCAGCAGGAATGAATTCAAAGAGAACCGTTTCAAATACCATGAGAAGACAAACACCTGGTATCTCGAGAAAACAAGCGCACTGAATACGACCCTCAACATTCTTGCAATCATTGCTGACGCAGAGGAGGAAGTTCGTCCGGATTGCGACGACTACAGCATCATTGTTCAGCTCGGAGAAGATGAAAGGGCTGCATTTGTCAGAGTCATATTCTATAACGACGAGACATACAATAAACTGCTGGCATTCGTCAAGACCAATTGCAAGAACACTATCGACGTCTCATCTGGTAAGATCGTCAAGCATCTGACCACTTACGGCGAATATGAGATCGAGCTCGAGATGGAGCAGCACATCATCAGCAGAACATCTGCCCGTACAGCTGACCCTAAGACAGTGAAGAACGTCGACGAGTCATACAATGAGTATGAATTCATGATCAAAACCGACGTAAAGCCATGGTCGAAGAGACTTGAAAAGGAAGCGGCGAAGCAGGCAAAGAGAGACGCCAAGGGCAAGAAGAAACAAAGTGTCAATGATTTGATGTAATCTTCCTACACGACTCACATAATCCCACCTTCTTTTTAGAAAGTGGGATTTTTATTTTACTTTTGCAGATATCTTTGGATATCATTTTAATGCAAATTTTGAATGAAGGTAATATTACGAATAATACTATTGTCGCTTTGTCTTTACTCCTGTTCTGACCTGAAGGTGGATCCGGTGGCTTTCAGACACGACACAGAAGTCATAGCTGTATTTACTCCCAACGGAATTGGAGACCAGACAAAGGAAGGACTGATCTATAAAGGCATAGTCAAAACCACAGATTCCTTAGGTCTTGTTTTTCGTCCTGTCTTCCCTATGACATATGAAGAAGGAGCGGAAACGATTATCAGGCTTGCCAGCGAAAATCAAAAGGATCGCAAACGATTGATCATCTCCACCAATCCGGAATATTCAAGTTATCTCCGTGAAGCTGCAAACAAGGGCCTCATTGTTGATTCGGATTCAACCAAGCTGCTTGTCATTGACGGCGATTTCAAGCACCCGGACATCTATACCGTACATGTCCCGTTCTATGGTATGATGTATAAAGCAGGATATGTGGCCAGCAAAATGAATGACGTCGAATATGTCAAGATCTACATAGCTAACGACAAGTATCGTTATATCAGGGAAGGCCGTGACGGATTTGTTGAGGGATTCTACCTTAACAAAGAAAGCTACATTGATATCTTCGACTATAGTATCTTCAACGAGGATAATACAGAAGGATTCATGAAAAGCACATTTGCATACTCGTCAGAGGCTCGCGAATGCAACGGACTTTATGATATGATTTTACCTATCTGCGGTGAAACAATCATGGGATTTTTGAGATACAACAGAGAATTCCCGGGAAGTTTCTATACTGTCGGCGTCGGAAATGACATGTCAATTTATTCTTCGGATGTGCCGTTCTCATGTGTAGAACATCTTGACAGAGTATTATCGACGAGCATAACTGACTGGGATGAAAACAGACTGGAGCGCTACAGAACATTCGGACTGAAAGATGGTTGGGTAGAACTACGCATATCTGAAAATTACAGAAAAGCTCTTGAGCCATTATCTCTAGAGATTCACAACAAGGCAATAGAAATGGAGGAAAGCTATGAAAACTAAACTTTTATACGTATTGATTCTGTCCATGTTGCTATGCTCTTGTGACAAAGGAGGCTTAATGGAAGATACACCACTAGGACCATCTGAATGGACTACTGCTAAGGTCGCAGTAGTGCTGCCATTAAGTGGAGAGGACAACGATAAAGTTCGCTATGAGCGGATTTACAAGATGTTTGAGGAAAACGTCATTAAAGCTCAGATTGGACTGCCGGAAGGCGTCAAACTGGAGCTTGAATGGTATAATGAAAACACTCTGGATATAAGGAAATTCGCCAATGAACTTTACTATAGAGAGGACGTCAAGGCCTTGATCGGCCCACTGAAGGATAACAACATCGAGACCATAGCTAGCGTCATCTATAACAAAGGCATACCCATGTTCGTAATGTCATCGTCTGAAGAGATCATACGACGTTTCTCATCAGGAACGGCTGGTGTTTCTGTAAAGAAGCCATTTATGTGGTCATTGTCCGAAATCGATATCGTGCAAGCACGGATCATTCTTGCAAAAGCAGGAGCAATGGGTAGAAAAAAGGTATCTGTTATTTCAGCTGACAACAAATACGGAAATACATTCAACAACTGGATTCCCTATTATGCCGATGAAATGAAACTGGATGTCATTGAGACACTGAAATATTCTGACACTCACGAATTAGAAAACAATTTTGACAGAATCTGCAAAGGCGAAACTGAAGCTCTGATCTGCGCATTAAATAATATTGATGATGCAAAGAAAGTATTGGAAATAGCAAAGAAGACCCCCGACTCCCCTAAGATATTCTTTACAGGTGCTGTATTGAATACATCTCTATTAGAATCAGGTTCACTTGTCGAGGGGGCAGAAGGATTTTCTATATATCCCGCACCTTATACAGGCTTCCATCTGTCATATCAGGTCCGCTTTGGAGAGACACCGATGCCGATAGACGCTCAGCTCTATGACTCATTCCTTTTGTCATTGATATCCTTCGCCTATTGCCACTATTCTGGAAACGGCATGACATTAAATGAGGCATTGGCAATGCTTTCTGATCTGCCGTTAAGCAAAGAGGAAGAATTCTTTGAGGACGTATTTTGGGAAACGACACCTCCGATCTGGGATTATGCCGGATTGAGGGACGGCGTCTTGGAACCGATAAGAAATGGCAAACTGCCGGAGCTGAACCTAGTAGGAGCTAGCGGCAACTTTAAATTTGCAGCAGATTCATATACCTCCCTTGCCAAAGGAACATATATTAATTGGACTGTCAATAACGGAAAACTCATCCCACTGGACTTTATTGACGAGAAAGGCACAAGGCTGTCATCATACATCAACGCATGGGATTGGATTTTAACGATGGACGAACTGGAGAACGGGTCCGACTATGAATATATACCTACCCTCCCTGAAGGGAACAAGGCCATTCTTATATGTGGTTCAGAAGGCTGGTACAACTACCGTCATCAGGCGGATATCTTATATGTCTACAACTCACTTAAGAAGTACAAGTTTACGGACGATGATATCATTCTCATAATGAGGGATGACATTGCATATCATCCTAAAAACACAGACAAAGGTGCCATCAGAATATCTCCTGACGGAGAGAACCTCTACCATGATGTCGTTATAGATTATCGAGCAGACACGCTAAGCATCCAGGACATTGAGGATATTATTGTCGGAAATAAAAGTGAGCGTCTATCTACTGTATTGGAGTCCACTGATACTGACAATGTGCTTTTATATTGGACGGGACATGGCACGGAAAAGTCGTTCAACTGGCTGGAAACGGGAGAGAAGTTTACAGATGTACAGATGGGTGAAACCGTGAGAAAGCTGTATGAAGATAAAAAATATCAAAGTATGCTTATATGCACGGAGCCATGTTACTCCGGCAGTGTAATACAAGCCATTGAAGGCACGCCATTAGTTCTGGGCATTACCGCTGCAAATAACAACGAGTCCTCTTATGCTGAAAATTTCAATAACGAGTTAGGCGTATGGATGTGCGACAGATTTACGCTCAACCTGATGCGTATATACGAGGAATACCCTTACATTGACCTGCTGGGTACAATCAAAATGTTGAGAGAGTCAACTTTAGGGTCAAATGTGCAAGTATACAACTCACAGAAATTCTACTATCTGGACGATTGCCTGTTGATGACTTATTTTGAAACGTTCAAGTAAAGGATGATCAAAGTCAATTGACGCTAAAATAGTCACTTACATAATTGAAGTGGACATTTCCAAAATTCTCCACGTTATACAATGTAACATGAGATCCCATAGTCATGGAAAAAGTTTCTGAGTACAGATCTTTGATTGACATTGTACCGTAGTGATCCTTTTGAATTGCATCCAGGAGAGAAGACGTAAAACTATTGGTCAGGTAAGTATCCCAAAGAGTAGAATATAATTGTGCCTTCGAGGTCTCTTTATCGTTGGCTGCAGTCATCAACAACAATTTTGGAATACCTTCGCATTCCATGGCGACACTACCGGAATAACATGCCTCGAAAATTCCGAACATCTTTCTGTACTTTCCATTGGAATACATTTCATTAAACAATTCAGACATGAATTCACCGGTAACAATCTGACGATTTTCATCCCAGAGGAGAGTCCCGGGCACACCATGACCGGACCAGATAAAGAGCACATTGTCGTGATCTTCCGAATCCAATACAACAGGCAATCTTTCAGATGATTTACCCAACATTATGTCTACAAAGTCTTTTGGTGTAATCTGATCAAGCTTATAATCAACCTTGACGTCAACATACAGATCAGTACGATCATAATCATCATTTATGATCATCCCTGGAGAGGGATTATTGACATGATAAGCCAGGTCGTCTGCTGCAATCAGAACAATATCATCATCAGTAAAACCTTTACTCTTTAACAGTTGATAATAGGCAAGAACATCAGCCTGATGGCGATAATTCTCCCACCCCGAAGAAGCTGCGACCAAGACAGCTTTGTTGCCTTGGATTGGCTTGAGTTCAGCATCTTCATGAGCTGGATCAAACTCCTGATCCCACATCTTGTTCCATATCCAAGCACCATGCGCAGATGAGCTGCCGCCTTTGCCATCACGACATATATAAGCAGTCTGATAGAATTTATAATTACTTAAATACTGAAAGGCATATGTAGACTTATTGATGATGGTATGATTCTCCGGCGAGAACACTAAATCTCCGGTTGCGCCACTGATGGATGGTATAGAATGTGCCCCGACAATCTGCTTGAAAGCTGATTCAATACCATCACTTGTCCACCCACCATAGTGCTGACTTTCTGTTGAGAGAAGTTCAGAGACCGCATTATTCAATGAGATACCAAACTCTTCAGCCACTGCATACGCAAGGCATGTTACCATAATGGCATCATAAAGTTGCGGCTCACCAAATATCGGATCTTCTCCATATCTTGATGAGTATATATCCTGAAAACCTGTTTGTGGATCGGGAACAACAGTAAGTCCATATGCCACACGATCTCCCACCTTATCTGATTTCCTTAATACATCCAATGTCTTATTACTGAACGCGACATGTGAGAAATATGCTTCGTGGTCGGTATGCATTATTATCTCAGCGGCCTCTTCATGCGTTTTGGGAGCACAGACAATGGGACAATATAATTCTTTCAGTTCTTCCAGAAGAGGAACGATCTCACTGACATCTTCATATGTACAGATACGCTTTGGAGTGAGTCCGAGTTCAACAGACTGAAATGCAAACCAGTCTACGAAACTCTGACCTGTTGTTGAAGATGCATTTGCTATCAATGCAACTTCTTTATGGAACAAATCCTGAGCAATCTGAGACAAAAGTATTTCGCTTTGCGTAATATCACTCTCACATAATCCCCACATGAAGCCCTTTCTTGAATATTTCCTGATTATCTCTTGAGACGTATTGAATGTAAATAGAGGCTTCGGTTTTTTCAATCTGGACATCTGATATACCAGCATGTCAGTATTCTCTTCGCTCTCGCAACCAATTACACAATCTACAGATTCATCTCTGGCCAACTGATATGCCAATGTCATCACATCATTACCGTCCTCATCATAAAATTCGAATATCGGGCGGATGTCAGTTGCATCAGTTATATTCTTCTGAGCGAGTTTCATGATGCGGCCCCATCTATCATACGAGTCCTGAGACAGCACAACAGCAATCTTGACCGTTCTTTCTGACTTATCTTCTTCAAAATCAGACTTGGAACAGCCAAGCATCGCGCAAAGTATTAATGCCGACAGCATTATATGATAGATTTTATTCATTGCCTGCCCGTTTACTGAAATATTCTTCCTCTTTAATCATAGCCTCATCTTGAATACTGTCAAGCAGTTCTGATATGTCAGACAAAATATTAGCTCTATCTACGACTACTCTACCAGACGAAAGCGTATAGAGGCGGTGTCTTGGAGGTTCTTCACCTTTTATCCATAAATTCAAGAAGTCATCCAGGGCCAAGTCCATTCTTTTGTTCATACTTAACAATATGTATGAATATAAATTCGGATCCGTGCCATCTACTCCGATTGCTATCCGGAAATTTGACTGTGAAAATCGATATACGCCAAGATTGCTTACCCCCGCATAAGGTATATAGAGATTCATATTGCCTGAATCATATTCGAGCACCTTACACGCAGTAAATGCCAGATCATCGTCATTCAGTCCCCCATCAGGCGCGTCATCAAGATAAGTGACTTTCACATTCCCCGACGACAGTTCTTCAGTAGCCGCAGTAAAGCCATCGACAACATAATTCAGTCCACTGACATATGGATTTGCTGCTATTACATTAAAGTCTATACTGATACTACTCAGAAAATATTTCCCTATCATATATGCCGCACCATAATATGACATCGCAAAGGTATAAGCATATGGCAGTTCCTTCTCAACCTCAAATATCAGAATGTCCTTACAGGAGTCCTCTGAAGAATGAGATGCTGCAGCCAGATGTTCCTCATAGACCTTTGAGGCAAAAACAAACAGACAACGTTCATTTTCCTCCAGCTCCGATTGACGCCATGCTTCATAATAGTCCATTCCGTCCTGAATAGTTTTAGGGACACAGAATGAGTACTCATATCCATATTTATGAGAGAGGGCCTCTATAGCTTTTAGAGTAATATCATTATATCCGATGTTACAGAAACCCTCCGGCGTAAACAGGATGCTTACATACACCTTTTCCGGCGTGCTCAAATCATCTGTTTTTGAGCACGCCGAAAAAGCGATTAATATTGATAAGGCAGCTATTGCCGCAAGGGATATTCTGCGCATATCTCCTTCTTAGAAATTCATTTCTGAATCTGGCAGACGGTATGGAACACTGACTGATTTTGACTGCTCACCAAATTCCCACTCGTGCGAATCCTTCTCTAGACTAGACATCCATTCTGTCTCGAACTTATTCCAACCCTCGTCAGTATATTGTTTTGTGATTGAACCTTCAAACAATGTGAGTTTGAACAAGTCAAATCCAGCAGTCCATTTTGCCAACTGGTATCCCAAAATAGTCACTTTAGTACCAATTTCACCTGAAAGTCCGAAATATGCACCTACAGATGCACCCACCTCAAAATGGTCAAGGTTAACTTCGGCATGTACCTCAGCTTCGGCAGACAGTTTTGGTCCGAAAGAGAAGGTCGGACCTGAGCTTCCACCTAGCAACACTGCAACCTCATAGAATACGCCTGCTGAGGCCTCTACTTCTGCAGTACCCTTAATACCATCCAGGTTGAATGAACCTTTAGAATAGCTCTCCTTAGAAGTATTTTCCCAACCATTAGAAGAAGTATATATGCATCCTTTTTCAAATCCAAGCTGATATTTGGCAGAAGTATACAATGCAAGGGATGCCTCAGCTGATGCTTCAACCTTTTCCTTGATTGAGGTTTCCACTGTATATGGAACAGGAATAATACCAACCCAGAAGACTGAGGTTACAGAACCGAGGTCTGCAAGTTTATGCTCCTGTTCGTATTCGATTCCCTTCGCAATACCAAAACTCATTTTTGCCGAAAGTTCTGTCTCTCCTTTGATTCCAACCTCGAACTTCTTGAGTTTGAACCAGCTGACACTGACGTTTACATAAGATGAGAGCTTTGCAAGTACTCCTACTTTACCTTTGATATGTATCTTTGTATCAGTATCCTCGACTCCATTATCCTCATCGGTCTTAGGATATTCATAGTCCAACTTAAAGTCAGTGTGAACATCAATTATGTCAAAGCTGTAGTTGTCTTCAAGAAGCTCCTCCGCTGTAAAATAAGTCCTGGCCTCTCCAGACTTTGTCTGCAAGCCTTTAACTGCAGGTGAATCCTCCTCAAAGATGATCACGGCAGGGTGGTATACTCCATCAGAATCCATATATTTTCCTGAAATATCAGTCACTTCTTCAGAGGTTCCTGATCTTGTTGTCCTAGTAGGAACATAGTCTCTGTTTACATATAGATCCGTATCAAGGGTCATATCAAGATTTTCAAACATATCGGAGAATTCACCCTTAACTGTAGTGAGGATAATCTCACCCTTTTCTACTTTTGAATCTGTAATGATACGGACAAAAGGAACAGTTCCGATAGTTCTCCAGATTGTAACAGCTCTGTCATTGAAATCCGTCATGCCCATCTTTTCTGCATATGCTGCACTGACAGAGATGCTGGTGGTATCTGAAGAGATAATCTGCACATCAGATGGCATAATAAAGTCTTCGAAAGTCATCACTAGCGGTTCTTTTCTTTCTGCCTGCTGATTATCGGCATCAGGGACATTCTTGTCACAAGCCGACATCACAGCCATTGCAAGCCCTATAACGGCCGTGAGATTAAGAAAGTTTGTTTTCATAAGTTTCATATACGATTATTACTTTGCACGAGCAAAAATACATAAATTTATTTTGAAATAATTAATCTTATGCGAAG
>ERZ808032.109-NODE-109-length-12767-cov-3.638534_pt1 | contig 12767 bp, 12 predicted proteins | sample MGYA00380187_ERZ808032 | MGnify/ENA primary metagenome ERZ808032 (study PRJEB31490, sample SAMN06133378) | cow dung metagenome | isolation source: M10 | host: cow | place: China: Chengdu | collected 2015-05 ...
CATTGTTGCAGGCAAATAGGAATAGGCTCGCGAATCGCGACTGACCAGCCATCCCAACGCCGGCATGACTACATGAGCATAGAGCCAGAAGAGCTGACGCATAGGAAAACGAGGCGGAGTGGCTAATTCAACTATAAGAAGATGCCCTCCAGGTGCAAGCACACGATACATCTCACGGAGTCCCGTATCCAGTTCCTGAAAATTACGAACTCCGTATGCCACTGTAACAGCATCAAAGGAAGAATCTTCAAATGAAAGGCGCAAGCAATCCTGCTTCTGGAAATCGATTTCCGTATCCTTCAAAAGCCCCTTCTCCTTAAGACTTCCGACCTTCCTTCTTGCCACCTCCATCATGCCTTCACTTATGTCGGCACCAACTATTTTGGAGGGGCTGAGCATTTCTGCCGAAAGTAAGGCAAAATCACCTGTACCGGTGGCAATATCCAATATATTTTGGGGATAATAACGACCCAATGATGCTATAGCCTTGCGACGCCATCCCTTATCAATGCCCAAGCTAAGAAGGTGATTAAGAAAGTCATAGGTGGGGGCAATGCCGTCGAACATGGCCTCCACTTGCTGAGACTTCTCTCCTTGCTGTGAGTATGGCTTAATCTTTTCCTGATTATACATTGAAAACAAAAAAAAGACCCACCCCGTAGCATGGAGTGGGTCATTATCTTTTCTTACTTACGTCCCTTCAGCCACTCTGTCACATTGCGTTCAATACGCTTCTGGATATCGCCCTCACTGTCAGCAGGCACAAAAGTAGTACCAGTGATGTGCTCATACAGTTCAATATAGCGCTCGCTCACACTCTGTGCATATTCATCAGTAATCTCGGGCATAACATCACCTTCACGATTCATGAAATTGTGCTCAATGAGCCATTGGCGCACAAATTCCTTTGAAAGCTGCTTCTGTGCCTCGCCCTTCTCAAATTTCTCCTCGTAACCCTCTGCATAGAAGTAGCGGGAACTGTCGGGAGTATGAATCTCGTCAATGAGTATAACCTTACCATCATACTTGCCGAACTCGTATTTGGTATCAACCAGAATGAGCCCCATTTTAGCCGCGATTTCTGTTCCACGCTGGAAAAGAGCACGTGTGTACTGCTCCATCTGTTCGTAGTCCTCCTTGCTCACAATACCTTGAGCAATGATTTCCTCCTTGCTGATATTCTCATCATGACCCTCCTCTGCTTTGGTGGTAGGAGTGATAATGGGTTCTGGGAAACGCTCGTTCTCACGCATGCCTTCGGGAAGACGAACTCCACAGATTTCGCGACAACCGTTTTTATAATCTCTCCATGCAGAACCTGTCAGATAACCACGGATAATCATCTCAACGCGGAAGCCTTCAGCCTTAAGACCAACGGTGACCATGGGGTCAGGAGTTGCCAATTTCCAGTTGGGAACAATGTCGGAAGTTGCTTCAAGGAAGGATGCTGCAATCTGATTAAGGCACTGGCCCTTAAAAGGAATGCCCTTAGGCAGAATAACATCAAACGCAGAGATGCGGTCTGTTGCCACCATAACCAAGAGGTTGCCCTCAATATCATACACATCACGAACCTTACCGTGATAAACGCTTACCTGTCCGGGCAAGTTAAAATCAGTACGAGTTAAAGCTTTCATTTTCTATTATATAGTTTTATCCATTATTGTTTTTCAGAATCAGCGTTAAATTTGTCATAAGCCTCTACAATACGCGACACAAGTTTATGGCGCACGATATCCTTCTTGTCCATACGAATGAAACCTATCCCCTTAACCGAAGACAATATATCTATAGCCTCTGACAATCCACTACGAACACCACGAGGAAGATCCACCTGGGAGCAATCTCCCGTTATTATCATCTTGGTATTTGTACCCATACGGGTAAGAAACATCTTAATTTGAGCCGTAGTGGTATTCTGAGCCTCATCAAGAATTACGACAGCGTCATTAAGGGTTCGTCCTCGCATAAAAGCAAGCGGCGCAATCTGTATCACATTCTGCTCCATCAGCTCGCGAAGTTTTTGTGCCGGAATCATATCTTCAAGAGCATCATACAAGGGCTGGAGATAAGGATCAATCTTGTCACGCATATCTCCTGGCAAGAAACCGAGCTTTTCACCAGCCTCCACCGCTGGCCTGGAAAGTATAATCTTACGTATCTCCTTGTTTTTCAGCGAGCGTACCGCCAAAGCAATACTCATATATGTCTTACCGCTACCTGCAGGACCAGTAGCAAAAATCATATCATTATCCTGATATGCACGAACAAGCTTTTGCTGATTCTCGCTACGAGCAGATATAGGCTTGCCAGTTACACTATAAACCACGACACCTTCAACACCCTCTTTGGCTACTCGCTCACCTCGCAGGATATGCAGGATTTCTTCTTCGGTAAGACTATTATACTTAAGGCAATGCTTCTGGAGTTTATCAATATTCTCCTCAAGGGCACACATCTCCAGTTCATCCCCCATTACATGAAGCACATTGCCACGGGCAACAATGCGAAGCTTGGGGTAGAGAGCCTTCACCATCTGGATATTAACATTATTGACTCCGTAAAATACTACGGGGTCAACATCTTCCAGTATTATATGCTTTTCTATCATTTCGAGGCAAAGTTACAGAATATTTTGGAAAATACACCATTTTAATGTAACTTTGTCTCGAAAAATCATGAGACGACTAAAGAAAAAATATTTTATTGCCACGTTCAGCGTGGTGGTTGGCATATTGGGAATAGTAAAGTTTGCCAGACAAAACTACTCTTCCCTTGAAACATATACGCCAATCACATCTCGCAATGACAGCACAACAAACCACCAGCCGACCAGACACATACACAAGCCTAACCCGATATATTCTGTGCACTCATTCAGCAGAACCTTTCCTGATTTACAGGAAACCCATATAATAAGTGCTCGCAAATGGGGAGTCAAACCTGTACGCGACAGAAAGGAGGCCGAACTCAGAAAAGAGGAACTTGTATTCATAGGTTCCAACCCGTACTACAAAATTGACTCTCTCATGAGCAGCAGCATCCCCTACCTAGTACCACATGCTGCAAGTGTTCTTGAGACCATTGCCCGCAATTATCTAGACTCTCTGCACATGAAGGGCATACCCTTACACAAGATATTAGTGACCAGCGTCTTGCGTACAGAAGAAGACATACAGAAACTTCGGAAAATCAATGTCAATGCATCACCGGAATCATGCCATAGATTTGGAACCACATTTGACATTGCATACAATAGGTACCATACTGTCTCACCTCCACACGAAAACTGGCGCAGCGTACAGAACGACACCCTGAAATGGGTTCTTGCCGAAGTGCTTAGAGATGCAAGAAAGAATGGATTATGCCACATTAAATATGAGGTCAAGCAGGGATGTTTTCACATAACAGCAAAATGAAGCAATACGGACTTATAGGATATCCCTTAGGGCACAGTTTCAGCAAAAGATTCTTTACTGAAAAATTTTTACATGAGCACATCAATGCCATCTATAGCAATTTCGAGATTGAACAACCCGAAAAGATTATAGATATCATTAATGAAAAGCCTGATTTATATGGTCTAAACTGTACCATTCCTCACAAGGAAAGCATCATACCTCTGCTTGACGAAGTAAGTGAACAGGCAAAAAAAATCGGCGCTGTCAATGTCATAAAGATCATCCGAAAGGATGGAAGGACAAAACTCATTGGACACAACAGCGATATCATTGGTTTCACAGAAAGCATCAAGCCTCTACTAAAACCACATCATAAAAAGGCATTAATACTAGGAACTGGAGGAGCATCCAAAGCCGTTTGCGCTGCACTTGACAACCTAAACATAAGATGGACTTTAGTGAGCAGAAATGAAGGAGCTAACAAACTCACATATACAGACATAACGGAAGCTGTACTAAGGGAACACACGCTTGTTGTAAACTGCAGTCCAGTAGGCATGTTTCCCCATGTAGACAAAGCACCTGAGCTGCCCTACCAAGCCTTAACCCCACTCCATCTTCTGTACGACCTTGTCTACAATCCGGAGGAGACACTGTTCCTAAAGTCGGGCAAAGCTGCCGGAGCAACAACAAAAAACGGCCTTGAAATGCTCGAGCTACAAGCCTTAGCAAGCTGGAAAATATGGAACTCTCAGTGTAACACCACCGAATAAGCATTTTTTAATACACGCATAGTACTTATACACTTGTGTGTATTATTTTTTTTTCATATCTTTGCGCTGATAATATAAATCCAGAAAACATTTTTCTATTATGAGCAACCAAAGATATATGATGCGCGGTGTTTCTGCCGCTAAAGAAGATGTTCACAATGCCATCAAGAACATCGACAAAGGATTATACCCTCAGGCTTTTTGTAAAATAATCCCCGATATTTTAGGAGGCGATCCTGAATATTGCAATATCATGCATGCTGACGGTGCCGGAACGAAATCATCTTTGGCATACATGTACTGGAAGGAGACTGGCGACCTCGGCGTATGGAAGGGCATTGCCCAGGATGCGCTCATCATGAATACGGACGATTTGTTATGCGTTGGCGCCGTTGACAATATTTTGGTAAGCTCTACTATCGGTCGCAACAAAATGCTTATTCCCGGAGAAGTAATTTCTGCTATCATCAACGGCACCGACGAACTGATGGCCGAGATGCGTGAGATGGGAGTTGGCATTTATGGAACAGGCGGTGAAACAGCCGACGTCGGCGACTTGGTACGCACAATCATTGTGGACAGCACTGTTACTTGCCGTATGAAGCGCAGCGATGTCATTGACAATGCCAACATACGCCCTGGAGACGTCATTGTTGGTCTTTCCAGTACTGGACAGGCAACCTATGAAAAAGAATACAACGGAGGTATGGGCAGCAATGGACTCACTTCTGCACGTCACGATGTTTTCAACAAATACCTTGCCGAGAAGTACCCTGAGAGCTACGACCACCAGGTGCCAGAAGAATTGGTATACAGTGGCAAATACAAATTGACCGACGAGGTGGATGGCGCTCCCGTTTGCGCTGGCAAGCTGGTACTCTCCCCCACCCGCACTTATGCTCCAGTAGTAAAGAAAATGCTTGACGAGATGCGCGCTGACATCCACGGCATGGTACATTGTACAGGTGGTGCCCAGACCAAAGTTCTGCATTTCGTAAGCGACAACTGCCGTGTCATCAAGGACAACATGTTCCCCGTCCCCCCACTCTTCCGCGCCATTCAGGAAGAAAGCAAGACAGACTGGAGCGAGATGTACAAGGTCTTTAACATGGGCCATCGCCTAGAAGTGTACGTCGATCCCGAAATGGCCGATAAGGTTATTGGCATTGCCAAATCCTTCAACATTGACGCACAGATTGTGGGACACATCGAGGAAGGAAAGAAGAGCCTAACCATCAAGAGCGAGTTCGGCGAGTTTAATTACTAAACAAAGAGAAGTAACCGAAAATGGCAAACAGTTTGCTTGAAAGATTAGAAGGATTGGTATCACGTTTTGAAGAGGTGTCCACACTCATTACCGACCCAAATGTGATTGCTGACCAAAAGAGATACGTAAAACTCACTAAAGAATACAAGGACCTTGGCAAAATAGTCGATGCCCGCACTGAATACCTCGGCTGTCTGCAAAACATATCTGATGCTAAAGAGATGCTTGCAATGGAAGAGGATGCCGAGACAAAGGAGATGTTGCGCGAGGAGCTCTCTGCAAGCGAAAAACGCATCCCGGAACTTGAAGACGAGATAAAACTCCTACTAGTTCCGGCAGACCCCGAAGATGACAAAAATGTCATCATGGAAATACGTGGCGGCACAGGTGGCGACGAAGCGGCAATCTTCGCTGGAGATCTTTTCCGCATGTATAGCAAATACATTGAAACCAAAGGATGGAAAATGGCGATATCCAGTTTTAATGAGGGATCGTCAGGCGGTTTCAAAGAAATCATCTTCAGTGTTACGGGAGAAGGCGTCTATGGCATAATGAAATACGAAAGTGGCGTACACCGAGTACAGCGCGTCCCAGCAACCGAGACACAGGGACGAGTACACACCAGCGCTGCTACCGTTGCCGTACTTCCCGAGGCTGAGGAATTTGACGTAGAAATAAATGAAGGCGCCATCAAGTGGGACACTTTCCGTTCTAGCGGTGCTGGCGGACAGAACGTAAACAAGGTAGAATCAGGTGTACGTGCCAGATACATGTGGCGCAATCCTTTTACCAACGAAGACGAAGAAATTCTGATAGAATGTACTGAAACCCGAGACCAACCCAAGAACAAGGAACGCGCCCTTGCTCGTTTGCGCACATTCATTTACGACAAAGAACACCAGAAGTATCTTGACGACATTGCCTCTAAGAGAAAAACGATGGTATCCACCGGTGACCGTTCTGCAAAGATTCGCACATATAACTATCCACAAGGACGCATTACAGACCACCGAATCGGCTACACCATCTACAACCTCAACGCATTCATGGACGGAAGCATTCAAGACTGCATAGACCACTTGATTGTTGCCGAAAATGCAGAAAGACTCAAGGAAGCAGAACTGTAACCACCACAAAAGGAAACTCAGGAAATTTACAATACCACAGAAACCTACAGATTAATAACCTTTCAACCCAAATACAATGACCAGACAAGAACTTATCCAGAATATCAAGGCAAAACGCAGTTTTCTCTGTGTCGGCCTTGACACTGACTTAAAGAAAGTGCCCGCCCACCTTTTAAACGAAGAGGACCCCATATTTGCCTTCAACAAGGCCATCATTGATGCTACAGCAGCATATTGTGTGGCATACAAGCCCAATCTGGCTTTCTACGAGGCCTTCGGAGTAAAGGGACTCATGGCATTTGAGAAAACGGTAAAGTATATCCAAGAGAACTACCCCGACCAGTTTATCATCGCAGATGCCAAACGTGGCGACATCGGCAACACTTCCGCCATGTATGCACGCACTTTCTTTGAGGAGTACAACCTTGACTCGGTAACTGTTGCCCCTTATATGGGAGAAGATAGTGTAACGCCATTCCTCGGCTACGAAGGTAAATGGGTAATTCTTCTTGCCCTTACCAGCAACAAAGGCAGTCACGACTTCCAACTCACAGAGAGCACCGACGGAGAAAAACTTTTCCAAAAGGTACTTCGCAAGAGCCAGGAGTGGGCTGGCAACGACCAAATGATGTATGTTGTCGGTGCCACACAAGGACAGGCCTTTGAGGAAATCCGTAAAATTGTACCAAACCACTTCCTCCTTGTTCCTGGTGTAGGAGCACAAGGCGGTTCTCTGAGCGAGGTATGCAAATATGGCATGACTGACGAATGTTGCCTGCTGGTAAACAGTTCTCGCGCCATCATTTATGCTAACAACACAGAAAATTTCGCCGAGGCAGCAGCCGAGGCAGCTAAAGCCGTACAGCAGGAAATGGCTGCAGAATTGGACATTCGAGGCATCTAAGACAAAAACAAGCACCATTAGTCCCAAGCCTCATAAGAACCTAAAATAATTCACATGGAATTCAACGCACAAACGATAGCAGAGCTCATCGGCGGCACTGTTGTAGGAAACCCTCAGACTGTCGTCTCCAACTTTGCAAAAATAGAAGAAGGACATCCTGGATGTATAAGCTTTCTTGCAAACGAGAAGTATGAGCATTACATCTATTCCACCGAGAGCAGCATTGTTTTGATAAACGAGGATTTCGTACCAAAAGGGGACATAAAGGCAACCCTGATCAAGGTCCCAAATGCTCGCAAGGCTGTAGCTACGCTCATCAGCATATATGACAGCATGAAGCCTAAGCCTAAAGGTATAGATCCTACTGCAAGCATTGCTCCTTCTGCCACCATTGGCAAGGACGTATACATCGGACCTTTCGTTGCTATTGGCGCCAAAGCCATTATTGGAGATGGATGTATTCTGCATCCACATGTTTCTGTAGGGGAACGGGTACAAATTGGAAACAACACAATAATGTATGCCAACAGTGTTGTTTATCACGATTGCAAAATTGGAGATAGATGTATCCTGCATGCTTGTAGCGTAATCGGTGCAGATGGTTTTGGTTTTGAGCCGTCAGAAGAAGGATACAATAAAATACCCCAAATCGGAATTGCCGTACTTGAGGACGATGTTGAAATCGGAGCTAACGCATGTGTTGACCGGGCTGTAATGGGCGAAACCATTATTCGCAGAGGAACAAAGATTGATAACTTGGTGCAGATTGGCCATAACTGCGAGGTAGGACCTCATACTGTAATGTCCGCACAAGTTGGCGTGGCAGGTTCAACAAAGATTGGCGAATGGTGTATGTTCGGCGGCCAGGTAGGTATTGCCGGACATGCTACAATAGCAGACAGAACCATGGCTGGCGCACAATCTGGCATACCTAACAGTGTAAAGAAATCCGGACAGGAATTAATGGGTACACCGGCAATAGAGCCTAGGACATGGTGGAAGGCCCAAGCCGTGATAAAACAACTTCCTGACATGTGGACCTCAATGAACCGCATGAAAAAAGAAATCGAAGAGTTAAAGGCAAAACTGAACACTCAAGACTCCAACACCTAATACACACATTATATAATAATAATATATATATGAAACAACGCACATTAGCTTCACCTTTCTTTGTAAAAGGAAAAGGACTGCATACAGGACTGGAACTAACTGCAACATTCCTGCCTGCACCAGAAAACCATGGGTATAAAATACAACGAACAGACTTGGACGGGCAACCTGTTATTGACGCTATTGCCAAAAACGTTGTGGAGACTACTCGTGGTACTGTTTTGGGCATCGGGGAAGCTATATGTAGCACTATAGAACACGCACTGAGTTCACTCTACGCTAACGGCATTGATAATATACTTATTCAAGTTGACGGGCCAGAATTCCCTATCCTTGACGGTAGCGCTGCACCATATGTAAAGAAAATACATGAAGCTGGAATTATAGAACAAAATTCTGACAAAGAATGGCTCATCATCAAAGAACCCATAGAATACACCGACCCAACAAGCGGTTCCAGTCTGACCATACTGCCTGCTGAGGATTTTGCGGTTTCTGTAACAATAGACTTTAATTCAAAAATGATGCCCATACAAACGGCAACATTAACTGACTTAATAGACTTTGAACATGAGATAAGTTCTGCTAGAACTTTTGTTTTCGTAAGAGAGATACAGGGACTTTTGTCACTCGGACTAATCAAGGGGGGAGATTTGGACAATGCCATTGTAATATATGACAGCGAAACATCTCAAGAGAATCTTGACAAATTGTGTACACTTACCAAGGCCGAGTGGCATGATGCAAAGAATCTGGGATACATCCAACACAAACCTCTTGTATGGGACAACGAGCCTGCAAGACACAAACTATTAGACCTTATTGGAGACATCTCCCTTGTAGGACAGCCTATTAAAGGCCACATCGTAGCAATAAAACCTGGACATACCATTAATAACAAATTCGCAAGACTTTTAACAACATGATCAGCCCACTAGCTTATATACACCCTGAAGCAATCATTGGCAAGAATTGCAAGATAGGCCCCTTCTGTTACATTGACAAGAATGTTATAATCGGTGACGACAACGAACTGATGAACAGCGTAACTATCCTATATGGAGCAAGGATTGGCAACGGCAACAAGTTCTTCCCTGGCGCAGTTATCAGCGCAGTGCCACAAGATTTGAAATTTGTAGGAGAAGAAACCACTGCAGAGATTGGCGATAACAACACTTTCAGAGAAAATGTCACTGTAAATCGTGGCACAGCAGCCAAAAACAGAACTGTAGTCGGAAGCAAGAACCTTTTCATGGAAGGAGTTCATATAGCACACGACGACATTATTGGAAGCGAATGTATCATTGGAAACGGAACAAAACTCGCTGGTGAAGTAACAATAGATGACAGAGCAATATTGTCTGCCAACGTACTTGTGCACCAATTCTGTCGAATCGGCAGTTACTGCATGGTAGGTGGCGGAACACGCTCCTCACAAGATATTCTCCCCTATTCTCTTATTGCACGCGACCCAGCCGCTTTCTGCGGGCTCAACACAGTTGGGCTTCGTCGCAGAGGTTTCGAGCGGGATATAATAGACAATATCCATCGAACATATCAGATTATACTTCAGGACACAGGGTTACTTAAGGATCTGCTCGCTCGTGTTGAACAAGAGGTTCCTTCATCACCGGAAATAGAATACATTCTTGATTTTATTCGTACCAGCAAACGAGGCTTCATCAGATAATATTTAACTCAAAAAATCATGACATACCGTTTCTTGCTTTTCTGTGAGGAAGTCGAAAATTTCGTCATGGAACTAATGGCATCACCCAATACAAGCTTCCTTGAACTGCACAGACTAATTCTAAAGGAATGTGATTATTCTGAAATAGGAAATCACAAATTTATCGTTTGCGACGAAAACTGGAAACCCAAAGAAAAGGTGCACCTATCAAACGACGACAAGGTTGGTTTTGACGAGGATATGTACCTAATGGAAGAAGCTGTTCTGGAAGATTTCATAGAAGACAATGCCCAGCGCATAGCATACATTTATGACACTGACGGTAGGCGCAAATTCCTGCTGGAGTTGGTCGAACAAATCTTTGGTGAGAACACCGAACGCACATACATAAGACGTAGGAAAGGCACCCCTCCAACCCAATTCCTGAAAAATACAGACATTGACAACATAATGCCTTCAATTGGAGCTACATCTGCAGATGAAATTGACACAGAAGAGTCAACAACAGAAGACTCGTTTTCTGAAGACGAACTAGACTTAGAAGGGTTTGAGGTTAGTGAACAATAGCTGAATAGATGAAACCATTGCTCATTATTATATTGGGACCTACAGCTGTCGGAAAAACAGACCTTACACTTTCAATCGCAGAAAAACTCAAGTGCCCTATACTAAATTGCGACTCCAGGCAAATATATAAGGGCATGGAGATTGGCACAGCATCCCCCACACAAGAACAGCTAGAACGCGTTAAACACTATTTTGTTGGCAAGTTAGAGCTTGATGAATATTATAGTGCCGCCAAATACGAAGAAGAAGTCTTGTCTTTAACCTCAGAGCTTTTCAAATTTCATGACACACTAATGTTGTCAGGTGGCAGCATGATGTATATCGATGCCGTTTGCAATGGGATTGATGACATTCCCACCGTGAACGATGATGTTCGCAGTTCACTTAAACAACGATACCAAGAGGAGGGCATTGACAAAATGCTTGCTGAATTAAAACTCATTGACCCTCTGCACTACGATACCGTTGATCACAAGAACTGGAAACGCATAATACACGCACTAGAAATTTTTTACACCACCGGCAAGCCATATTCGAGTTTCTTAACTCGCAAAACATTAAGAAATATAGATAAAAAAACTAACACCACCAATCGCCCCTTTCGCATTCTAAAAATAGGTCTTGAAAGACCGCGCGAAGAATTGTTTGAACGCATTAATTCGCGAGTTGACGCAATGATAAACTCCGGACTCCTGCATGAAGCAATGACACTATACAAACATCGCAACAAGAATGCGTTGAACACTGTGGGATACAAAGAAATGTTCAATGTGCTTGATGGTACATGGGAACTTCCGATGGCTATAGAAAGAATTAAGAAAAACACACGTGTATATGCCAAGAAGCAACTAACATGGTTTAAACATGACAATGAGATTAAGTGGTTTCACCCCGATGACATAGAAGAGATACACAAGTATATTGAGGAAAATCTATGATTATTTAATTTCTCATATAATCTTCATACAGAACTTTCTTTATGGCAATCTAATTATACGATTTGCCATAAAGAAAGTTCTTTTTTATTCATTAATACTTAGGCATAAAGCATGAATTAGCAAAAGGCTTTTCCATGTAAATATTTTTCGCATTACTAAAAACAACAAATTATTGTATAAACAACCAAAAACCTGACAAAAACAAGACATTATACATATAAACAAGATAGGAATCACACATCATATCTACCAGAACTAACACACTAATAACAAACAACTTAAACATATCCATCAAGATAACAAATCCTACCTAAAGCAACCCTATCTCTGACGTGCCCCAATCTTAGGGCAAACGTCCCATAATCTTATGCCCGGAAGATTACAATCTTATACCCCTAAGATTACAATCTTCCGGGCATAAGATTGTAATGTCTTTTTAACAAAAAAGCATTGCGCACTACATGTAAATATTTTTGAAGTTCCAAACCCACATAAGAGACAAGTAACAGAAACCCAAAAACAAACCAGAAAAAATGAGACACTAATAGTACGCCTATATACTGTGTTAAAGGACAACATTTGAGAGTACAAAACTGAATCCTATAATTATCTACACAAAATGCAACGTACAATTAAGTGTAACATAAACACTCGGCAAAAATCACTTTTTAACACAAAAAAACAATCACAGAATAATTATTAATCTGTTAAAATTGACGTATAAACATAGTTTATTGCATCTAATCGAGAAATATTTCATAAAAATTTCTTAAATTTGTTGACACATATGCATCGAATATAAACTTAAACACGCCAACTAAATTAACCATTGAAACACAAACATAGAAAATCCTAACCTAAATCTAAGGGCTTATAATAGAAATGTAAGTTGCGAAAGATGATAACCCTGATTATCTGTACATATAATCGCGAGAAGTATATCGGTCCGCTGTTGGATAGTATTGGTAAGAACGACTATCCAACGTC
>ERZ808032.110-NODE-110-length-12766-cov-5.202853_pt1 | contig 12766 bp, 10 predicted proteins | sample MGYA00380187_ERZ808032 | MGnify/ENA primary metagenome ERZ808032 (study PRJEB31490, sample SAMN06133378) | cow dung metagenome | isolation source: M10 | host: cow | place: China: Chengdu | collected 2015-05 ...
ATTAAAGTGGCACGCGAGCTGGGTTCAGAACGTCGTGAGACAGTTCGGTCTCTATCTGTTGTGGGCGTTGAGATTTGCGAGGACCTGACACTAGTACGAGAGGACCGTGTTGGACGAACCGCTGGTTTATCGGTTGTGTCGCCAGATGCATTGCCGAGTAGCTACGTTCGGAACGGATAAGTGCTGAAAGCATCTAAGCACGAAGCCAACCTCAAGATTAGATCTCATTTGAGGGCCGTGGAAGACGACCACGTTGATAGGTGGCAAGTGTACGAGTCGAGATACTCTTAGCTGAGCCATACTAATAGCCCGAGCTTTCTATCTATTGTTTTGTTTCTTAATTTAGTTGATTATACATTGTACTATGTCTGTTATTTTAGGTGGTTATGGCGCCGGGGTTCCACCTCTTCCCATTCCGAACAGAGAAGTTAAGCCCGGTAGCGCCGATGGTACTGCGTTTGTGGTAGAGTAGGTAGCCGCCATTTTTCAGAAGACCTGCAAGAGTTATTTCTTGCGGGTCTTTTTTTTGTGTAGTCCGCCCCACATCCCAACCTGCATCGCGGGTTGAACAAAACAAAGTAGGGACGCACGAACCGTGCGTCCGTGGTAGAATTAGTCAAAAAATTATTATCTTTGCAAATAAATTAGGAATGTTATGGAAACTACTAGACAAAGTAAAATAGCGCGTCTTATTCAAAAAGAAATAAGCGAAATCTTTTTAGGATTTACTAGAAGCCTACAACAAGGTATTTTAGTTTCTCCTACGATTGTGCGCATCAGCCCAGACTTGAGCGTCGCACGTGTGTATATTAGCGTATTCCCAACTAATAAGGAACAAGAGATACTTGATTTGATGAATGAAAAATCGGTTTCGATTCGTCACGATTTAGCTCAACGTACTCGCCATCAGTTACGTACAGTACCTACCTTGACTTTCTTTTTAGATGATTCTTTGGATTACTTAGAAAACATAGATCAATTGCTAAAAGGATAAGATGAATGTTTCCTTTTACATAGCGATTCGTTATTTATTTTCTAAGAAGAGACAGAATGTTATTAATTTGGTCTCTTTTATTTCTGTGTGCGGGGTTGCAGTAGGAACCATGGCGTTGGTTTGTGTTTTGTCTGTTTTTAATGGCTTTCAGGGGGTAATAGAGGGGTTGTTTAGTAATTTTGACCCTCCCTTGCAACTATCGTCTAGTTATGGTAAATGTTTTGAACCTGATAGTGTAAAACACCTACTAGAGCATGAGTATGTTGATACTTATTGTGAGATTATAGAGGATAATGCTTTGGTGCAGTATGCTGATAAGCAGCTACCTTTAAAAGTTAAGGGTGTTCCTAGTAATTATACCGCTATTAATAATATTGATAGTATCTTAATTGATGGTAGTTTTTATCTTGACGACCCCCATGTTAATACCGGGGTAGCTGGAGTTGGATTAGTTAGGGCATTAGGCGCTAGTGTGCATTTTGTGGAACCTTTATGGTTGTATGTGCCTAAACGTAATGCAAAGGTTAATTTAATGCAACCAGACAAGGCTTTTCATAGAGAGTTCTTGTATTTGTCGGGTATTTTTATGGTGCAGCAAGAAAAATACGATAATAATTTGATGCTGATATCGCTTCCACTAGCCAGGAAACTATTTGAATATCCTACACAAGTAACAGCTATCGAATTAAAATTGAAAGATGGAATTGATTATGCTGACGCAAAGACCGAGCTAGCAGCGTTGTTAGGTGAAGAATACGTCTTAAAGGATAGGTATGAGCAACAAGCTGAATTTTATAGTATGTTGCAAATTGAGAAATGGGTAACCTATCTTATTTTATCGTTTATTTTGTTGATTGCGGTGTTTAATATCATTGGTTCTTTATCTATGTTAATTATTGATAAGAAAAATGATGTGTTGGTGTTGCGTAACTTAGGAGCATCTGATTTGACAATAAAGAGAATCTTTTTATTTGAGGGTTGGATGATATCGATAGTAGGAGCAATAGTAGGTGTAATCTTGGGGTTGTTACTTTGTTTCTTGCAAAGCCAGTTTGGGTTGTTATCGTTGGGTGGGGGAGAAGGCTTTGTTATTCAAGATTATCCTGTAAAGGTTCAAGCTCTTGATGTTATGATTATCTTCTTTACCGTAATCATTATGGGTTTTTTAGCAGCAATATATCCTACCAACTATTTTTATAAAAAACAATGAAACGAATATTTTTAACGTTATTATCGTTTATTAGTTTGCTCTTATTTGCGCAGGGAGATTATAACAAATATGCATACCTGTACGAAGGATGCGTAGATGATGAGGAATCGCCTATATATGGAGGTTCTTACTCTAGTTATCCTCCAGAATTGGTGGATGCACAATTTCCTGGCGGAGATGTTGAGTTGTCTTTATACATTTACAGAAATACGGAACGACAAGAGGTATACAGTGGCGAAACCGATGCTGATGGAAACCAATTGTTGGTAACAGGAGAAGTACTTGTACAATTTGTAATAGACCGTTGTGGTAAACCTGGCCGTTTCCAGGTGGTACAATCGTTAACGGAGGAACAAGATGCAGAAGCTTTGCGCGTTATTCAGTCGTTACCTATCTTTAAATCGGGGTCGATAGATGGAATCCGTGTAAAAACAGCTTATATTGCCCCTGTTAAATTTAGGTGGAAAACCATGCCTCCTAAAGAGCCAGAAGCTCCTGCTTACGAAAGTGATGACTTTTTTCAAGAATGGTCTCCAGATTCTGGAGATGAATGGTGGTAAAGATTATGTTAGAGATTCAAAATACTGTTGTTTCGCTCGATTTATTAACCGAGTGTTTTGTTTGTGATTATGCTACTTGTAAGGGCATTTGTTGTAAAGAAGGTGATAGTGGTGCTCCTATAACAGAAGAGGAAAAATTAAAGTTAGAAGCAGTTCTTCCCTATGTGCAACATTTGATATCGGACGAGGCTAAAGCCTTGATTAAAACGCAAGGAGTTGCCTATAAAGATGCAGATGGAGATTTAGTAACGTCTATTATACACGGTGATGAGTGTGTTTTTGCCTATCAAGATGAAACCGGGTGGAAATGTGCGGTAGAAACAGCCTTTTTAGCTGGTAAGACAGATTTTAAAAAGCCTATTTCGTGTCATTTGTATCCAGTTAGGTTAACGGAGTATAGAAAATTTACGGCCGTAAATTATCATAGATGGGATGTGTGCAAATGCGCTTGTCAGTTGGGTAGCAAATTACAAGTGCCTATGTATAAGTTTTTAAAAGAACCGCTAATTAGAAAATTTGGTGAGCAGTGGTATGCTGAATTAGAGGTGGCGGCAGAAGCTTTCTTGACATCTGATTATTACAAACATCATTATAAAAAGAAGTAATATTATTTTTTTTAGTGTAGATATTTGTGATTGAATAAAAAAACAGTATCTTTGCACTGCATTTTTCGCTCGAGTGGTGGAATGGTAGACACGAAGGACTTAAAATCCTTTGGCCTTTATCGGCTGTGCGGGTTCAAGTCCCGCCTCGAGTACAGAATTCGCTGGTAACGTAGTTGCCAGCGTTTTTTGTTTTTAGGTGTGTCTTTTTGTGAACTATGTTGTATATTTGCTTCTCTATGGATAAACAATGGTTAAATAGCATGATGGTGTATTGTTCGCGTTCTGAGCATTGTGTTTTGGATGTGTTGAACAAATTGTATGCTGCTGGGCTGGGAGAGGAAGAATCGGATGAGATAGTTCAATGTTTAGTAGCACAGGGTTATATAGATGAGCAGCGTTATGCAAATGCTTTTGTGAACGATAAGTTTCGTTTTAATAAGTGGGGAAAATTGAAAATAGGCCATGCCTTGCGTCAAAAAAAGATTCCAACTTCTATCATTCAAGTTGCTTTGGAGACCCTAGATGAAGATGCGTATAGCCATGTGCTATTGCAGTTAATTGAGGCTAAGAAAAAGACGGTAAAAGGAACGGCCGCCCAACAGAAGGCAGCCGTTATGCGATTTGCTGTATCGCGAGGTTTTGAGCTTGATTTGGTTTTGCGTTTGTTGCGTTAGTAATGGAAACCGCTACCTCCTAAAAATTCTCTTAGTAAAGAGGTCTGAGGAATTTCTCCGTATGGAATAGCTACTACAAATTCCAATAGGTGAAGCAATCGGCGAGCTTCGGGGTAAGAATCGCTGTCTTCTGGTACTTCGTTAAGAATAGGTTCTGCTTGACGTTTGATGGATGCTAACTCAAATAGTAATGATGAGTTGAACATGGCATCGGCGTTTTCTTGATAGGGAAAAATCCATTTATCTTCGCCACGGCGCACGCTTGGCCATCTGTCGATGGTTTTGTCGGCTGGGTAATTGCGGTATTTGTAATCGCGAATAATGCGACGTAATAGGCGGGTGTCTGATGCTGATATCCAATTATGATCGTTTAAGGATAGGGCTGTTAGGGCAGAGGCATATACCTTAAATTTAAGTTCGTCGCTAATAGAAGCCGTTAGCTCTGGGTTAAGCCCATGTATACCTTCAATTACTAGGATTTCGTTTTCTTTTAATTGCATGGGTTTCCCCCATTCGCGTTGCTCTGTTTTAAAGTTAAATATGGGAGGGGTAACCGTTTCGCCTGCAATAAGTTGTCCTAATTGTTGGTTGAGTAATGGTAAATCTAAAGCGTATAACGATTCAAAATCCAACTCGCCAAATTCGTCAAGTGGGGTTTTGTCGTGTGTTAGGTAATAATTGTCGAGTGAAAGCGTGCGAGGTTTAATGCCAGATGCAGCTAGTTGTACGCTAAGGCGTTTGCTAGTAGTGGTCTTTCCAGACGATGAGGGACCTGCAATTAGTACGATTCGTATGTTCTTGTTTTCGGCAATTTGTTCGGCAATTTTGGCAATCTTCTTTTCGTGTAATGCTTCGGATACCTTTATAAGGGTGCTGCGATGCTCTTTGGGCAATGAATTAAGGTCGGAAATGTTGTTGATGCCTATTAGGTTGCACCAATTAACATGTTCCTTGTAAATTTCGTAGGTTTTACGTTGTTGGGTAATTTCTTCTAATTGGGTGTGATCTGTTTTTTTAGGTACGCGCAACAAGAATCCGTCAAAATAGGGGCAAATATCAAAAGTAGTTAGGTATTTGGTAGATGGAACTAGTGCATCTGCATAGAAGTCGTCCAATTCTCCTAGCCGATAATGGTAGGTGTAATACGATTTTCTGTGCTTTAATAGATTACTAACGCCATGTTTCTTTTTTTGATCGAAATGTTCGATGGTTTGTTGGCGAGGTTGATAAAAGAGTTCGAATGGTAAGTCCTCGTTTACGATTTGTTGTGCTCTTTCTTTAATGGTTTTAAGTTGTTCTAAGGATATGCGCTCTTTGTCGATTTGTATGGTACAGTAATATCCGTTAGATATGGCATATTCCACCCTAAAACGTGCTTGCGGAAAAGTATCTTCTATGGCCTTGTATATAAGAAACACAAGTGAACGAACATAAATACGTTTGCCTATAGTGGTATTTTGTTCAATGAATTCGATGGTTTTATGATTGTAGAGTCCCTTAGACAAACATGCAGGCTTGTTGTTGACTAGTGCCCCAATAATAGGACTTTGTGTCTTAACTTGCAACAGTAATAAAGCCTCTTGCAACGTAGTCCCTATGGGAACTTGGATGGTTTGCCTGTTGTTTTTACAGATAACCTGAATGCGATTACTTGCCATGACGTAATATTTTTTTAATATAATCGTTAATTTTGAGAATTTGTTGCGCTAAATGATAAGAATGTGTTTCGTAAATATACAAAAAAATATATATATTTGCTAACGTAATTTTAATTTTTAAACCTGTGGAATACACATTTTATGATTTTTTATCGCTCATAGGTGCCTTAGGGATGTTTCTTTATGGCATGACTTTAATGAGTGAAGGCTTGCAAAAAGTTGCGGGCGATAAGTTGCGCTCTATCTTAACCATTATGACCAAAAACCGCTTTATGGGCGTTATAACGGGTTTGCTTATTACGGCAGTTATTCAGTCGTCGTCTGCAACAACGGTTATGGTGGTTAGCTTTGTAAATGCAGGTTTATTGTCGTTGATACAAGCAATATCTGTTATTATGGGTGCCAATATTGGTACTACCATTACAGCATGGGTTATCTCGTTGTTTGGTTTTAAATTTAGTATAGCCGATTTAGCCTTGCCAGTTATTGCATTGTCTATTCCATTTTGGTTTTCGTCTAATAGTAAGCGTAAATCCTTTGGCGAATTGCTGATAGGTTTTGCGCTTTTGTTTTTAGGATTAGAATTACTTAAGAATTCAGTTCCCGATTTACAAGCAAACCCTGAAATTTTGGCTTTCTTGCAACAATTTACTGGCTATGGTTATGGTTCTGTATTGTTGTTCTTGCTAATTGGTACGGTATTAACGGTTGTTGTACAGTCGTCTTCTGCTACCATGGCCATAACCCTTATTATGTGTAGTAAAGGTTGGTTGCCATTTGAACTGGCAGCGGCAATGGTACTAGGAGAGAATATTGGTACCACCATTACGGCAAATATCGCTGCTATCCCTGCCAATGTATCGGCTAAGCGTGCTGCTTTAGCGCATACCATGTTTAATATTTTTGGGGTAATTTGGGCTTTGTGTTTGTTCTATCCTTTTTGTGGTGTAGTTTCATGGTTGATTGATTTGTTAGGCCAAGGGTCGCCTTATGCATTGACCGATTTGACAAAACAAATATCTCCAGAAACAATGGCTTTAATTACCGATCCTAAAGCGGTTCTTACCCCCGAGCAAGAACTATTAAGGACTCAGTATTTTGATGCGCAGGTAGCTACTTCGTTTGGTTTGTCGTTGTTCCATACTACCTTCAACTTAATCAATACTACGGTAATGTTAGCCTTTGTTGGATTGATTGCAAAAAGTGTGACTTGGATTATTCCTCACAAGGCATCCGATGACGAGTTCCGTTTAACCTACATTTCTCGTGGTATGTTATCAACGTCAGAATTGTCGATTGTACAGGCTGATAAGGAAATTCTGGAATTTGCCAAGCGCAATATAAAGATGTTTAATATTGCTAAGTCGTTGTTTAATGCTAAGAATGGCGAAGAGGCAACAAAGATATACGAACGTGTAGAAAAATACGAGGGCATTAGTGACCGTATGGAGGTAGAGATTGCTAAGTATTTGACAAAAGCAGCAGAAGGTAGATTAAGCAATGTTAGTAAGAAAAATGTACATGCTTTGTTACGTGTAGTATCTGAAATTGAAAGTATTGGCGATAGTAGTTTTAATTTGGCAAAAACCATTATGCGTAAACGCAATGATGGTAAAGAATATTCGCCAGAGATGACTAAGCGTGTTGAGAATATGTTTGTGTTGGTAGATCAGGCCTTAGAAGAAATGATGCAAGTGTTGAATGAGAATATGGCAGATATGACCATGAGTAACATTAGAGCATCATTAAAAATAGAAGATGATATTAATGCATTGCGTAATGAGTACAAAATGCTAAATGCTACCGAGGTGAAAGAACAAAAATATCCATACGAAGTAAGTGTAACGTATATGGATATGATTGGTGAATGTGAAAAAATTGGTGATTACATTATCAATGTAGTAGAACAATACCAAGAAACACGCAATAAAGTAACCGAAGAAAAGCAATAAAATTCTTTTTAAGGAACGGGATCATAGCCGCTGCCTCCCCATGGATGGCAGCGGCTTATTCTTTTTATGCCTAGCCATAAACCTTTAAAAGGGCCATGCTTTTTGATGGCTTCTATCATGTATGCAGAGCAAGTAGGGGTATACCGGCACGATGGGGGCGTTAATGGCGAGATACATGCCCTATAGAAATATACAGGTAGTAGCAGGATAAACGATAGTATGTTTTTGATGAAGGTCATGCCTTGCACCATTTAGCAATGATAACAGACGAAAGTATGTAACCAATCATGCTAATAGCCAAGCCTAATAGGCCAAAACCGGTGGCAAATAGTGTGATGGTGAGTACTACACTAATGGCAGCAAAAATGTATGGGAATTTTGACTTCATTTTTAGCGAGAACATAGGTAACTCGCATACTAACATGTACGATGAGAATATAATGAGCATGGCTAAAAAGATAAGTCCCCAAATGGGTGTTTTCCAGGCTACGTCTATAATGGGCGAGTTGGCAATACCAACAATGAGTAGCGCATTGGCGGGTGTAGGCATGCCAATAAAGGAATGGTGTTGACGCTCGTCAATGTTGAATTTGGCCAATCTAATAGCAGAAAATACTGCAATGATAAAGGCGGTATATGGAATGTATGGTGCAATATCAAACATGGATTCGCTGTAGGGGTAATCTTTGAACATGTTGAAAACCAATGCTGCTGGAGCAAAACCAAAACTTATGGCATCGGCTAGCGAGTCTAACTCTTTGCCAATGGCAGATGTGGTGTGCAGTAATCTGGCTGCAAAACCATCAAAGAAATCGAAAATGGCCGAGCAGAAAATGCAAATGGCGCATGCTACGGGGTCGCCATAGATGGCAAATTGTACGGCTAAACAGCCCGAAAATAGATTTAATGAGGTGATAAAGTTTGGAATGTGCTTTTTCATGGTTCAAAGTTTTTGGGTTCTGGCGCCGGCGTTTGTGCAATTTTGCTAGATGCGTCTAGAACAAAATAGGCTGGTACGTGCGGATTATTAAATTCTTTGGTTAGATGCAAGTTTTCGTTTATAGCGAAGAACCATGTTTTTTGGCGCACATTTTTGCACGCTTGTTCTATGTCCTTCTTGTTTTTGTCGGTAAAGATAACCAAAAACAAGCATTTATCTTTGTATTTTTTACTCATTTTATCAGCATAAGCAATGATAGCTTTGCATTCGTTTAAGGTGGTATTGGTAAATAGTACGTACGCCTTTGGAAAATTAAGGTTATCGCTTGCAATACTATCGCCTTGAATGTTTACTAGCATGCCTAATTGGATGGGGTGCCCTTGCTGAAGAAAGCTTCTGTTTTTCTCGATGAAATGGGCTATTTCTTTATTTTGTGGGGTGGTAATGTGTTTTAGTTTGCTTACTGGTAAATCGCCTGTGCTAACCTTTTGCATGATAGCCAACTCAAACAATGCAGTATTGGAGTACAATCCGCTTAGGTGGTCAAAATGAGGGAAAATCGCTTCAAAAGCTTCCCAATAAGCAGGTTGATGGTATAAAACGGGTTGGTCTAAAAAATAGGTACGAATGGATAAATCTGGAGCAGATGAGGCGTGAAGATTGACCATTAGTGCATATCGGTATTGGCGATACTGCTCCATAAAGGCATTTTCTGTAATGGGGCAAATGCTATCGATGTGCGCAATAGCTTGTTCAATGCGTTGGGGTGTTATCTCTTTAGATAAAAGTTCCATCCATTGTTCGTCAAAGGCATCTTCGAACTGAGCAATTTGGTGGTTGATGTCATCTTGTGGTAGTTGATTTAAACTAAGCAGTAATTCTTGTGGTTTATAGAAAGGGTTTAGTTGCTCTGCGGGGGTTGGTGTTTCGTACACAGGTAAGTTTACAGAGTACCTTTTATTGGGTTCAACAAAGATGCATCCTTCGTATTTGCCCAATGTTAGTTGCGCTTTTCGGGTTTCGTTAATAGTAAATTCAAATGTAAACTGGCCGTTTGGAGCAACGGTACAGGTGTCTAATATGGTTTTTGTATATTCCCATCCATCGTTCCAGGTGTAAAGGCATAACTTTTTACCGATGTAACTGCTATCTTGCCCTTGTATAATAGTGGTGGCACACAATGTGCTGGAACACATAGTGAGCAGGATACAAAAAAGTATATGCCATTTATTTTTATTCATGTTATAAGAATTTTGCGGTATTCCCTTTATTTGCTTTTTTAATTTCTTCTGGTGTGCCTTCTATTACTAGATGTCCGCCATGGCGGCCTCCTTCTGGCCCCATATCAATCAGGTAATCTGCATTTTTGATAACATCTATGTTGTGTTCTATAACAATCACAGTATTACCTTTATCAACCAATTGGTTGAGCACCTTTAATAAGACGGCAATATCTTCAAAATGTAAACCCGTGGTGGGTTCATCTAATATGTATAGTGTATTTCCGGTGTCTTTTTTTGCTAGCTCTGTGGCTAATTTAACCCGTTGATTTTCGCCGCCAGATAAGGTGGTAGATGATTGTCCCAATTTAATATAACCAAGCCCTACTTCTTGCAGTGTTTTTAGTTTGGGTAGAATGGTGGGTACGTTTTCAAAAAACTCGACGGCTTGGTTGATGGTCATGTCCAATACATCTGCAATTGATTTTCCTTTAAATTTGATAGCCAAGGTTTCGCGGTTGTAGCGTTTACCTCTACAATCTTTGCAGGGAATGTATACGTCCGACATAAATCCCATTTCAAGACGTTCAAAACCATTGCCTTGGCAAGTTTCACATCGGCCACCTTTTACATTAAAAGAGAATCTTCCTGCTTTGTATCCACGTATTTTTGCTTCGGGCATAGAGGCAAAAAGGTTGCGTATTTCGGTAAATAATCCCGTATAGGTGGCAGGATTAGATCGGGGTGTTCTGCCAATGGGGGCTTGGTCAACCGAAATCACCTTGTCGATGTTTTCGATACCTTCTATGCTTTGGTAAGGTAGCGGCTTTTGTAAAGAACGATAAAAATATTGGCTTAATATAGGATATAGGGTGCCGTTTATAAGGCTGGATTTTCCGCTGCCTGATACCCCAGTTATGCAAATAAATTTTCCTAGTGGGAATTGTACGGATACATTTTTTAGATTATTTCCACTGGCTCCTTTTAAGGTTAGGAATAAATGATTGCCTTTACGGTGATTTGCGGGAGGGGTAATTTGTTTGGTTTTGTTGATATACGATGCTGTTAATGTTTGCGTTTGTAGCATTTCTTTGGGTGTTCCTTGAAATACTACCTCTCCGCCTAGTCGGCCAGCTAGTGGCCCCATATCTACAACATAATCGGCTGCAAGCATCATTTCTTCGTCGTGTTCTACCACAATGATGGTATTGCCTAAATCGCGCAGTTTTTTAAGTGAATCAATAAGTCGAACGTTATCGCGCGGATGCAATCCAATGCTAGGTTCGTCAAGTATATATAGCACATTTACTAGCTGTGAACCAATTTGGGTAGCCAAGCGTATGCGTTGATTTTCGCCTCCCGATAAACTATCGGACGTTCTAGATAGGGATAGGTAATGTAATCCTACGTCTAACAAGAACGATAACCTTGTTTTTATCTCCTTTATAATTTCGTCGGCTATGATGTGTTGTTGATCGGATAGCTGGTTGTTGATAGATTCAAACCATTGATAAAGCACGTCTAGATCCATATTGGATAGCTCGGCTATGTTTTTGTTGGCTATTTTATAGTGCAACGCTTCGGTGTTGAGGCGTGTGCCGTTACAATGAGGACATACAATACTTTGCGAGAATTGTTCTGCCCAACGTTGAGCACTTGCTGATACGTCTAGTTCGGTTTGTTGTTGGATGTAATCGGCTAGCCCGTTGTAGTTACTTACGTAGTTGCTTACGCCTTCTATGGTGCTTTGAATGATGATTCGTTCGTTGGTTCCGTTAATGATTTTATCAAGGAGTTCTTCTGGTAACTCGTTGATGGGCATCTTTAAATCGCATTGGTAGCTGTTACAAAGTGAACTGATTTGTAAAAAGATGGGCGTGGCTTTGTATTTTCCAAGGGGGATGATTGCCCCATCGTATATGCTAACCGATGTGTCGGGAATAATCTTTTGAATGTCAATTTGGTTGATGTGCCCCATGCCATGGCAATGAGGACAGCAACCTTTGGGTGAATTAAACGAAAAGTTGTGTGGAGCGGGCTCTGCATACGCTATGCCACTGTCGGGGCACATAAGTTGCTTGCTTAAAAAACGAATATCAGTGCTGTCTTTTTCTACAATGGCAACCATACCATCGCCATGTAGCATGGCTAGTTGCAACGATTTTTTGAGGCGTTTTTGGGCGGTTTCGTTTACTTGCAATTTGTCGATAACAACTTCGATGTCGTGTTGTTTGTATCGCTCTAATCGCATGTCTTGCTTAATTTCTTTTAAGATGCCGTCTACCCGCACATGTAAGAACCCTTTTTTGCGCAGTTGTTCAAATAATTCGTGGTAATGGCCTTTTCGTGCACGTACCACTGGGGCTAAAATAAAGATATTTTTGTTGGTGTATTCGTCGTTTATCAGCTGAACAATTTGTTCTTCTGTATACTTAACCATCTTTTTGCCGGTTACGTACGAATAGGCTTCGCCAGCCCTGGCAAAAAGTAGGCGTAAAAAGTCGTAGATTTCTGTGGTGGTGCCTACCGTAGAACGTGGGTTTTTATTGGTGGTTTTTTGCTCGATGGCAATAACAGGACTTAGGCCGTTAATTTCGTCTACGTCTGGGCGGTCGATAGTGCCCAAAAAGTTACGAGCGTATGCAGAAAAGGTTTCGATATAGCGACGTTGTCCCTCTGCATACAAGGTGTCGAAGGCTAATGATGATTTTCCACTACCGCTCAAACCTGTAATAACGGTGAGCTGGTTGTGTGGAATGCGTACGTCAACGTTTTTAAGATTGTGTACGCGGGCTCCAAGGATTTCTATGTAGGTTTGCTCTTTCAAGTGAGATGTGTGGTTGTTATCTTGTTGATGGCTTTTTGAACGGCTTTTTCTATTTGTTCGCTGCTTGCAATTTCGTTGCTCATGTATACAAAAGCAATGTCTATGGATATGGTTGGCTTATATGCC
>ERZ808032.111-NODE-111-length-12763-cov-4.940722_pt1 | contig 12763 bp, 14 predicted proteins | sample MGYA00380187_ERZ808032 | MGnify/ENA primary metagenome ERZ808032 (study PRJEB31490, sample SAMN06133378) | cow dung metagenome | isolation source: M10 | host: cow | place: China: Chengdu | collected 2015-05 ...
ATCTTGTAGGACTCCTCCTGACGGCGTTTCCGGATTGCATCATGATCAAGACCTGCTTCCTGCATCTCCTTCTCGATGCCGTACAGCTTGCCTATATATACAAGAGCCTCGCTTGCGTGCTTCTTGTCCTCATCAAGGGCTTCCACGAACTTGCGCCTTTTATGTAAAGCTTTTCATAATAGACATTATATAAAGAACATTGTTATCAAAAGTTATTATTCAAAAACGGCATAGATTTACAATCTTCAAGACGTACTTTATATAACAGCTTTTGATAACAATGAACTGATTAGGCCAAACCTTTCAAGAAGGCTTTTAGTTTTTCATCCTTCTCCCAACTTTTTACCTCAGGTTCAATAACCCCAACATCAAGATATGCTTTCTCCAAGGCCTCGCGCTTATACTTAGAGTCTGCTCGAGCATATATTTCAGTTGTTTGTATTGATACGTGACCTAATATATCCCTAATATACACGAGGTTAACTCCAGCTTGAAGTAAATGCATAGCTCTTGAATGTCTGAAAACATGAGGGCTTATTCGTTCTGGGATTAACTCGGGGGAAATGGCTCTCGCAGATGCAGCATATTTACGTATTATATATGATATTCCCGGGGTTGTAAGTCGTTCACCCCATACATTGTGGAAGAGAGGATAATGGCTCTTTCCTGGACCTAATAGATGTTTTTCTTCCATATATTGTTTTGCAAGTTCCATCACGTTCTCATCAATAGGAACAATTCGCTTTTTGGAGCCTTTACCATACAATTCAACAACATATGGCTTTGTTAGTCTTATTGAAGATGGGGTCAGTGCTGTAAGTTCTGACACTCTGGCACCAGTATTATACAGCAAAGACAGCAATGTGAAGTCTCTCCTTCCTTCTGGGATAGATGTATTAACCTGCTTCAACAACAAACTGATTCCTTCTGTACTTAGATATGACATTGTGTTGGAAGTACACTTCTTATTTTTCATTGAGGCAGCTAATTTCCATTGTGCCAAATGCATAGGATCTTCATACATCATATATTTGAAGAAAGAACGCAAAGCTGCATATCTTTGGTTTCTTGTACTTATTGATGCATTATTGCTGCTTTCAAGCCAGTCCAAAAAAGAGGATACCATATCTTTCGTTAATGACTCTAACTTGATTTTATCGGGCGAAGTATGATGCACCTGTGACATGTAGTCTATAAATTTCACAAAAGTATCCCGATACGATCGTATCGTATTACCACTAACCCCTCTCTCTTTGATTAAGTAATCCATAAAGAACGATTCTAACACTTGGGAGAAGTCTTTATATGTTTTCATGGCCATTCTTGTTGATTGCTTCTCGGAGAACTGAACTTATATTTGCTGTAACAGACATATCAAGTTTGACAATATCTGGATACATGTCGGCTGTTAGTCTAAGATAATGCTCTGTATCGCTTACTTTTTTGTGTCCCATAAAGACAGATAATATTGGTAATGAGCAATATATGTCTCGTCCTTGCCGTACTTGATTTATAAGCGAGTGAACACATGCCGTATGCCTTAAGTCATGCAATCTAGGGCCTTCATGCCCCCCTTTATAGGCAATGCCAGCTGTGGTTATGATTCTTTGAAAGTAGTTACGAACTGTGTTCCGAGCCATATTTTTACCTAACGATGAGACAAAGAAGAAGCTGTCAGGACTGTCAAGGTTTGATACCGGTATTTGATTGCGATAACTCACATATTGTTTTAGAACCATCTCCAAACTGTCGTTTATTGGAGCAATGCGCTGAGATCCATTCTTTGTTTCATGAAGGACAATGATATGTTTTACAAAATCTATGTCCTTATTTTTAATTGCCAATGCTTCACTTATACGCATCCCAGTGCTGTATAATGTCCTCAGTATTGCTGGTACAGCAATCATTATACTATTACTATGATGCGATACAATCTGGAGAGAGTCTGCAGCAATGAAGATTCGCTCAATTTCTTCTTTCGAGAAGATGTAGGGAGTAAAATTCTTGTTGTGCTGACGAGGTTGTATAGGAACATAGCACTCCACTCCTAGGCTGCACATATACTTTAATAGGCGTCTAAAGATTGATATGTGCTGATATCTTGTAGCTGACTTATATTGCTGCTGTGTCTCTAACCAAGCAAGATATGTATCCTTATCTATGTATGATTTCCTATACTTTATGGATTCCAGGTAATGATCTATTGTAAGTAGAGTAAACTTAACATCCAGAGCCTTATGACCGAGACTTCTTCTCTCGTTCAAGAATAGCGTCATATACTCTCCTATTGAACTATTATATTGAACTTCAGACATATAGCATCCCTCCTTGTTGTTCGTAGAAACGTTTGTCGACTTTAGGTACTGAAAGAGAATATTCCAAAAGACAATCTATATTAATACCCAAATAACACATAGTAGATTCAGATGATTGATGGCCGAGAGTGTCTGATATAACATGTAGAGAGGTTCCGTTATTCATTAGGGTTGTTGCTAGGCTATGTCTTAAACAGTGCATCCCTTTGTGTCGCAATTTGGTGTCGATGCCAGCATTATGCATATGTCTATTAACTATGCCACTGTATCCTACTGAACTTATCGGTCTGTATGGCCTTGTTTCTGAAATGAAGATTTCTTTATAACTTACCTGAGGTCTAGCATGTCGAACATAATCAATTATGGCATCGCCAACGTCTGATAATAATGGTAGGGTTAGTTCTTTTTTTGTTTTAAATTGTACTAAATGGATTTCACTTTTTTCCCAATCAATATTGGAAAAGGTCATGGTTCTTATATCTGAAGATCGTAGACCTAGACGAGAAGCTAGCAATATTATCGCATAGTCTCTTTTTCCTACTGCGCAATTTCTATCAATTGACTGCTCCAAACGTCGTATCTCCTCTTTTGTGTAGTAAGATGGCAGTTTTTCCTTTCTTCTTACACGAGTGTTTGCAAAGACTTCAGAGAAATCATTCTGTATAACTCCTTCATTATAAATATACTTAAGAAACTTCCTTAGACGCATCTGTTTACAAGGATCGGCATTCTGTATGGAACTCATGAAATCCAATATCCCTTCCCTATTGATGGTACAGAAGGACTGATTACCAAATATCATTTGCTTTGTTGCAAATGAAACTAGCAGGTTCCTATAACCATTTATCGTACCATGGGCCATTCGACAATCTTCAAGAGTCTTGATAAATTTACCTATTGCATCTGACATTTCGGATGGAATGTTGCATAAGGGTCTCTCTGGGAAATGTCTAAAACGGTATGTTTTGCCTTCTAGAAAACAATTAAGCAACTCCACGGTTCTGACATTGCGTTTCTTCATGTGGGTGGAATAGCCTGGATTTAATCGAACAAAAGACACATAAGCCTCATAAACATCCTTAGAGTAGACATCCAAATGATTATCATCCATGTACATGAATAAGTGATTAAGACCTCCCTGATGTCTCTTTATGGAGTGAGGCGTCATTTCAAGTGCTTGGTATTTTTCTGTAAATAACCGACGCAGTTGTGATTTTGGAGTAATTGGGATTGACATAACTTTCTTTTTAAATTGCTGGCTTATACCATTGACTACAAAGAAAGATTATCATAAAAGATTATCAAAACATATTTTGATAATCAAATAGTTATGCTGATAATTTCAGACGTCTTTTGATAACAATGTCCTTTCTATAACGCCTTTTATGTAAAGCTTTTCATAATAGACATGAACTGTTGGATTCCTTGGGAGTGAACTTCGGAAAGCTCCATGAAGACGGAATAGATGCCATGGTAGCCAAGATCACTATCGAATACAAGATTCCTCTTAGAAGCGGCGACAAGTTCGTTGTCGGAATCAATATGGAACGCAAGGGGCCTAAGATAATTTTCTATCAGGATATCTACAGACTCTCTGATGGGAAACTCTGCACAAAAGGCATAGTCGAGACTATCTGTGTAGAGAACGGAAGACTCACTAGAGGAGCAATCTTCGACGAGATATTCAAGGATTATCTGTAGTCCCCTACTCTATATTTATATATAAAACCGCAGTACATAGATTTGTATTGCGGTTTTATATATTTATAGAATTATATTTTTATATAAATATATGTTTCTATAACGGGTTCACATCACGGGTCCTGAATGATTCCCTAGCCTTCCTTTTATATAGTCTTATAACGTCTTCCGGTAGATTACAAGCATTGACATAGGCCCTGGTCTGATCAGGCAATTTAGCCAATGCAGTCGCAAGCAGCCAGGCTACGGCCATTCTTACATAATATGGCCTCTCCCCTTTCGCCACTCCCCTCACCTGTTCTGCAACCTTTGCCTCCTTCGGACTCAGGAACTCTGACTGTATTCTTGAGAAATCAATCGAATCTAGTCTCGCAGTGACTTTCTGGAAGGATTCTGCATCCAGGAAGAATATCATTGACATCACGACTGCAAAACGCACCTCAAACTCCCTATCGGAGTCGAAATACGGCTGCAGATACTCCCAAAGTGCCACCTTATCCTTAATCCACTTGATATTACAGCAGATCGTATCACAGACGGCCCAGTTGTCCATCACAGGGACAAACGCCCTTAAAAGAGCTAATTTATGCTCTTGTGTGGCCTTGAGGGCATTAATCATAAGGCCCCAGACCACCTTTTCCTCGAAACATAGGGTACCTTTCACGGATTCTGCTTCAAACGATGCTATAAGATCAGCTGCATCAGGCCTTCTGGAGAGTTCCTTGGCAAGCTTCTTCAATTGAGGTATATGAACTCCCAGAATACGGACATCATCCAAGGCATTGATCACTCGCAGGTGACCATTCCTGTACCGCTCTTCGTCAAGGAATCTTTGTGAAATCAAAGGTGTCAGCAGATGTTCAATCATAGGTTATATTATTATATATTTATAGATTTATATAAATATATTTTTATATAATACATCAATACACACTATTCTAATGGCAATTCTTCAGTTCTTCCAACTTATCAGCTGCCCATCTCAAGGCATCTATCATAGAGTCAAGTTCCGAGTCACCTCCAAGCATGATCTCCAGCTTTGCATTGGTATCTTGACCAGATGAAACGACTGCATCTATATCGGTTGAACACAGATCCTCGAAGCAGATATAGGTTCTACCGCCGTGCCCGGAATCACCGCCTTGATAGCCATTAGTAGCTACTGTGACTCCGAGAGTATTGAATGTGCCGAATTCCGAACTGTGGAGTTCGCCGCATCTGTCCTTATCATTAAAGTCTGCCATAGATAATCGATTTGCTCAAAGATAGGAAATCCGTCGTAAATGACGAAACGTCTGGCATAAGAAGGGGAGTGCAGAACTTATATTTTTATAGTTTTATATAAATATATTTTTATATAATAATAGGGTGTAATGTTGTAAATCACATTTATATATAAATCTATAAATATATTTTTATATAAATATAGAAGACTGTTACAAGAATACATATAGCAGTGAATGGGTGAGAGAGCCGGGAGATTTGAGAACCCGAGTAGTCAGTACGCAGTTGGACTAGGCTGAAAGCGTAAAGCGTACTGGCGTACTTGATATAAGAACCTGAATCAGTAATTGATCAGAGAAGGAGGTTGACAACAGGAAAATGTACTCTAATGTATTGTCTTGTCAGAAGTCATCAGTAGAAGTAATAGGGGAGTGTCGGATGGTGTATTTTATATTTTTATATAAATATAGTTTTATATAATATGTATCTACAAATAATTCAAAGGCACTTTTCTATAAATATATTTTTATACTTTTATAGAAATATATAAAAATAGCCGACTCTGAAATAAATCAGAATCGGCACTAAGATAGGGTAGGGAAGTGCTTAAAGCTTTCCGTATTTGCGGAGAAGATCTTCTACTGCCTCACAGTAAAGATCACCATAAGACTTACCTGTATCGAACTTGATGTAACCGAGAAGTCTCTTCAATTCCTTGTCGAGGTGGAAACTTACAAGTTCACGTGAATTGTTCTTGCTTACTTTCTCTGGCTGGGCAACCGGTTCCTGAACAGGAGCTGCAGGTGCAGCTGGTCTTACAGGTACGCGTGTATCTACAGGCTGAACAGTCTTAGGTTCCTGGGTGAGAGCTGCCTTGAGCGGGCTTTCTGTCTCGCCACCAAGGGTAGCCTGTCTGAATTTCTCGAATGGGTCCTTCTTTGCCATATTCGTATATTTTTATATAATTATATAAATATATTTTTCTATAAATCTATGTTCTAGTCTTGCAGAATGCGTAATGCGAGCTGTTGAGCAACTTCTACATAGTCACTTGTTGCCTTGCCACTTGGATCAAGGTCATAGATGCTTTCCTTAAGTGAAACGGCCTGCTGCATCTTGGTAGCCTTTCTGATTACAGGCTCGATAACTGCCTGGCCCAGATCCTGCTTGATCTTATTGAGGTAGAGTTCTGAAACCTTGTTCTTCTCAAAGCGGGTAACTATGACACCGGTAAGCTTGAGACCCTTGTTAAGTCTTTCGTTGCTCTTCACGTCTGCGAAAAGATTGGCAACCATCACAAGACCTGAGTAGCTGAGCTGGTCAGCTGTTGTCACCATCACCAGATGATCAGCTGCGATCATGGCATTGTAAGTGATGAGTCCGAGAGCAGGTGGACAGTCGATGAGAATGAAATCGTAATTTGCCTTCACATCCTTAAGGAGGTCGAGGAGGAGATACTCACGTCCGGCGATTGCTGCTGTGTCTCTGTCAAAGTTTGAAAGAGAAAGATCCGAAGCCACGAGGTCCATGTTCTCGCCAACGTTCTCGATGGAGAAAAGGTCAGGGTTCTGGAAAGCATCACGTATTGAAACCTCTCTCTGAGAAGGATCAAGCGGAGATACTATTGAAGTCAGGTTCGCCTGCGAGTCCAGGTCGACAAAGAGAACCTTCTTTCCCATTCTTGCCCATGCCTGTCCGATGGCAACACATGTAGTGGTCTTACCTACACCACCCTTATTATTTGCAAAGCATACTGTCTGTCCCATAATTATCATTCATAATTAGACTACAAATTTATATAAAAATATAAACATATCAAAATATAAATATAGAAATCTATAAATATATTTTTATATAAAACACTATTCTAGATGCGTCAGTTGATACAAATAGCATGCTGGAAAGAATCAAGATGGAAGGTCGTACTGGAATTTCTTATTCTGAAACTCGCTAATATGTGGGGTAGGGGAGTGGGTATCAGGTGATAAATTTTGGGGCAGTTACTGGATTGATGAAGACTGTCAGCCAGAAGAACGCCGGGAGAATCCTGGATAAAAGCGAGTAATGGAATTATGTATTAATTAATGTAAGGGTGAAATCGTCATTAGTTTGTATATCCTTGTATATCAATAAATTACAAAGGAAAGATTTTCTATTAAAGCGAGAAGAAGAATAAGATTATTGGGATTAAATGGGAGAAAAAGAATGTTTTGGCGAGATGACGGTCGAGTCCTGGCACCAGTTCAGATCCTCTTTATTCTTTCATCGATTTAGTCAGCTATTTGTGTATCTATTTTAGACAATACCTATTAATGTCTTAACGCGAATTTGAACAAATAGTGTATCTGCCTGATTTGCAGTTCGCTGTGAAGTTCGATGAAAAAATTAGGGCGAGTCATGGAATAAATGAACGCGAGTTCTAGAATTAAGATTTATCTCAGTTATGCGAGTTTAGGAATGTCGGTGGGTATTTGGCGAGTTTTAGAATAAATTTCGATGCCTCTTCAGGTTCAGTTGTTGATAACTTGCCAGAAATCCTGATTTCTTTTATTTTTTCATCGTAAAGGGGCTTTGCCCCGTATTGTTTATCTAATTATAGATATAACTTATTAATGTCTTAACACTTATTTTGCACTTTGATGTAAGAGATTTGATTTCAGTTAGTTGCGCCGCTTTTATTAAATATTAAAACGAGGTATGTAATTCGTTAGTGCGAGTAATGGAATGTCTGACCTATTATATATAAGCGAGGTAGGTAATTATCGATTATTAAATGCGAGTTTTAGAATAGAATGACCTGTTCCAGATCTTGGATCCGTGTTCTTTTTGTCAGATTTCTGATCTCTGGCTCCTATATTTTTTAGGACATCATAACTGCAACGTTTTCAGAAAGTTTATTGATGTTCGATTTCTGTCTGGAATTTATTTAGCGAGTTTTAGAATGATTTACTTCATTTTACTTTCAATTCTCATTCTCGCAAATTTAACGCTAGATTTTCTTTCATTTTAGCGAATTATTCATAACTTTGCTCGCAAAATAAAGTGATACATAATTCTTATTCTCGTTCAAATGGCTAATTTATCCGAAGGAAAAGAGATGATCTCAAAGGAGGTTGTGGAGTCTTATATCTTCTCGACTGTCCGTCACGATTTTGGAATTTATTCTGAGCGTCTGCTTCTTAGACTGGTTGAACTTGCTCAGTGTGAAATCAATGGACTCGACTTCAAAGGTGGCACAGATATAGGTAAGGTCACAGTAGGGGAGTGGGGTCATGCTGAGATTGTTATCCCTGTTAAGGATATCCTCTCCGGTGAGGACGATACCAATTATACTAAAGCCAAGACTGCTGTACGTAACTTGATGGGTAAGTTCCTCGAGTACGAAGATGAGAATAAGTACAAGGCAACTCATATCCTCAATGATGTCGATGTGGATAAGATATCCGGTAAGATGGTCATCCAGGTCAACAGAAATGTGTGGAGTGCGATGCTCGACTTCAGTAAAGGTTTCAGAAAGTATGAGCTGGAGACTGCGACAAAGCTTCGCGGAAAATATTCTCTCCGTATATATAAGCTTGTCAGCAAGCAGACCCAGCCGATCACTTACCTCATCGAGGACCTCAGGAAGATGTGGGGACTTACCGATAAGTATAAGAAGGTTGATGACTTTATTAAGAATACCATAGTGGCTGCCAAGGAAGAACTCGACAGGGTGAGTCCGTATTCATTTGACTATGTGTTGAATTCAGCAAAGACCGCTGAGGTCAACAAAGGAAGAAAGGGTAGACCGGCCATAACTTCTGTGACTTTCTTCCCGATCCATCGTCTTAATAACGAGTCGACTGATGCAGTTCGCAAGAGTGTGGATCCGTCAATGATGATCGACAGGCTTGTTTCAGATATCCTTAGAAACAAGTTAGGTTTCGACTGGGCCGGTATCAAGGCAAATATCTCTCTCTTTGACATAGCGCAGAAGGAGTTTGACCTTTTCGCATTCCTTAGTCAGATAACACCTAAGGCTCTCCGTGCTGTAAATCCTCAGGGTTATGTCATCAATGCGATCAAGAAGCATCTCAGTGAGAATCACGGTATAGTGATCGAGGGCGGAATCATTCTTCAGGATAAGAAAATCGCCAAGAAGGCGACAGTCACAAAGAAGGAACCGACTTCTCTCAAAGATATCTTCGGTGTAGACGAGCAGTAATGGGCAGCGCAGTAAATTACATAGAGTATTCTCTTCATCCAGACGTATCGGCAATGACCATAGGTAGGGATTCGGCCTTGCCGTTTCCTGTACTTCAGATGCATCAGGTGCATGATGTCCATGTAGCTGTCATTGATAATCCTGATATTACTTCGGAGCAGCTGGATGGATACGATGCTATGATCACGAATCTGCGCGGTCTGGCCATAGGGGTCAGAACAGCTGATTGCATTCCTATCCTTCTCTATGATCCGGTAAACAAAGCTGCTGCTGCAGTGCATAGCGGATGGAGAGGAACAGTAGCTAAGATTCTGCGAAATGTAATTGGCAAGATGTCAAGTACTTATGGTACTGAGCCGGCAGAGTTACTTGCAGTCATCGGTCCTGGTATCTGTGCAGACTGCTTTCAGGTAGGGGAGGAGGTCGCCCTGAATTTCAAGGAAGCAGGATTTGATATAAATTCCATCTGGTCGTTCCGTGGACCAAAGAACGGAACCGATATGTCCGGCGGTCATCATATAGATCTGAAGGAGGCCTGCCGACAGACCTTGACAGAGTGTGGCGTAAAGAAAGAGAACATACAGATTTCAGATCTCTGCACATATGAGGATAACCATCTCTTGTATTCAGCAAGGAAGGAAACTATCGAGTGTGGCAGGAATATCAACTGTATAAAGATACTCTAGAAAATCTTTTCAAGCTTATTTCTGGAACCAGGATAGAATTTCTCTACCTGATCAATAAGAATATCGCGCGATTCTTCCGGTGAGCAGTTCACGAGAATCGCGTTTTCTGTACATGGCTCCAGATGTTTTGCCCAGAACGGATTCTCAGAGGGTTGAGAAAATTCCTGAAAAAGAAGATCCGGAGTAGTGACTGAGTTTTTCTGCCATCCCTTGTATTCACAGTTCGGTCCTCGATATACTCGGGTGATGTCACCGACTATAGTCCAGGTTCCCATATCAAGGAACTGAAGCAGGAAGTCGACCGCCTGTTTCTTTATGTTGGGGATCAGATATTTCTCAAGGTGACCGCCGACTTTCTTTCTGACCTCTGTTGGAACGCACTCGTCGAGCAGTGTCCTGATTTCTGCAGAGTCCAGCGACTCTCTTTCCCTGATCAGATTGAGTAGGGTAGGGGAGAGGTGCATCATCAGTTTATCATCAAGGGTCTTCGGCTTGAACTTCGCGCCGAGTGGAATCTGATATTTGGGAAGACTCCTTCTCCAGTTCATCAGATGGCGGTAACATTCCTCGGTAGCGAATGCGGATTTGCGGCCGACGAATTTTCCATAGACGATTCCTTCGCGGACGGCTTCCACTTTCCAGTCCCATGGTCCGAGCTGATCGGAGGTCGTGAACCAGAAGTCGGGATCCGTAATCTCCTGGATGGACCAGCCGGGTATGCTATTCTTGGAGAAAGGTATTATGCCGATCTCCTTTATAGCCTGAATCATGCTCTCAGGCGAGTTAACATTTGTGAATAGGTCCATACTCTACAAAGATATGTTATTTAGCTGAATCCTGCCATTGAAATTTTTCATTTGCTATGATTTGAACGATTTTTCTAAATACTTTTGTTTTTTGTGTTATCTCCTAACAAAAAGTTGCTATATTTGTTAAAAAATAGGGATAGAAATGATTGGGATAAAGACATTGGTTTTAGAAAAGATCCGAAAAATGCCTCGAGGAAGCATCTTTTTCATAGATGATTTCATCGAATTAGGCAGTCTTGGCTCAGTCAGACTGGCACTGATGGAACTCAAGAAGGAAGGCTTGATCCTGCGGCCTGCCAGAGGCATCTATTGCTATCCTAAAATCCATAGCGAATACTCAGGATTCATCATGCCGACAGCAGAAAGTATAGCTGACGCCCTGGCAGCCAAAGAACGAGTGAGAATCATACCTTACGGAGATCAGGCTGCATATAAGTTAGGACTGTCGGGGCTCCAGCTGTCCAATCTGAAATATCTGACTGACGGTCCTTCTAGAGTCATCAATCTATCGGAGGGTAAGAAGATCTTCTTCAATCATACCTCCGAAGTCAAGATGTTCGACTTCTGCAACGACACGATGCAAATGGTTTCTTCTGCGATAAGAGTTTTGACTGATGAATGTCTGGATGGCGAGAAGAAGCGAATAATCCATAAGCATCTCAGATCGGTTCCAGATAATGAGTTCATGAAGGACATTACGATACCTCCGGCATGGGTAGGTGAGATAATGCTTGATATCTGGAATAATTAATCCATAAATTACTACCTTTACGATATGCAGATAAATATTGACAGATATCTCCGTTGCGTGGACGCCAAGGAATCCACAAGAGCCACCTACAGAAAGGTCCTGGACAGTTTCGCTCAATGGGTGGAAGGTACTGACTGTGCCTTCTTCGAATTGACGCAGGCGGATATCATCGCGTATAAGGATTCTCTTCTGAAGGAGAACAAGTCTGCGATGACGGTCAATCTCTATCTGTCAACCATCAGAGGATTCTATAAATGGTTGGCTGCTGAAGGAATCTGCGATAATATCGCGCAAAATGTAGGAAGTGTACGTACGAATAAGTCCACATTCAGGAGGATGCATCTTGAGAACGAACAGGGAGCAGAGCTTCTGACTGAGGCATATCTTCCCAAGAGCGTAACCGGAGTAAACTCCGGAGTCACGCAGAAGCTCCGTGACAACGAGAATATCATAAGCCTCAGGAACTACGCTATGCTTAACCTGATGCTCCGCACAGGTCTGCGTACCATCGAGGTTTCTCGAGCAGATATAGGAGACATTACTTTCAAGCGTGATAGGAGAGTTCTGAAAGTCTGGGGAAAAGGCCACGTAGAGAAGGATGACTTTGTAGTCCTCACAGATGAGGCATGGATTCCAATCGAGCAATACCTTCAGGAAAGAGGGGATTGCAAGCCTCAGGAACCATTATTTGCAACCCATGGACTGGGACATGCCGGTGGCAGGATGTCAACCAGATCGATACAGGATATCTGCAAGAAGAATCTCAGAGCAATAGGCCTGGACGGTCATGAATATTCAGCCCATTCATTAAGACATACGACAGGAACACAGATCTTGAAGAACGGTGGATCTATGATGGACGTGCAGCAGGTTCTGCGTCACACATCACCATCTACATCTCAGCTTTACGTCAACACCATCATGGAAGAGAAACGTCTGGATGATGCAAGCGAGCAGATCCTGGATGGCTCGTTCAAGAAATAAACAGGGCTTTTCCAATTATCAAAGCAAGTGCAGTTTAAGATTTTACTGAAGTTTGCATTAATAAAGAATATACTACAGCTGATATATGC
>ERZ808032.112-NODE-112-length-12736-cov-4.430050_pt1 | contig 12736 bp, 11 predicted proteins | sample MGYA00380187_ERZ808032 | MGnify/ENA primary metagenome ERZ808032 (study PRJEB31490, sample SAMN06133378) | cow dung metagenome | isolation source: M10 | host: cow | place: China: Chengdu | collected 2015-05 ...
TTCTGCAGCCGATTTATTCCAATTGATTTTACAGTCTTCCTTAAAGATTTTAGGCGCTGGATTAACAGCCACGCTATCGTCTTGAGGGATGGTAGATACATCGCCCATGGTGATGCGTTCCATGGTTTCTACCACCAAATCGGCACCCATGTTCATTAAACGGTCGTAAAGCGTGCCTACATTATCTTCATCATGAATGGGTGTACTGCGTTGCAAAATAATATTACCTGTATCTATTTCGTGTTTTAGAAAAAAGGTGGTAACACCCGTTTCTTTTTCGCCATTAATGATAGCCCAGTTAATGGGAGCTGCTCCGCGATATTGAGGTAATAACGAAGCATGCAAGTTAAACGTTCCCAAACGAGGCATGTTCCAAACCACCTCTGGCAACATTCTAAAGGCTACAACTACCTGAATATCGGCTTGCCACATTTTTAATTGTACCAGAAAATCCTCATCGCGCAACTTTTCGGGTTGCAAAATAGGAATATCTTCTTCTAACGCATATTTTTTAACAGGCGATTCTTGCAAATGTTGGCCTCTACCTGCTGGTTTATCGGGCATGGTAACCACCCCTACTACGTTATACCCTTCTTCTACCAATCGTTTTAATGGTTCAACGGCAAATTCGGGGGTACCCATGTACACTATTCTCAAGTCTTTTTTACCCATCGTATTTATTAAAATGATGAACTACAAATTTAGAGGTTTATACGGAATTTTACAAACTCAAAACAAGTTTCTATTCACAAAAAAAGCGAGCACTCGCTACGGAATGCTCGCCTACAAGCTATTGGGTTACTTATTGTGCTGGTTGGTTCAATAGTTGAAGCACGTCGTTGGTAATGTTCAACGATTTTTCGCCGTACAAAATATTATCGGTACCTGCTGTGCTCAAAATAAAGGTAAATCCTTTTTCGCTATTGTATACATTGATAACAGAATCGACAGTGGCAGCCAACTGATCGTTCATTTGTTTTTGTTTGGTAACCAAGTCTTGTTCCATTTTTACAGTTAACTCTTGCAAGTTACGTTGTTTACGCAAAATGTTGTCTTGTGCTGCACGGGCACGTTCTTCGCTTAAAAAAGCGCGATTTTCTAATTTCATTTGAAAATCTTCCATTTCGCGTTGCAATTCTACTGCTTTTTGGTTTAAAGTAGCGCGAGCACTTTCTTCTTGTTTAAGTAACTCTTCGCTCATGGTTTTGTACACATTGTAATTTAGCAACAAAGAATCCATGCGCACATAAGCTACCGATACGCCACCTTCTACTTGAACTGGTGCAACCGTTTTTTCTTCCTGTTTATTACCAAAGAACAAAACAAACAAGATGACAATGGCCACTAACATTACCGCATTTACGATGTAAAGAATAGTTGATTTCATATTATTCAATTTCAAATATATTTTTTTTATTACGTGCTATTTTATCTTGTGATTTAACACAACCTATGCCATGTTTGCGCAAACCAGGATTACCCTCTACGTGCGTATGTGGAAATTTACCTTTCTTGGTAAAGAAAACCTTAAACCCCATTAGTAAAATGGCGGGCAACAAAATGGCTAGTATGACTAAAAAAAGTTTTATCATGATAAACGCACACAAATATAACTTACAAACCTTTTGGGTGTAAATCCTTTTTCCTATTTTTGTGCTTTATAAAGAAATGATATTCAATTTTTAAGTTTTTTTTACACTATGAACACAATATTGCTAACCACACAGCAAATGGTATGGCAAATTTTTGATGAAATCTGTCAAATTCCACGCCCATCGGGCAAGGAAACACAAATAATGAACTACCTAAGGGAGTTTGCTTTAAAACATGGTTTTCTTACCAAAACCGACAAGGCTGGCAACATCGTAATGATACGCCCAGGCGAGGCTCCTGCCATTGCCTTACAAGCCCATACCGACATGGTATGCGAAAAACGCAACGAAACTACGCACGATTTTGAACAGGACGCCATACAAACCTACACCGAGGATGGATGGATGAAAGCCAAAGGAACCACATTGGGGGCGGACAACGGCATTGGTATGGCCATGGCCTTGGCTGCTATGGTTAACTACCAAGGAAACAGACAACTAGAAGGACTATTTACCGTAGAAGAAGAAACCGGACTAACTGGAGCTGCTGCTGTAGAAGCTGGTTTTATCACCGCCAATACCCTGCTAAACCTAGACTCGGAAGACGAGAATGAGTTGATTGTGGGATGTGCAGGCGGTTGCGAAACAGTAGGCTATTGGAAGGTAGAAGAAACCAACATTCCCGAGGGCATGTTTGCCATAGAGGTGAGCATCAAAGGGCTATTGGGCGGCCACAGTGGTAGCGACATCCATTTGCCTCGCGCCAATGCCAACCAAATTTTGGGACAGTTCTTGCAGCAAACCGCCCAAAAGTATCCTTTTTATTTGTGTCGCATAGCAGGGGGCGGTTTGCACAACGCCATTGCGCGCGAGGCAAATGCCCTGTTTGTAGTACCCTACGCCGACCGCGAACACATTCGCATTGACTGGAACATTTACATTGCCGAACAAGAAGACAAGTGGCTAGTACACGAACCAAAAATGCGCATGGATTTATCGTCCAAACCCAAACAAGAAAAGGCATTTACACCAGTCCTTACCGAACAAATTATTAACGCCCTTTGCCACTGCAAACACGGAGTTATTAACATGAGCAAAACCATAGAGGGTGTGGTAGAAACATCTACTAACTTGGCTTCGATAAAAAGAGTTGACGACAACCTAATTATTACCACTAGCCAACGTAGTTCTTTTGAGGACCAACTAAATGCACTGGCCTTTGAAACCTATACCTTGCTAACGGAATGCGGAGCCACTGCCGGCATACACGGCGCTTACCCAGCTTGGGAACCCAAATTTGACACCCCACTGCTAAAAACAGCCCAAGATGCATACCAACAAGTACTAGGCAGAATGCCCGAGGTAAAAATTATCCACGCTGGATTGGAATGCGGTTTATTTAGCAAAGCCATGCCATCCTTAAGCATAATTTCGTTTGGTCCTACCTTACTAGGGGTACATTCGCCCGACGAGCGACTAAACATCGCATCGACCAACGTAATGAGCCATTATTTGATGCATTTGTTAGAAAAGTTATCGTAAATTATCGGTAGAATGTAAAGAATTATCGCTACATTTGCCAAAACAAAAAAGAAAGCATGGAAAACTTTGTGGTATCAGCCCGTAAATACAGACCCAGCACCTTTGATACGGTGGTGGGACAACGTGCATTGGTTACAACCCTAAAAAATGCCATTACGGGCAACCAACTAGCGCATGCTTACCTTTTCTGCGGTCCAAGGGGTGTGGGTAAAACCACCAGCGCCCGTATTTTTGCCAAGGCCATTAACTGCGAGCATTTGGTAAATGGCGAACCTTGCAACGAATGCGAATCGTGCCGTTCGTTTAACGAGGGCAGGTCGTACAACATATACGAGTTAGACGCTGCGTCTAACAATGGGGTAGATAGCATTCGCGACTTGATAGACCAAGTACAAACTCCACCTCAAATTGGCAAATACCGCATTTACGTTATCGACGAGGTGCACATGCTATCGGCATCGGCCTTCAATGCCTTTTTAAAGACATTAGAAGAACCCCCATCGTACGTTATTTTTATCTTGGCTACCACCGAAAAACACAAAATTCTACCCACCATTTTGTCGCGCTGCCAAGTGTACGATTTTAATCGCATTAGCGTAGAAGATACCGTTGCTCACTTGCAAAACATTGCCCAAAAAGAAGGCGTAGAGGCAGAACTAGAGGCGCTAAACATCATTGCCGTAAAATCGGATGGTGGTATGCGCGATGCCTTGTCTACTTTTGACCAAGTAGTAAGTTTTTGCGGCAAAAAGATAACCTACAAAGATGTTATTGACAACTTAGGTGTTCTAGACTACGATTATTACTTTACGCTAACCGATTTGTGCCTACAACAAAAAATGAGCGAAGCCTTGCTGCTATTTAACGACATCCTAAACAAAGGGTTTGACGCAGGCAACTTTATTAGCGGATTATTGGCACACTTTAGGGATTTATTGGTATGCAAAGACGAAGCTACGGCCAAATTACTAGAGGTAGGTGCCAGCATTCGTAGCCGCTACATAGAGCAGGCAAAGCAATGTCCTGCCGATTTCCTATTGGACGCCATGGAAGAGGCCAATCAATCGGAATTAGATTACAAACAAAGCAAGAACAAACGCCTTTTGGTGGAATTGATGCTTATCAGGTTGTGCCAACTAACTGATCAAAAAAAAAAAGTAGAATAAGACGCCGTAGCAAACGAGCCTTACTACCTTTTGCTAGCTTACTAACTACTACCATTAGTGCTCCTAGCGCACCTGTACCACCCACCCCTACTGTTTCTCAAAACACACCGGTTACAGCGGCCCCCGTTGCCACATCAACCGTAGTACGCACCACCACGCTTACCTCTAAAGATAAAGAAAAAATTGGTCGATTATTTGGGTCTATTAACCGCAGCAAAAACATCGCTAAGGGAGCTACAAAAGAAACAGCAACGGTACGAGAAAACGCCTACACCGAGCAACAACTAGACGAAGCTTGGTATCGCTTTTCTAACACCATACCCGAACATCCCGACCTACACTTTGTTTTTGGAACAGCTCCTGCAAAAGAAGCCAACAAGCTAACCGCATCTGTAGACAATTTTGTGGTATTTAACAAGTTAAACGATATAAAGCCACAATTACAACGCTATTTAAGCGATGCGGTAGGCAACGATACCCTTAGCATTGAGTTTCATTTTATAGAAGGCAAAAAGAAACCCACTACTCCACGCGAAAAGGCCAGAGCCATGAACGAGAGTAATGGGAATTTGATGAAATTATTTACCACTTGGGGGTTACGACTAACTTAACTGTCGCTTGTCACTTGTCGCTTGTCGTTTGTTACTTGTAGCGTGTTGATTTATGGGTTAGTGCGTTGCGCCAAATCGTTCATAAGCGAAACGGTTTGACACGCTACCAAAGCAGCTGTTTCTACACGCAACCTGCTTTCGCCTAAACTAACGGGGGTAAAACCTGCTTTTTTTGCCAATTCTACTTCTTCTTCGCTAAAATCGCCCTCGGGGCCTATCATTACCAACACTTTTTTGCCTGGTTGAATAGCAGAGGCCAAAAATTGTTTTTCATCGTCGTGGCAATGCGCAATGAATTTTTGGTCGGCCTCAACATGTTTTATCCATTCTTTAAACGTGGTGGGTTCGTTTAACACCGTGAGCGTAGGCTGAATGGATTGTTTCATAGCCGAAACCAAAATGCGTTGTAAGCGTTCTGTTTTTAGGTTCTTACGTTCCGAATATCGACAATACAAAGGCGATATCTCGTCTATACCAATTTCGGCTGCTTTTTCTACAAACCACTCTAGCCTATCCATGTTTTTAGTAGGAGCAATGGCAACGTGCAAGTAATAAGGGCGACGATACGTTACCGCTTGCGCTTGCAACGAATTAATCAAACAACGTTTGGCATCGGCCACGGCAATGGTACCCAAGAACACACCACCTTTACCATCCACAATTTGAATGGTAGCACCCACCTCTAAACGCAATACGCGAACAGCGTGATGCGATTCTTCTTCGGGCAAGACAGCGGTTGTCTCTATATCGGGGGCATAAAAAACATGCATAATTACAAGGCTTCTAAAATATTTTTTACCAATTCAAAATTCTTTTTGGGCGCATCTACCCAAAAATTGGCATACTGATCGGCATGATTATCCACCCAAGGGGTATCGCTAATAATGCGTAAGCTAATAAAAGGAACCTGACACTTAGCACATACATGCGCAATGGCATTTGATTCCATATCAACAAAAAGTGCCTGGGGAAACTTATTCTTTATTTGAAAAAGTTCTTCTTTGGTGGTGATAAACTGATCGCCCGTGCAACCCAAACCAAATTTTACATCTTCTCTGCCACTTGCTACCTTTTGAGCAGTTTGCAAGGCCCTTGGGTTGGCTTCAATAAATTGTTCAAAGCCCAATTCTTTTAGATGGTCTGATACCTCGCCGGCATAAAAATCGTGGTAGCAAGTTTGTGCGCCAATAACCAAATCGGCTACTTGTAAACAAGTATCAATACCGCCTGCCACCCCACTATTTATTACCAAGTCGGGTTGATATTCATTGATTAGATTAATGGCAGCCATAGCGGCATTTACCTTGCCAATACCACTTTTTACCAAAAAGAGTTCGTGCTGTGGCAATTGGATACCTTGAAGTAATTCATACTCCTTATCCATGGCCACAATGATTCCTATCTTCATTTTTTATTGGGCGTTAATAAATGCAACAAACGATTTATAGGTCATATATACATCCAACTTAGCCACTACCTCGTAAGGAGCGTGCATCGACAACACTGGCACACCCACGTCTACTACGTCTACATTTAGGTTGGCAATATAGGCTGCAACAGTACCCCCACCACCTAGGTCTACACGTCCTAGCTCGCCGGTTTGCCATACTACATTGTTGGCATCTAGCAAATGGTGTACTTCGGCAATAAATTCGGCATGCGCATCAGATGAACCCGATTTTCCGCGAGCACCAGTAAACTTGGTAACTACTACCCCACGGTTGCAGAACGACGAGTTAGCAGCCTCAAATACATCGGGGAAAGTAGGGTCGTAAGCCGAGTTAACATCGGCCGACAAACATTTAGATGCCGATAGCACAATGCGTGCCTTGCTGCCCAAAGTTTCGGCTATATCTTCGATAAAATAGGCCATAAAAGTAGATTCCAACCCCGTATTGCCGCAGCTACCAATTTCTTCTTTATCGGCCAACACGCACAATGCGGTATGGGTAGGGTTCTCTAATTCAAGAATGGCTTTTAGGGCAGTGTATGAACAAACACGGTCGTCGTGGCCGTATGCACCTATCATGCTTCTGTCTAGGCCTACGTCTTTGGCTTTCATAGCAGGCACTGCCGATAATTCTGCTGAACGGAAATCCTTTTCGGTAATGCCGTATTTTTCGTTCAAAATTTGCAAGATTTGCTCTTTTACCAAGCATTTAGCATCGGTATCGTCGGTAACAGGCATTGAACCAATCAGCAAGTTTAGTTCTTCGCCCTTAATCAATTCGGGAGCCGAACGTTTCATTTGATCTTGTGCCAAGTGAGGCAACAAATCGGTAATATACAACACAGGGTCGTTATCGTCCTCGCCAATGCAAACTTCTTTTTTAGTACCATCGGCCAAAAATACTACACCGTGCAACGATAGTGGCATGCTTACCCATTGATACTTTTTAATACCACCATAGTAGTGCGTTTTAAAGTAGGCCAATTCTTCTTTTTCGTAAAGAGGATTTTGTTTTAAATCCAAACGGCAAGCATCAATATGGGCTGCCAAGATGCGTACACCTTCCGAAATAGGCGCACTACCAATAACCGCCAAAATAATGGATTTATTGCGATTTTGGTAGTAAATTTTATCACCTGCTTGCAAGGGCATACCCCATGTAAAGGGTTTAAAACCAGCAGCCTCTGCCATTTGAACGGTTACTTTTACTGCTTCACGTTCGGTTTTAGCCTCGTCTAAAAAGGTTTTATACGCATCGCAAAATGCAAAAGCTTGATTCAATGCTGCTTTATCTAATTGCGTGGCAATATGGGGTTGTTTGTAAGTTAATTCGCTCATTTTCTTTTTAATTCTTTAAAGTAAAACAATCCGGTTAATAACAATGCTATCGCTATAGCTATAGCCAACGATGAATTATAATGCAAACTCAAACCTTCGTCGGCTATCAAAATATACAAAGATACAATTATTGTCATAAATATGGCGGGAATAAGGGTGATAAAATGCCACTTGCGACGCGTACGCATCAACCACACACTTAATGCCCATAGGGTAATCACACCCAATGTTTGGTTAGCCCAAGCAAAATAACGCCAAATAATATTAAAGCCTTCTACATCGCTCAAACTATACAACAAAATACCAATGGCAATCAAAAACATGGGAACGCATATCAACAAACGTTTTTTAATAGGTGTTTGATCAATTGCAAAAATATCGGCAATGATAAGGCGAGCCGAACGAAAAGCCGTATCGCCAGAGGTTATGGGAGCAAAAACAACACCCAAAATGGCCAAAACACCTCCTACCGTTCCCAACCAACTTGTAGAAATCTCGTTTACAATAACTGCTGCATTATTTTCTGCCATGCCATGTTGGTTAAAGAAAACATTGGCAGCCGCAGCCCAAATAAGCGCCACTATGCCCTCTACTATCATGGCACCGTAAAAAATAGGGCGTCCTTGTTTTTCGTTGGTCATGCAGCGTGCCATCATGGGCGATTGGGTAGCATGAAAACCCGATATAGCCCCACAAGCAATGCTAATAAACAACATTGGAAAGATGGGGGTATCTATGGCAGAGGGATGCGTATTTTGCAAGCCATCGGTAATTTCGGGCAACACAGGCTGTTTTATGAGTAGCACCGCTAAAATACCCACTGCCATAAATAGCAAAGCAATGGCAAAAAGCGGATAAACCTTTCCAATTAATTTATCGATGGGCAGCATCGATGCCAATAAATAGTAAAGAAAGATGATGATCATCCACCAGTATTGATGAAGCGAGGTTAAATTTTGCAATAAGCCAGCAGGGCCACTAACAAATACCACACCTACCAAAACCATTAGTACCACAGAAAACAGACGAGCAAATTGCTGAACGCTCATACCTAAGTACTTACCTATTAACTCGGGTAAACTTGCACCATTATTGCGCAACGATAGCATTCCTGCTAAATAATCGTGTACAGCACCTGCAAAAATACAGCCTAAAACAATCCAGAGGTAGGCCGAAGCACCAAATTTAGCACCCATAATGGCACCAAAAATAGGACCTAACCCTGCAATGTTTAAAAACTGAATGGTAAATATCTTCCAAGGTTTTAGAGGAACATAATCCACCCCATCGTTCAACGCTACCGCAGGGGTAACTTTACTAGGATCGGGTGCGAAAATCCTCTCTACCAACTTACCATAAACAAAATACCCTACCACCAACACTAGTAAGGATACCAAAAATGTAATCATAGTAGTTAATTTTTACAGCCTATAAAATTACAACATTTTTAAAAGACAACACAACTACTAAGGCAAAAAAATAGGGATAACCTATTGGTTACCCCTATTAGTAGTTTGCGAAACAAAGCTTCTTATTTTTTGAAAACGGCTTCGTCAGATACAGTTAATTTTTTTCTGCCTTTAGCGCGACGTGCAGCTAATACTCTGCGTCCGTTTGCAGTAGCCATTCTTTCACGGAATCCGTGTTTGTTTGCTCTTTTTCTGTTAGAAGGTTGGAATGTGCGTTTCATAATTATAATGTTTTTATTTATTTTCTACAATTTGGACGGCAAAGATAATGAGTTTTTTTTATTCCGCAAAATATTTTTTAAACTTTTATCCAATCAAGTTTTTACCCGACATTTCTGCAGGTTGTTCCATACCCATAATATGCAAGATAGTAGGCGCCACATCGGCTAAAATACCATCGGCAATTTTTGCATCCTTATTTTCGGTTACATACACGCAAGGAACAGGATTCAACGAGTGAGCGGTATTAGGAGTATCATCGCTGTTTACTGCGTTATCGGCATTACCATGGTCGGCAATGATGATAACTTCGTAACCATTGGCTTTAGCAGCCTCTACGGTAGCATTTACGCAAGCATCTACTGCTACAACCGCTTTTTCGATAGCTTCGTATACACCAGTATGACCTACCATGTCGCCATTAGCATAGTTTACCACAATAAAATCGAATTTTTGAGTACCGATAGCTTCAACCAAGGCATCTTTTACTTCGTAAGCACTCATTTCGGGTTTAAGGTCGTAAGTAGCCACCTTAGGCGAGTTGATAAGAATACGTTCTTCGCCTTGGTATGGAGTTTCGCGACCACCGTTAAAGAAGAAAGTTACGTGTGCATATTTTTCGGTTTCGGCAATGTGCAATTGCGATTTGCCATTGTTCGATAGGTATTCGCCCAAGGTGTTTTGTACATTTTCTTTGTCGAACAAAATATGAACGCCTGTAAACGATGCATCGTAAGGAGTCATGCAATAGTATTGCAAGCCAGGAATGGTTTTCATACCTGCTTCTGGCATATCTTGTTGGGTCAAGACAATGGTTAATTCTTTTGCACGGTCGTTGCGGTAGTTAAAGAAGATAACTACGTCGCCTTCTTGAATACGTGCATCAACAGCGGCATTTTTAATCGGTTTGATGAATTCGTCGGTTACACCAGCATCGTACGAATCTTGCACGGCTTGTACCATATCAGTAACCTCAGCACCTACGCCATTTACCAACAAATCGTATGCTTCTTTTACACGTTCCCAACGTTTATCGCGGTCCATGGCATAGTAACGACCAATGATGGTAGCAATTTTGCCAGCGGTTTTTTGCGTATGTGCACTCAATTGTTCAATAAAACCTTTACCGCTTTTAGGGTCGGTATCACGACCATCCATAAAACAGTGAATAAAGGTATTATCGATGCCGTATGCTTGGGCAATTTCGCACAATTTGAACAAATGATCAAAAGAGCTGTGTACACCACCATTAGAGGTTAGGCCCATAAAGTGTACGTTTTTGCCGTTTTCTTTAGCATAAGTAAAGGCATTAACCACCTCTGGGTTTTGCATAATGCTACCCGATTGGCATGCTTTGTTGATTTTTACCAAGTCTTGGTACACCACGCGGCCTGCACCAATGTTTAAGTGACCTACTTCTGAGTTACCCATTTGACCATCAGGCAAACCTACGTTTTCGCCAGAGGCTTGTAATTGAGAATTTGGATATGTTTGAATCAAATAATCCCAATAAGGGGTAGGTGTGTTGTAAATAACGTCTGCTTTACCTTTGTTACCAATACCCCATCCGTCTAGGATCATCAATAATGCTTTGTTTGCCATAGTTGTAATTATTTATAAATGTGATTGCAAAGATACAAAATAAAAGTCAATAATAATCATACCTTAAACACGATTCTTATTGCCCACCACACAAAAAACAGCGCCACATAGGCTAGCAATACTTTTCTACTATAAATCCACTTGTTTAGTTTATCGAACACACCATGTATGTTGTACCACTTGCCCAAAACGGCCAACGTAGCATACGGCAAGGACAACAATAAAAACGGATTCATGCAAAAAGCGCTCCACACATGCCCCGTTAGCAACAGGTGTAAAAAGCGTTGAATACCACACGAAGGGCAATACGTACCGGTTAACAGCCACCACGGACATTTAGGCACCCAAACAGTATTTTCGGGCACTACAAAATAATAAAAAATACCGATAGCTAACAGCACTATCGGTATTAATATACGAGTTACTTGAATACGCATCTTAGTATGCCGAGTATGCCGAAGATGCTATAAGTCCTAGAGCAGGTAGCGCAATAATAATGATAAGATACAATACTAAGACAACAAGTGATATTACAGCACCCCAAATAGAGTAACTTTTTGCTGCTTTCGCTGCCCTTCTTGCTTCTTCCTTGCGACCTTGCATCCACAATTTATCTACCGATGCTGATTTTACAATTGCCACAACACCCAAAGGAAGGCAACATAGAACCGTACACAAGATAGCCCATACTAAGTTAGAATCTGGCGCAAATTCTACAGGTTGAGCAGGTTGCACGGGTTTAGTAGTTTGTTCACATGGAGCAGATTGCGCTGCTTGTGTTTGTTGATTTTCTTCCATAACTATAAAATTAATTAATCTGCGGCAAAGATACAAAATAAAAAACTATTCCCCTAACGCTACAGGTATTTTAATGCGATTTATCCTATTTGACAACGTTATCCACTCTATTGCAATGATATAAATACCCACACTACAGGGTTGTCCAGCATCATCCCTACCATCCCAATATGTATTACCCCCTGCCGATAATAAGGTATTGTTGTATATGCGATATACAGCAACACCTTGCAAATTATACACCCAAGCATTGGCTATACTCCCTTCTTCTACTTGATGATAAATTTTTAAATACTGCCAATTGGGCGCAAACCAACTATCCGACAGCCAGAATGGTTCATCAGCTATTGTATCATTTGGTGGTAAAATAGTGGCTTGCGAATTGGAACACCCGGGCGTAGCCTGCACATCAGACGATGCCGAAAACCAATTCTTACCATCAAAGGGCACCCTTTCTAACGAAAACCCTTCGGCATTGTGCAGTTGCACATGATGCATGGCATCGTTATACTGCATAGAGTCGATCAATAACCCGTTGCATCGCAAACAAACACTCCCCGAATCGTTTACAAAATTAGGCATAGAGGGTACTTGCAAAAAGTTTTCGTAACACGCATCGGGATACTGCTCTAGCAAAATACTATCAGACAGGGTTAATGCTACATAAGTAGCTGGTTGCAACGAATAGACAGGCAGTTTTACTTCTTTTTTGCCGTTCGATAATACGCATCTAGACAAATCGATAGCATCGGCAGAAGCATTGTACAACTCTACAAAATCTACCCCACTTGGGTAAGGGTCGTATAACACCTCTGTAATATACACGTTATCAATGGGTTTAACCGGCAATACCGCGCATGTATCGCCCGTAGCCGACAAGGCAGAAAAAGCAAATGCTTTATTGCGTGTTTTGGTGTATTTACACCACATACCCCAGGCCTTGTTCTGC
>ERZ808032.115-NODE-115-length-12486-cov-3.766218_pt1 | contig 12486 bp, 4 predicted proteins | sample MGYA00380187_ERZ808032 | MGnify/ENA primary metagenome ERZ808032 (study PRJEB31490, sample SAMN06133378) | cow dung metagenome | isolation source: M10 | host: cow | place: China: Chengdu | collected 2015-05 ...
ATGCCCACTTTGCTGGACTATGCCGGAGCAAACGGAAGCGCATACAGCCTGGAGGCAAGTACAGATGAGCGCCGATACGACGGTATCTCGTTCTACAACACCCTTACCGGCAACGATGCCGAGCAGGAGAAGCACGAGTTCCTCTACTGGGAGTTCCACGAGACCGATATGATGGCTCTGAGACAGGGTAACTGGAAGTTGGTGGTGAACCGAGGCACTCCCAACCTGTACGATCTCTCTACAGATCCACATGAGGATAACAACGTGGCATCCAAGAACCCCGCTATCCTGCGCCAGATGATAGAGATACTTCACGAACAGCACACCGAGAGCAGCATGTTCCGGGTAACTCTGCCAGCGATTCCCGAAGACGGTGCCCCTGTGGAGGTGACACAAGTGTCGGGTGACAAACTCTATACCATTGAATGTCAAGCCCAGGAAGGACACACTGCTGCACGCTTTATTGGCGACAGCGACGGTGCCCTGAATGGTCAGACAGCCAAGGGAACCAAGTTCCGTTTCGAAGCTGCCACAGGTGGGGGCTACTATATCAAGAGCGCTGTTTCTGGCAAGTACATCAATGGGCATACAGGCGACATCACCTTTGATGCCGAGGCCAAGAGCGCATGGACCATAGGTCAAATCAATGCCAACGATGCTCATGTGTACTTCACTCTGGGCGGAGGCAAGTATCTGAACAACTACAATGGTGGTGCGGACAATCTGCGTCTGGCTTCGCACAATCCCATAGCACAGACCAACTACTGCTCGCTATGGAAGTTGTATCAGTATGATGACGAGAGTGTAAGCGAAGGACTGCCACAGGGATATGTGGTTCCAGATGCATTCCGTGCTCATAAGTACGACCTGTTCAAGGTTCTGCCCGTCAACAACAGCAGTATAGTGTTTGTGGGCAACAGCATTACCAATATGAACGAATGGAACGAGTCCTTTGGCTCCGATGCCAACATCCTTAACCGAGGCGTGTGGGGCACCTTTATCAACGAGACTGTGGCGCATATCGAAGCCGTGGCCGTGGGTAAGCCCAAAAAGGTGTTCTTCATGATTGGTACAAATGACCTGGGCAAGAACGGAAGCCGCAATATCAATGCCATAGTGGAAGACACACGAGTGATGGTGGACCGTCTGCAACGTGTATCTCCATCAACAGAGATTTACATCCAGAGCATCCTGCCCAGCGTGTACAACCGCGAGTTGGCACAGTTGCTGGAGACAAACGAGCGCTTGAAGGCTCTGTGCAAGGAGTATAATGTAACCTATGTGGACCTGTGGGATGATCTTATCAGTCTGACCACAGACCAGACACACACCCTGGATGGCTTGCATCTGAAGGCCTCTGGTTATCAAGTATGGACCAAGAAGATAGAGTCTCTGGTAGGTGCTAGCACCGTATATCCCGACGATTGTGCCACAGCACAGAGCACAGGTGGAATATCCAACACTGCCATGGCCATGCGTGGCACCATCTTCAGCATGCTTCCCGTGAACGAAGGCGATATCCTGATTATTGGCGACGAGATGATACACGGCGGTGCATGGAGTGAACTGCTGGGAAGCAGCAAGGTAAAGAACCGTGGTTCGGGTTGGGGTTATCCCGGTCCTAATCTGGATGTGATGCTGCAGGAGATTCCCCTGATACTGAATAAGCAGAGCGGCAGCTGTCTGCCCTCCAAGGTTCTCCTCTATGGTGGTGTGGCCGAGTTGAACGGTTCGGCTACCCTGGATGCCATCGAGAGCAAATATATGGCAGTGATCAATAGTATCAAGCAGCACGCACCAGAGGCCAAGATATGCCTGATGAGCCCTCAACCCACGGCAACGCTCAATACCAACGTAAATCGCGTGGTGCCATTCAACGAACGTCTGAAAGCCATCGCACAGAGCGATGAAAAGGTAGAGTACATCGACATCTACACCGACTTTGCCAAGAACAATGTGAGTAGCAGTTCATACTTCAGTAACAGTTACCTGAATGCTATGGGCTACGTGAAGGTAGCACAAAAGATTGCCGAGGCACTTAGCGACGAAAAACTTGCTCCTCTGAGTTTTGAAGCAGCACGCACAAACTATCGTATGTTTGAGTTCCGAAGCGCTTTAGGCAATGCTTTAGCAACGGCCAGCCTTTTGAAAGAAGGTGATGCTGCAGGCGAGTATTCTGCTACGGCACTGGCTGACCTGAATGCATTGGTAGACCAAGCATACGACCTGCTGTCAAAGGGTGGGTCCGAGGCAGAATTCAGCAATATGACCACACGCATCAGTTCTGCGTCCAATGCTGCACTCAAGGGAATAAACCAACCCCAGCTCAGCAACAAAAGCATTACATACTGGTACAACATGTACACTCCCAATCGTGGTAGCCGATACATCACCTCGAATGGCGATGGGGCTATAGCTACCGGCAACGAAGCCAATGCTTATGCCAAGAGCCAATGGAAGTTGCAAGCAAGAGAGGATGGAACCATAGATATCATCAACCGCGAGGACAACACATATCTGAATCCCAATGCTGAATACAATACCGCTATCTATACCACTGCTGCACAGCCAGACGCTGGATGGACCTTTGAATATAGCAACAGCCCTGGTCTGTATATTATCAAGAGTGGTAGCGTACAGCTGAACCAGACGCAGTCCAACCTGGGATGGAAATTGTACAACTGGAGCGAAGGCGGGGCTGCCCAGGACCGAAACGATACAGGTTGCCAGTACAAACTGGATTTGGTGATTGCCGCTCCCGAGGAGGAAGTGATAGAGCCAGTTATGCACTTCTCGTTTGCACGTGGCACATCCATGGATAATACCGTGGTATATGTTACTGATGCACAGGGAGAGAGCATAGATGGCATATCTGCACAGATAAGTGCTCAAGGAGCGTCAACATGGCTGACCACCAATAAGGCGGCGGCAGACAGCATCCTTTGTGTAAACAAGAATACAAGCACCACATCGGCAGAGAATCCCATTATCTACACACTGAAAGTGAACGGAGTGAACGATAATATCAGTTTCACTAACTTCAAGTTCCGTAGTGTGGCTTTAAATGCCTCAGGCCATTGGCAAAACTATACCGAGACACGACATTGCAACTTCCTCTGTAGTTATGGTTCCGAGGAAAGCGGTATGGCAGATCTGCCAATGATAGAGGATGAGAGCATAATGGTGGCTAATGGCACACCAAAACTGGTATCATTTGACATAGAGAATGTTGCATCCGTAAATGGAGCACTGACCATCAAGTTCCAACTCTATAAGGGTACAAATAACAACGGTTGCTTCTATGGTCTGACAGGTATCACTCTGACTGGCGAAATGGACGAAATAACAAATATCGCCTCGCCCGATGCGGGTACAGAGTTCAGGGATGGCATATACCTTCAGGACGAGGAAATCGTCATCATCAGGAACAATCAGAGATATAATCTCAAGGGACAGAAATTGAAATAGTAGCAGATATTAAGAGGGTGTGTCAAAATAGGCACATCCTCTTAATACATATTTTTATGCGTCTATAATCCATTTGTCTTTTCATACCACCCCACATTCCCTATCCTATACCCAATTTCTTCCGTGCCACATACCGTCGTCTCTCATCAGGAAACGGTGTTCAAACCGTTCTATCAATCGTTTGTTCTACTTACTCTTTTGGGTATATACTTGTTTATCTGCTTTAATGCCATTGGTGGCATGGGCAATTCGGGCAACAAATCGGTGAGGCGCTGCTCCATTCCTATGGCACGAAGTAGTGAAATGAAGTTGTTGAGCGTGATATTCTGATTTACCCCTTGCTCCAGATGACTGATGGTAGTCAGACTTACACCAGACCTCTCCGCCATCTCCTTTTGGCTGATACGCGCAGCAAGCCGATACTCTTTCAGTCGTTGGCTTAGCAGTATGATTAGGTCTTGATTTGTAGTGTATCACAGAGAATTTTATTATAAAGGTACCTCCTTTGAGTTCACTTGTGCACACCTGCCTGTCATCCCTCCGTCTCATACCTAAAAATAGTGATTTTTGCGCTCAGAGGATAAATATCGGTGATGCAATGCCTGTGTAATTTTATTTTTTCGTACCTTTGACTCTGTCAACCAAAGACCACGAAAGCCTATGACACAGATAACGGATGCTGATCGCAGGTTCATGCAGATGGCGATAGACCTGAGCGTGGAGAATGTGAAGAACGGGGGCGGACCCTTCGGTGCCGTGATAGTGAAGGATGGCGAGGTGGTGGCAACAGGGACAAACCGTGTGACGGCAAACAACGATCCTACGGCTCATGCCGAGGTGAGTGCCATACGCGAGGCGTGCCAAAGGATGAGGCACTTCAAACTGGAAGGATGCATCTGCTACACCTCGTGCGAACCTTGCCCTATGTGTCTTTCTGCACTCTACTGGGCAGGGGTGAGCGCCATCTTCTACGGCAATACCAAGGAGGATGCCGACCGCATAGGCTTTGGCGATGACTTTATATACCGTGAGATAGAGAAACCATACGAATACCGTTCCATCCCCATCCATGGCATGATGCGCAACGAAGCCCTCGAGGCCTTCCGCCAGTGGGAGTTGAAGGACGATAAGATAGAATATTAAACAGACCCCTCTGTAATCGTTGAACGTTAAACGTTAACGTTTGGGGGAGGGTTCGGTGGGGTCGAATATTTGCAAAGATGACACTTGCAGAACTTAAGATAGGACAGACGGCCACGATACTGAATGTGGGTGGCGAAGGCGGATTGCGACAGCACTTCCTGGACATGGGGGTGCTGCCTGGCGTGCCTGTTACACTGGTGAAATATGCTCCTATGGGAGACCCCATGGAACTACGTGTGCATGGCTATGAACTGACCTTGCGCCGTGCAGATGCTCGCAAGATAGAGGTGAAGGAGGACCCACCCGGACCCTCCAACGAAGGACCCCAAGACCCTCCCCCTTACCCCTCCGCAAGGGAGGGGAGTGGTTACAACCGACTTGTATCCATATCAGCTGGACATTATACTCCCTCCCCTTGCGGGAGGGTTGGGGAGGGGTCCGTTACTCCCCTCTCCCGCTCCTTTCTTCCGGAGCCTGAACATCCTGGTCTTGGCGAGGGTGGACATTACCATCAGGAACAGGAGAAGGCACGACGTGAAACGGAAAACGGAAAACGGAAAACGGAAAGCTATTTGTCCACCCCCTCCCCCTACGGGGACTCCACCCTGTCTCAGGGGGAGAAAGGAGCGGTGAGTGGTGATAAGGACCGCAAACTTACCTTTGCTTTGGTGGGAAACCAGAATTGTGGCAAGACTACCTTGTTCAACCAGTTGACGGGGTCCAACCAGCATGTGGGCAACTTCCCTGGCGTTACCGTTGACCGCAAGGATGGTGCCATAAAAGGATATCCAAATACCGTAGTAACGGACCTGCCTGGCATCTACTCCCTTTCACCCTATACGGCAGAGGAGGTGGTGAGCCGCCGGTTCATTCTGGAGGAGCGTCCTTCTGCCATCATAAACATAGTGGATGCTACGTGCATAGAGCGCAACCTCTACCTCACCATGCAATTGATGGAACTGGGTATTCCCATGGTGCTGGCCCTAAACATGATGGACGAGATAAAGAACAACCATGGTGCCATCCGCATCAACGAGATGGAGGCTTTGCTGGGCATTCCCGTAATCCCCATCTCTGCCATGCGCAACGAGGGCGTGGACGAGGTTATCCGCCATGCCGTGCACGTGGCAAAATACCAGGAGGGACCCTTGCGCCACGACTACTGCTCGCCCGACGAGAACGGTGGTGCCGTGCACCGTTGCCTGCATGCCATCATGCATCTTATCGAGGACCATGCCCAGCGTGCCAACCTGCCCATACGTTTTGCCGCGGCAAAACTGATTGAAGGCGACCCCTTGGTGGTGGATGCGCTCTCGCTCAGCCAGAACGAGCAGGAAACCGTGGAGCACATCCTTCAGCAGATGGAGGAGGAACGAGGGCTTGACCGCCAGGCGGCCATTGCCACCATGCGATTCGACTATATCAACAGCATCTGCCAGCGTACCGTGATTCGTCCTGCCGACACGAAGGAGTACCTGCGTAGCCAGGCTATCGACAAGGTACTGACGGGCAAGTGGACAGCCCTGCCTTCGTTCATTGCCATCATGGCGGTGGTCTTCTGGCTTACGTTCGACGGTATCGGAGGCTGGCTTCAGGAACAGGTGGAAATGGGTGTGGAGTGGTTCACCTCCCTTACGGACACCTTCCTGTCTTCCATAAACATAGCACCTGCCATACAGAGTCTGGTGATAGACGGCATATATAGTGGTGTGGGAACGGTGATAGTATTCCTGCCGCTCATACTGATGCTCTTCTTCTTCCTGTCAATGATGGAGGATAGCGGGTACATGGCACGCATAGCCTTTGTGATGGACCGCCCATTGAGAAAACTCGGTCTCTCCGGCCGTAGCATAGTGCCCTTGCTTCTGGGTTTCGGATGCAGTGTGCCCAGTGTGATGAGCAGCCGCACCCTGCCCAGCGTGCGCGACCGCCGGCTCACCATCATGCTCACTCCATTCATGTCCTGCACGGCCAAGATACCCATCTATGCCTTCTTTGCCGCGGCCTTCTTTCCCGACAATGCCGCTTTGGTGATGTTCAGCCTCTACTTCCTGGGCATAGCGGTGGGCATACTCGTGGCTCTGCTGATGAAGCACACCTGGTTCCATGGCGAGGCTGTTCCCTTTGTGATGGAACTGCCCAACTACCGCCTGCCGGTGCCGGGCAATGTCCTGCGTCTGCTTTGGGACAAGGCCAGCGACTTCCTCCGCCGTGCCTTCACGGTAATCTTCCTTGCCTCCATGGTGATATGGTTCCTGCAGACCTTCACCTTCCACCTGAAGATGGTTGCCCCAGGCATGGAGCATGAAAGCATGCTTGCACAGATGGCTGGTCTTCTGCAACCCATCTTCCAGCCCCTCGGTCTTGGCGATTGGCGCATAGTCACCTCCCTCATCAGCGGTTTGCTTGCCAAGGAGGTGGTTGTCAGCACCCTGTCCACCCTGTTTGCCGATGTGCCCTTGACGGAAATCTTCACCACCGCCACGGCATACGCCATGATGGTCTTCTGCCTGCTCTACACCCCATGCATAGCCGCCATGGCAACGATACGCCGCGAACTGGGCAATACGTGGGCAATGATAATCCTTGTCTTCCAGTGCGTCATAGCATGGTTGGCAGCATTTGCAATAACACTGATTTTATGAATACACAAAGCATCATACTCCTCCTATTCCTCCTCGCCGTGGCCGCATATGCCATATACGTCCGCTTCTTCAAGAAAGGCGGAGGCAAAGGCAATTGCGACGGTAATTGTAGCGGAGGTTGTGGCGGTTGTTGCGGATGAGCAGTACGAGCATCATTCCACCAATACCTTGCAGAGCATGTCCTGATACAAGCGGCTTTCTCCTACGGGTGAGTCACGGTTGATGACCACAAAGGCATACCAGTCTCCATTGCGAGAGTGAGCATAGCCTGACAAGCTTGATGCACCAATGCTTACCAAAGTTCCTGTCTTGCAGAAAATACGTTTCTCGTAAATGGGGGCTCTCATTCGCGAACTCAATGAACCTCGACGTTCGGAATGTCCTGGGGTAGCAAGGGCTTCGTTTATCAGCACCGACTTTATCTCAGGTTCTCTCCAAGCATAACGCAACAAGGCAACAAGGAAATTCGCATCTACCATATTCTTGGGCGAAAGTCCAGAACCGTCATTCAATGTCAACCTTGATGTATCATAGTTGAGATTCTCTTTCAAGAACACATCAAGTTCATCTTCGCCTTTACCCACAATATCGGCATAGCGATCGGCATAATGACTTGTGTGATAATGCAAAGCATCGGCCTTGACATTACAACTGTGTATCAGCATCGGTGCAATCACTTCTGTCAGAGGTGTTGTCTTAGTATAAAGCGTATGCGAAACCGGATATACTTTCAATCCATGCTCTACTATTGGCTTTTCCGACTCTATTCCCATTTGGCGCATAAGGCTGCGAACCTCTTGTGCTATACGGGGCGCACCCTTCAGCAAGACAGGTATCTTGTGATAAGGCATATCCCAGGCACTTGCCGTATGGTGTGCCGTCAACGTGTCCGCCCGCATCACGTTTATTATCATGTGACCGTCAATCTTGCGGATACCCTTGTTCCGTATGGCCCTAACATACTCATCAAGACTCTCTACCATCGGATTATCATCGACCTGAAGAATAGCATCACCATGCAAAACGCCATTGTGCACATTGCCCGTTATCATTACCCTTTCTGTATAGCAGTGCTCCGCCCCAAGGCGCTTCAAGGCAGATATTGCCGTAAGCAGCTTTAGGCTTGAGGCAGGAACCATAAGTTCTTCTGCATGCCATTGCATAACAGGGGCATCTGTGTTAAGATTCCATACACAAAGAGCAATATCACTTGTATCCAAGCGACATGGAGAAGTGACAAAACGATTCAGCCGGGCCTGCATGACAGAATCCTGAGTGTGACGTATTGAGACCATAGTGCCGACTGCGGTTGCAGACGTGTCATTCACCATGTTCTCATTATCACCCCAATACTCGTTAAGCACCTTTACCGGCCAACACAATATCCATGCCGTCAAGGCTATAGACATTGACCACAATACAACCCTGACCCAACGCTTTAATCTTCTTTTTTTCTTCTTTTTTTGCATATCTGTCGGCAAAGGTACATTATTTTATAGAATATTGCCATTTTTACGTCAGTTCTTTATATCTTTGGCACCAAAATTAATTTATAGTAATTATGCAAAAAATATTTTCCTTAATGCTGATGATTTGCTTTATAGCAAACATTAGCGCACAATCTCTGCCACAGGATCAGGAGACACGCAAGGGCCAGTTGCCCAATGGTCTCACCTACTATGTACGCAAGAACATGAAGACACCCGGACAGGCCAACTTCTACATAGCACAGAAGGTTGGTTCCGTTCAGGAGGAAGAGGAGCAGCGCGGTTTGGCACACTTCCTCGAGCACATGTGCTTCAACGGCACCAAGCACTACCCTGGCGACGCCCTGTTGCGCTACTTGGAAGGCATTGGTGTGAAGTTTGGCCAGCAGCTGAATGCTTACACCTCTATAGACGAAACCGTCTACAATATAAACAATGTACCTACGGCACGCACCTCTACTGTGGATAGCGTTATGCTCATCCTGCACGACTGGAGCTGCGACCTTACTCTGGATGAGAAGGAGATAGACAAGGAGCGTGGTGTCATTCACGAGGAATGGCGCCAGCGCAACTCAGCACAGATGCGCATCCTTGACCGCCAGTTGCCTACGCTGATGTCCAACAGTCGTCCTGGCAACCGTATGCCTATAGGCTTGATGTCTGTTGTGGACAACTTCCCCTATCAGGTCCTACGCGACTATTACCATAAGTGGTATCGTCCCGACCTGCAAGCCATCATCGTAGTGGGTGACATTGATGTTGACCGCACTGAGGCTAAGATAAAGGAGATGTTCTCCCCCATTGCCATGCCAGAGAATCCTGCAAAGCGCATCTACTATGGTGTGGACGACAATGCAGAGCCAATCGTTGTTACCGACAAGGATCCCGAACAGTCCATGACCATCGTGTCCCTGATGCAGAAGCACCAGCCCCTGTGGCCCGAGGACCAGAAGAATAGTGTGGAGTACCTGCGCCATAAGGCAGTAAAGTCTATGATAGCAGGCATGTTCTCTTCGCGCATGCAGGACATTCTCCAGAAGCCCGAGACTCCATACCTGATGTCCTCTTTCGACGAGGGCATGTTCCTCCTGTCTAAGGTATCTAGGTGCACCGAGTCTTATGTAGTGCCCAAGGAAGGTCAGATATATCCTGCTATTACATCAGCTGTCAAGGAGATGTGCACCATTCTGGATCACGGTTTCCTTCAGAGCGAACTGGATCGCCGCCGTGCATCCTTCCTCTCTTCCATAGACCTCCAGTACCAGAACCGCAACAAGCGCGAGAACTCTGCCTTCATACAGGATTGTCTGGACAACTTCCTGGAGAACGAACCTCTTGTTTCCATCGAGGATGAGGTGAATGCCTACAAGCAGATACTGCCCACTATCACCCTGGACGAGGTGAATGCCCTGTATGCCAAGATGTTCTCTCGCGACCTGAAGAACCTAGTTGTTCTGGTTATGAATCCAGAGAAGGAAGGCTACACCCAACCCTCTGCCGATAGCCTCCTGCTTGCCGTGAAGGCAGGTATGGATGCCAAGACAACAGCTTTCGTTGACGAGACCGCTAGTGGTGCCTTGGTCAAGAATCTGCCCGAACCAGGCAAGGTGGTGAAGAGCAAGGCCAGCGCTTATGGTTCTAAGGAATTGACCCTGTCCAACGGTGTTCGTGTGATAATGCTCCCCACTACCCATAACGACAACGAGATTCTTATGCAGGCATACAGCCCCGGCGGTACCAACCGTTATGGTGCTGAGGACTACATCACTCTGGAAGCAGCAGGTGAACTTTGCTCTGTTTCCAAATTAGGAGGATACAAGCAGACCGATATCCGCAAGATGCTTGCCGGCAAGCAGGCTCAGGCAAGTGGCAGCATGGGTTCGCAGAACGAATACATCTCTGGCGGTTCTTCACGTCAGGATCTTGAGACCATGATGCAGTTGGTGTACCTGCAGTTCCAGCCCCTCCAACCCGATATGGATGCCGCACAGAACATGATGACACAGTACTACACCATGCTCCAGGGCAAGGAAAGCAATCCTCTTTCATGGTATGCAGACAGCGTTTCGTCTACTCTCTATGGCAAGAATCCTCGCAATATTATCATGAAGAAGGAACTCCTTCCTGCCATAAGCTACCAGCGTGCCTTGGAGATCTGGGCCGACCGCTTTGCAGATGCTTCCGACTTTACCTTCTTCTTCGTGGGCACATTCGACGAGGATACTCTCTCAAAGTATTGTTGCCAGTATCTGGCTACTCTGCCTACGGTGAAGCGTAATGACAAGCCTGTCTATACCGACCTTGTTATCCGCAAGGGCAATATTCAGAACATCTACAAGGCAAAGATGGAGCAACCTCAGGCAATGGCTTCTTTGATAATGCATGCTCCTGCCAAGAAGAAGAACATCAAGGACGAGATAGTGATGAGCATCCTTGGTCAGGCAATGCAGATGAACTATACCAAGACCATCCGTGAGGATCTCGGTGCTTCTTACGGTGTCGGTGCAAGTGGCAGACATTACGACGGCAACGACGGCAAATGGAACTATATGTTCTCTGTTCAGGGCAACGTGAAGCCCGAGATGTACGATACCTGCCTTACCGTAATGCGCCAGGAATTGCAGAAGGTGGCCGACAATGGTATACCTGCCGAGTACATGCAGCGTGTGAAGGAATACATGCGCAAGACTTATCAGGAGCGCCAGAACAAGAATGGCGCATGGCTCTCATACCTGCAGAGTTATTATCGCTACGGCATAGACGTACAGAAGGACTATCTCCCTACTCTGGAGAAGGTTTCGCAGAAGGACATCATGCGTGCGGTAAAGGCCTTGCTCAAGAGCAAGAACGAAGTAACCGTGGTGATACTTCCCGAAGATAAATAATATAACTTACACCTTATATAATAATATATTTATGGAATACAATAATTATTACGACAAAGGTCAGACGTTGGCTCAGAGCAGTGTCTTCGCTGTGCTGATGAGAAATGTATATACATGGATGGCATGCGGTTTGGCCATGACTGCTCTTACATCCATGATCGTTGGCCGCAATGAGAACTGGGTATATACCCTTGCCACCAGTGGCATGTACTGGGGCTTTGCCATTGCTGAGATTGTCTTGGTGCTATTCCTGTCTGCCCGCATCCACAAGCTGTCCTTTGCTACGGCAGGACTGATGTTTGCCGCCTATGCAATCCTGAATGGCGTTACCATGTCCATCATCATGCTTCTCTATACCGCTGAGAGCATAGCACAGGCTTTCTTCGTTACGGCCGGCACTTTCGGGGCTATGTCGCTGGTAGGTTTCTTTATCAAGAAGGATCTTTCTGCCATGGGGCGCACCCTGATGATGGCGCTCATAGGCCTTATCATTGCTACCATTATGGCTGGTGTGATGCTCGTATTGATGGGCGTATTCAAGCTCGGTAGCATCATCAAGTTTATGCCTTACCCTATTATCGTCGGCTTTACAGGCGGTATTGCAGTTACAATATTGCTCGGTCAGATAAAGGATTTTTTGGGACTTACATATGAGAAAGGTTTGCGTCCCATAGAAACCATTGAAAAGATTGAAGCGAACATCGAACGCAAAACCAGCGACATTGAAGCTACTCTTGCGAAGATTTCCGAACTCAAGGCAAAGGTTAAGCAGTACAATGAGGAACTTATTGAACTGCAAAATCAGCGTATTATCTGCATTGTAGCAATGAGCAATGTTGACGTAAGAACGCTGAAGGA
>ERZ808032.116-NODE-116-length-12090-cov-2.497045_pt1 | contig 12090 bp, 9 predicted proteins | sample MGYA00380187_ERZ808032 | MGnify/ENA primary metagenome ERZ808032 (study PRJEB31490, sample SAMN06133378) | cow dung metagenome | isolation source: M10 | host: cow | place: China: Chengdu | collected 2015-05 ...
CACAAGCTCCTCGCTACCAGGGATATACATTACATCAAAGTAGTCGGAGAACACCACGTTGCCGCTGATGTACGCCAGCACAATCAATGCCACACCGATTATTGCCGAATTGCCCGCACACATGCCGTCCATACCGTCGTTGAGGTTAGCACCATTGCTCACCGCTGCCACTACTAGAATGGTAAGAATCACAAAGAATATCCACCCTGCTTTGTATTTGTTGGTCTCTCCTAAAAAAGAGAACATATCCGCGTAATTGAAGTTGTGCTCCTTCACAAATGGAATGGTTGTACGAGTGGACTTTACTTCAGGTGTCTTCTCAAATACTGTGATATTATTCTCGATATGCGATGTAACTCGCTCATGCATAGTAGCTTCCGGGCTATAGCGAAGAGTCAAACCTACAATCAAACCCAACGTGATTTGTCCCGCAATCTTGATCCAACCATTCAATCCTTCCTTATTTCCGCGGAAAGTCTTGATATAGTCATCTGCGAAGCCTAACGTACCCAAGATTAAGGTAGTGATAAGCATCAGAATCAGATATACGTTGCTCAATTTGCCCATCAAGAGCGTAGGAATCAGCATTGCAGCAATAATCACCACGCCACCCATCGTAGGCACACCCTTCTTTGCCACGTTAAAGGGGTCAATCTTCTCGTCGCGTTGTGTCTCTGAGATGTTTTTGCGGCGCAGCAGTTGGATAAACCAATTACCTACCCAAATACTGATACACAAGCCCATCACGCCTGCTACGATGGCGCGGAACGAGATATAGGTCATCAATCGTGCACCAGGCACATCACCTAAGAAATTAAACAATTCGTATAACATAATTCTTGCCTTTAAACTCTAAACTGTAGCCGCTTTGCGGCGTTCTCTAAACTATAAACAGGATTTCACCACTTCGTGGTCATCAAAATGATGCTTCACACCCTTAATTATCTGATAATCTTCATGTCCTTTTCCTGCTACGAGTATCACATCGCCTTGACGTGCTAAGATACAAGCCGTCTTGATAGCCGACTCACGGTCCTCAATGATTAGCGTATGGCGCAACTCCTCGTTGGTTAATCCTGCCGCCATGTCTTTCAGAATATCAGCAGGCTCCTCGTCGCGAGGATTATCTGAAGTCAAAATCAACTGCGTACTCAACTGATATGCACTCTTCGCCATGATTGGACGTTTGCCTTTATCGCGATTGCCTCCGCAGCCTACCACCGTTATCACTTGCGCAGGTTCGGTACGTTTACCCGCATTGGCTGCCACAATCTCGTTGATGGTTTTCAGCACATTCTCCACCGCATCAGGGGTATGAGCATAGTCAATCACCGCAGTCCAACCCTTAGGTGAATGGATTGTCTCGAACCTTCCATTCACAGGCTGCAAGCCACTCAACACACGCAATACCTCCATTGCATCTTCGCCCAATGCTACTGCTGCGCCGTAAATTAAGAGCAGATTGCTCACGTTAAAGCGACCCACCAATGGCACAAACACTTCGGTGTTCACCGCGCCCAATGTACTTTGCACACGCAGCAGCATGCCGTCAAAACCTTCTTCAAGGATTTTCCCACGAAAATCCGCCATACTATGAGTAGAATAAGTCAGCACACGCGCACGACAGTTTTGGGTCATCACTAGACCATTGCGGTCGTCTATATTCGTTATCGCAAACGCATTTTTGCCCAAACGGTCAAAAAGCAGCTTCTTCGTATCGCGGTAATTATCAAATGTCTTGTGGTAGTCCAAGTGGTCGCGTGTCAAATTGGAGAACAATGCTCCCACATACTCCAAACCTGCAATACGTTCTTGCGCGATGGCGTGGCTACTGACTTCCATAAACGCGTGCGTACAACCCGCAGCCACCATTTTAGCAAGCAAAGCATTCAATTCCAATGCATTAGGTGTTGTATGGGTGGCAGCCACTGCCTCATCATTCACATAGTTTACCACCGTAGAGAGTAAGCCTGCCTTGTAACCCAAAGCCTTGAAGAGTTTATAAAGCAAGGTCGCAGTAGTGGTCTTGCCGTTCGTACCCGTTACACCTACCAACTTTAGGTGCTTACTTGGCTCGCCGTGCCAATAGTGTGCAATCTTGCCCAGAGCCTCGTCGCTATTCTTCACCAGAATGTAGCATACTCCATCCTCTTTGATATATTCCTCTTTCTCCAGCACCACAGCCACCGCACCTTTCGCCACACATTGCTCAATATAAGCATGACCATCTGCAGCGGTGCCCACTTGTGCAACAAACAAACACCCTTCTCCTACACGGCGCGAATCAAACTGAATATCAGCTACTTCTACATTGGTGTCGCCCACTATGCGCAACACTTCAATATCAACCAACAAATCCTGTATTCTCATATCTCTAAACACTAAACGCTAAACACTAAACACTATTCCTTCACCACCATGACCAGTTCCCCATTCTTAATCACATATTCTCCCGCATACGCCATAGTCTTTTCGGCGATGTGTCGTACGACACTACCGCAGTCCATACCCGCATCGTATGGCCATTGCGGTCCGTGGATTACACAAATACAGGTGTATTGTGGATTCTCCTCAGGGAAATATCCTACAAACGACATACGGTGGCGGCGATTGCTATAAGCTTTTTCCAAAATTTGTGCCGTACCCGTCTTACCTGCTATTGCCACCAAATCACTCTGTGCCTTACGTGTACCCCAAGGGTTGACAGATGCTGTTCCCAGCGTATCATTCCACACTACATCATGCAAGCATTCGCGTATGCTTTCCAGCGTAGCATCACTACACATGCTACTCCTGATCACACTACTCTCAAACTCCTCGATTACTTTTCCATTTTTGCGTATCTCTTTGACTATTATAGGAGTGATCATCTTTCCGTCATTAGCAATACCATTGTAGAACGTCAGCATTTGCAGCGGGCTCAACTCCACCGAATAGCCATAAGCCATCTTCGAGATAGTCACCGTATCATTGGGCACATTGATCAATGCTTGCTTTGCACCAGGGATGGTGTAGTCCACGCTATCGCATAAGCCCATGTTTTTCAGTTTTTTAACAAACTTCTTTGCACTACCACCATAGCCCTCTGTCACTATTTTGGCCAAAGCGATATTACTACTTACAGCCATCGCTTGACGAATATTATAGATTGTATCCGCAGGATGCGCATCGGTGTGTTTTGAGCCATGATATGACCACCCATTTCTATAAACACGGATGGTATCATCCATCTCTACCTTGCCATCATCCAACGCTGCCATCATCGAAATGGTCTTAAAAGTCGAACCAGGCTCCATACGTATAACCGCGTGATTGGCTACTTCATAATACTGCTCATCATCACCACGATCTAGATTACTCATCGCCTTAATCTCACCTGTATGCACATCCATCAAAATCACGCAACCCCAATCCGCTCGGGTATGTTCCAAACGTTTACGGAGTGCTGTTTCGCAAATATCCATCAGATTGGCATCAAACGTGGTGTAGATATCACAGCCATTCTTTGCTTCGCGAATAGGCACATTCTGCCAACCACCAGCAATCTTCTGCCGCACGCTCATACCATCTTCGCCTCGCAAATAGGAGTCAAATCGCATTTCCAAACCCGATTTAGCCTCTCCGCTTGCTGCATATATATTGCCTATAGCTCTGCTTCCCAGACTATTAAAGGGTTTTACGCGTAAGTTCAAATCTTCCGCATAGAATCCGCTCTTATATACACCACGGCGAATCAATGGCAATTGCTTTATTTCTTTTAACTGGGTATAAGATATGCGTTCATTACTCAAACGAACATAACGCCCTCTTCCCTTGTTGCTACGATAGGCATCTACCATGCGTTTGCGATATTCTTCTTTCGTTTGATCGCCAACAATCCTGCTCAATCCTTCGGCAATACTATCCACATGCGACCAAAATAATTCACCTTGCTCCATATGCAATGCCTCTACACGTGTATCCATATGAATGCTATATTGAGGCACACTGCTTGCTAATAATCGCCCATCGCAATCGAATATATTGCCGCGTATTGCTCTGATAGTCTTATAATTAGACTCGCGCTTGTCCACCAAACTCTCCCAACGATCGCGCTGTACAGTCTGAATGGTGATGATACGGACAAACACCACAACAAACAACAATGCAATCACTACAAATACGATGGCAAAGCGCAAAATTGTATTTTTTAGATTCTCACTCATTGTATTCTAGTTGCTGGTTTGTTGGTTTCTTTGACCGTGCTGCCTTTCTCTTTGAGCATACGTGCTACGGATGATTGACGACTTTTGTTCATCAATTCTGTGTTCAATGTCAGTTGCGTTAGTTGCACATCTTGCAATTCTTTTTGCAAGTCGCTCAATATACGCTGCTGGCGTTGAGATTGATAGCCACTATAAATGTACAAGAATATCAATCCGCTAATCAGCAGAATAACTTTGTATTGTTGTTTGAACCAACCATGGCTCAGCACATCGCCACTTAGTATGTCTTTGATCGAAAACTTACTCATAACTTTTCTGCTACTCTCAGTTTCGCACTTCTCGCTCTAGGATTTCTTTCTACTTCCTCCGCACTCGCTGTCAAACCTTTCTCTATCACCTTAAACGGACTCAAGATGTTGCCGTAAAAATCCTTCTCAATCTTCCCTTCTAGGTTGCCCGAACGCAAGAAATTCTTCACCATTCTATCTTCTAACGAATGATAGGTTAAGATAGCGATCCTACCTCCTGGCTTCAGCAAATCCTTGGCTGCCAACAACATTTCACGCAAAGCCCCCATCTCGTCATTCACCTCAATACGCAGTGCCTGAAACAATTTTGCCAACTCCTTCTTCGCCCCAGCAGGAATGTCCAACTCCTGCCCATCTCTTCCCCCTTGAAGGGGGACCGAGGGGGTCTTCCCGATTACCACCGCTACCAGTTCCTCCGTTCTTTCTATTGCCTTCTGACCTCTTGCTTTGACAACCTTCTTCGCTATTTGACGCGAATTATTCATCTCACCATATATATATAATACGCGCGCGAGGTCTTCTTCGCTATAACTATTCAAAATATCAGCTGCAGTCTTACCGCCCGTTTGATTCATTCGCATATCCAACGGTGCCGAGAATCGAAAACTAAATCCTCGCTCTGGACAATCAAAATGATGAAACGATACACCCAAATCACCCAACAAACCATCTATTTGTTCCACTCCATAATAATCCATGAAGTTGCGCAAATAACGGAAGTTGCTGTGCACAAACTGCCAGTTGTCTTGGTGCATTGCATTTTGCAAAGTGTCTAAATCTTGATCGAAAGAATACAATTTGCCTTGTTCGCTAAGTTGTTGCAAAATTGCCCGCGAATGTCCACCTCCACCGAAGGTAACATCCACATACAACCCATCGGGTTGAATATTCAACCCTTGGATTGTCTCTCTCAGCATTGCGGGAATGTGATAAATCTCATTCATAGTTAGTTAGGTTTAATTTATAGTTTAGGCTGGGATTTCATGCGTATGCGTATGCGCTCTGCCAAGTCTTTTTGTGGCATTTGCTTTTCGTTAAATAGAGTCGGATTCCATATGGCAAAACGATCCAACATGCCAACAAATAGTATATCTTGCGAGGCGCCTATCATTTCCAAGTTTCTCTTTTGCAGCAGTACACGTCCTTGACTATCCATATCCAACATCTCTGCCTCCGACATAAACTGCATCAATATCATTTGATCTTCCGGATCCCACTCATCCAATGCATTACGCAATTGACTTACTTTCGCATGCCATACGTGCTCAGGATAGAAGATAACACACTCATTATCTGTATCTCGTCGCATTACAATATGCGTCGAACCCATCTCCGCAAGTATTTTGCGATAACTTGCAGGAATAAACACGCGACCTTTGCCGTCCAATCGTGCCTCGATATTTCCAATAAATGTGTTCATAATTTTCAATTTTATTTTCTAACAGCCGAAGGCGGTCTAACAACGTAGTGGTCCGACTTCCGACAGCCTTTAGGCGGTCTTTTTTCAAATTCCGCTGCAAAGTTACAAAAAATATTTGATATTCCCCACATTTCCCCACAAAAAAAATATCAAATACTTTTTAGAGATGTTTTCAAAAATTTTATCAACAATTTAATCTGCTGATATTTAGAGCGATATGGACTTTATTGGTTTTGTGGTGGAAAGTGGGGTAAAAGTGCTTATGTAAAAACTAATCTTCTTATAATTTGTTTACCTGCATTTTTTTTTGTACCTTTGTCGTCGAATTCAAAATCGTAAATTTATAAATTATAACGTTATATGAAATGTCTTATTATTGGCTCTGGTCCTGCGGGTTATACTGCGGCCATCTATGCTTCACGCGCAAACCTTCAGCCTGTACTCATTGAGGGTATGCAAGTGGGTGGGCAATTAATGATCACTACTGAGGTGGAGAATTTCCCTGGCTACCCAGACGGCGTTGAGCCTTATCAAATGATGGATGACATGCGTCGTCAAGCCGAGCGTTTCGGCACCGAGTTTGTGTCTGGTATGGTTACTAAGGTCGATTTTTCTTGTTCGCCTAAGAAAGTGTGGGTAGAAGATGATCAACTCTATGAGGCTGATACTGTGATTATCGCTACTGGTGCGAGCGCCAAGTTCCTTGGTATCCAATCGGAGGAAGATTACAAGGGACGCGGTGTATCTGCTTGTGCTACGTGCGACGGTTTCTTCTACCGCAAAAAGACTGTGGCTGTAGTAGGTGGTGGCGATACCGCTTGCGAAGAGGCAAACTATTTGGCAGGTCTTTGCGAGAAAGTATATATGATCGTGCGCAAACCGTACCTTCGTGCTTCAGATATCATGCAAAAACGTGTTTTCGATAATCCAAAGATTGAAATTCTCTTCGAACACAACACCTTGAACCTCACAGGTGAGACTAAGGTAGAAGGTGCAGATCTTGTGTATAAGAAAGGTACTCCAGAAGAGGAGATTCGTCATATTGCTATTGATGGATTCTTCTTGGCGATTGGTCATAAGCCCAACACCGACCTCTTTGCTGAATACCTGGATCGTGATGCAGAGGGCTATATTGTAGTAGAAGGTCACAGCCCATGCACCAACGTAGCGGGCGTTTTTGCTGCTGGCGACTGTGCCGATCCACACTACCGTCAAGCCATTGTAGCGGCTGCTAGTGGTTGCAAAGCGGCTATGGAAGCTGAGAAATACCTCGCTTCCTTGGCATAATGCCGAAAAGGAAAGTGATACTAAACAAAAAAGACTTCGGATTTCCGAAGTCTTTTTTGTGGTGCCACCAGGAATCGAACCGGGGACACAAGGATTTTCAGTCCTTTGCTCTACCAACTGAGCTATGGCACCCCTCTTTCTTGACGAAAGCGGGTGCAAAGGTACTGCTTTTTTTTGAACTGACCAAATATTTTGACGATTTTTTTATAAAAATATAGATTTATTACCTAAAAAGTGTGAAAATATCAGAAAAAAATACTAATTTTGCGCCCTATAAGCAATAAATCACGTGAATTTGTAATGTCAATCCGCTATCAATTACGTACCATATACGTAGGATATACGTAAGATATACGTAACATATACGTAGGATACAGCAGTATTAAAGCAATGAAACTAAAGGTTATAGCATATGCTCGCAATGGTTTCTCGCAGAAATTTGGTATTCCACGCCAAAGTAGAGAAGATTCTTGCATAGAGACACATATTATATTCGCGCCCGCGTATCGCGTGCGCGAGGCATTGCGTGGGATAGAAGATTATTCGCATTTATGGTTGCTTTGGGGGTTTCATGAAACGATAAGGCAAAAAGGAAATGAAGCACAATGTGAGGAATTGGATTGGAGTCCTACGGTGCGTCCGCCGCGATTAGGCGGAAATAAGCGTATGGGAGTGTTTGCAACGCGCTCGCCTTTCCGCCCAAATCCCATAGGATTGACCAGCGTGAAACTGCTTCGTGTTGAGGAAACAGCGAACGAAGGTTTGGCATTAGTTGTTTCGGGGGCGGACTTGTTAGATGGTACACCGATTTATGATATCAAGCCTTACTTGGCATTTTCAGATTGCCGTCCTGAAACAAAGAGTGGCTTTGCGGAAGCTACGAAGGATTATTGCTTGGCTGTGCAGATTGATGAAGATATGTTAAAACATGCAATTGAGCAATCTTGTCCATGGAATGCTTTACGAGAAATCCTAACTCAAGACCCTCGTCCGGCTTATCAGACTGATTCAGAGCGAGTTTATCACCTCGATTATGCAGGTTGGGGAGTCGATTTTAGGGTTGATGCTGCAACCGTTTGCGTAAAAAACTTATTTAAAAAATAAGGTGTTTTTCAAATTGACTTGTGTATGTCAAAAAAAAAACGTACCTTTGCAGGTTCTTATGGACTAAGAATAATAAATATAAACAGTAAATTTAATAGTATGAAAAAGTTTTTCGCTTTCTTGTTAGTTTTTGCATGTGCGATTTCTGTAAATGCAAAAGTGATTTATTTAGTTCCTAATGCATGGACTTCGGATGGTGCTGCATTGTTCGTGCACTCATGGGGAGGAGAATCTGATATCGCGGGTAAAATGACGCAAGTATCAGATAATCTGTACCAATATGAAATAGGTAGCAATACCAATTGTTTGTTTGTAAGACAGTCTCCTTCTTTGGGTGATCAAATCAATTGGGATCAAAAGTGGAATCAAACAGCAGATTTGGCTATTCCTGCTGACAAAAACTGCTATACAATTACTGGCTGGGGAACAAACGATGGATCTTGGAGTGTATATACTTCGGGGAGTACAGATCCTAATCCAAATCCTAACCCTAATCCTGATCCAGATGGAAAATTGGTATATAGTGTAACTGTTCCTGCTGGTACGAATGCTTGTTATATTGCGGGTGAAATGAATGGTTGGTCGCATGCGGAGATGAATAAAGTGGATGATACACATTATACTTTGGAGATCGTCGGTGCTACACAAGCAATGAAATACAAATATTGTTCTGGTCCTGCTTGGGATTATGTGGAAAAATCTGCAACAGGTGAGGAGTTGCAAGATCGCACTTATTCAGCTAATGATGTGGTTGCTTCTTGGGCGGCGGTGTATGATCCTAATGGAACTACTCCTAATCCAAATCCTAATGCTGCATATTATGTGACTGGTTCTGCGGAACTCGTAGGTGCAGACAAGGCATGGAGCGAGACAGCTATCGCTATGACCAAGAATGCTGACAATACATTCACCCATACTTTCAGCGAATTAGCAGAAGGTGTGATATATCGCATGAAAATCACCAATGGTACTTGGGAACAAAACTGGGGTTACGGCGCAGTGCAGAATGCACATGCTGGTGTGATAGGTGATGCAGATGGAAATGTAGTATTTAAGTTGGCAGCAAAAGGTAATGTAGATGTAACGTTTAATGGCACAAATATTACATTAAAAGGTGATTTTACAGACGAGAAACCAATTAATACTAACTCTGTTCCTTCGGAGTGTGAGGACGTAATGTTGCAAGCATTCTATTATGACTCATACCGAGATGGTGCTCCTGGTGATGTCCTTATCAACGGAAAGCAATTAGGAAATACCAAATGGGATGTGCTGCTCAGTCAATCTGGTGAGATAGGTACTTACTTTGACCTTGTATGGTTGCCACCATCAGGTAAATCAGAGGGCGGAACGGGCTATCACCAAACTGTATATAGCAACCAAAATTCCGATTGGGGAAAACAAAAAGATTTGCTAGAATTTATCAACCGCATGCACGCTGCCAATACCAAGGTGGTTGCAGATATCGTTATCAACCATGCTGGCGGTAAGTCATGGTGCGAATTCTTCCCACAAAACTTTGGTGAGTATGGTTCTTTTGAACCAGATGCTTCTTGGATTGCTCAATCCGATGAAGTCAACTTCAATTCTGATGCTGGAGATTGCAAAGGCAAAGCAACAGGTCCAGAAGATGGTGGATACAATGGGCAAGATAACTACGGATCAGCTCGTGACTGGGCACACGCAAAGCCAGAAGTGCAAGAGATGATGAAGGCGTATCTCAAATGGATGAAGAATGTGATTGGTTTCGATGGCTGGCGCTACGACTATGCACAAGGTTTCAAAGGTCACTATATAAACATGTACAATAGCGCTTCAGAGAACTATTTCTCTGTAGTAGAGTTCTGGAATGGTGATATGAACAACATCAAGAGTTACCTCAATGATGTTAATTGGAATACTTTGGCATTTGACTTTAGCACTAAATATTCGGCAATCCAAGGTATAGCGGATGGTCAGTATCAAAAATGTATGGGTTCAGGACTTTTAGGTGCAGGATTAAGCAAGTATGCAGTGACTTTCGTGGATAGCCACGATACTTACTTTGGTTGCGAGGCAGGTCGTGACAATAATGACGAGATTGGCGGCTGCGGCAAATCCATGGAGGACTACAACAAAGACCGCGTGCTCGGTGCCAACGCATTTATCCTTTCTATGCCTGGTGTACCATGTGTATTCTATCCTCATTGGGCAAAATACAAAGATGCTATTGGCAAGATGGTTCTAGCACGTAAGGCTGCGGGTGTACACTCCGAATCCCAAGTGAGCGACGAGGCAGGTAATGGTTATTACAAATCTACTATCACTGGTCACCATGGTTCAATTCTCCTGTTGTTAGGTCCTAATAGTGGATTTGCGTCAACTCCACAAGGTTACAAGTTGGCATATAAGGGTGGAAACTTCGCAATGTATTACAATACAACCGAATCAGAGGTGCCTGTATTAAGCATCACTCCTTCTACTATCTACAAAACAGAAAGCCATACTGTGGAAATGAGTGCTGTTGCTTTGAGTGGAACTCCAACAATTTATTATACGGTAGATGGTACAGATCCTACTACTTCTGCAACCCAAAAGACTTATACTGCTGCATTCACTATCACTGGAACAGTAACTGTAAAAGCTTATGCTGAACTCAATGGCGTGAAAACAGTAGTTCAAGAGGCTACATATACATACCAAGAGCCACAGCAAACACCTCTTACTGTCAAATTCATGCCACCTGCTACATGGGAGAAAGTTTATCTCTATGCATGGAATGGGGCTAACTTAGGTGCTTGGCCAGGTATGGAATGGACGACCCAAGATGCGGAAGGTTGGTTATACCATGTGTTCCCAGGCGATGTACGCGAGGTAAGTATCATCTTCACTAACGGCGCTGGGGAGCAATCAAGTGATATCCTCCTCGATCAGGATGCTTGCTACGAGTGGAACGGTATGGAGGTATTGAGCCAGAATTGTTCACTCTCTGATATTCCATTTAGTTTAATTGTCAGCCCAGAAGGACAAAAATATAAAACTGAGAGTTTGACTATATCTATGACTACAGTAGGTGAGAAATCCACGCCTACAATTTACTACACTTTAGACAATTCCGACCCTAAGACTTCTTCTACGAAGCAAACTTACACAGTACCTTTCACTATTCAAGGCAACAAAACTTTGAAAGCATATGCTGTAGATGGTAATAAGGAAACTGAAGTGCAAACACATACATATACATATCAAGCACCACAAAAGACTGCTTTGGTTGTGAAATTCATGCCTCCTGCTTCATGGACAACGGTATATCTCTATGCGTGGGATATGAGTACTACACCATTGATGGGCGAGTGGCCTGGTACTGAATGGACGACCAAAGATGAAAATGATTGGTTGTATCACACCTTCCCAGAGGAAATGCGTGAAGTCAATGTAATCTTTAATAATGGCGAAGGTGTACAAACTGCCGATTTGTACGTAGATGAAGATGTATGTTATGTTTGGAACGAAGATGAACAGAAGGCTGAAATCGATCCTGAGTGTTCGGGTTCAGATGTAGAAAATGTTGAAGCAGAGAAGACGATTCCCATGTTGGATATCAATTTGCCAATGTTCAACATGCTTGGTCAACAAGTGAGTGCAGATTATCAGGGCGTTGTAATCCAAAACGGATATAAATACATTCGTTAATAAGATATAGACTCCGTTTGTAAAGATTGATGTTCCTGAAGAAGATTTTCGCTATATTTACTGTAATCTTGCTGACCATGAATGCGTGGTCAGC
>ERZ808032.117-NODE-117-length-12066-cov-3.444074_pt1 | contig 12066 bp, 8 predicted proteins | sample MGYA00380187_ERZ808032 | MGnify/ENA primary metagenome ERZ808032 (study PRJEB31490, sample SAMN06133378) | cow dung metagenome | isolation source: M10 | host: cow | place: China: Chengdu | collected 2015-05 ...
GAGGGCAGAAAAAGGTTTAGACTGCCATTCCTGAGAACGGTGAAATACCACCCTTACTTCAAGTTCATGGAGGATGTACGGTGGGAGGAGAGGATTGACTCCTCGGACATACCGGCACTGGTGGCATACCTCTTGGACATAGTATCGTCCCTGGCAGGCAAGATGCAGGACGAGAACCTGTTTGACGATGTGCTGATGGTGGAGAGCCTTTTCCAAACACATCGCACCTTGCGCCAGTTCCACGACATAGCCACGGAGACACAGCCTGCCCTGCAACTGAACCCGACTACCCTCAGAAGACTTCTGCGACGCATACTGGGAAGCCAGAGCATACCCTTCCACGGAGAACCGGCTCAGGGATTGCAAATAATGGGGGTGCTGGAAACGCGTTGCCTGGACTTCCGTAACTTGCTGATGCTGAACGTGGGCGAAGGGTTTCTGCCCAAGAGCGGAGCGGACAACTCTCTGATACCATATACGTTGAGGGTGGGATTCGGACTTACCACAGTACGACATCGCATAGCGGTGTTTGCCTACTACTTCTACCGTCTGATACAAAGGACCGAGCACGTTACATTCATCTACAACGAGAACTCATCGGGCAACGTGCGGCACGAGATGAGCCGTTTCCTGCGCCAGTTGCAGGCAGAGACGGACATACCCATCCGTTGCCTGCGTCTGGAGGCTGAACAGGAGTGCATGCTCACCTCGCTAGACACCATACCCAAGGACGATGCAATAATGCAGGCCTTGCACGAAAAGTATGATCTGAACACTAATCCAGAAGCACGCGCCCTGAGTCCTTCAAGCATAAACCGATACCTAGATTGCCCCATGAAGTTCTACCTGTCCAGCGTGTGCGGCATCCGCGTGGAACCCGACCCCGAGGATGGCATTGACGCACGACTGATGGGTACCATATTCCACAACTCGGCAGAGAGGGTGTACAAGGAGATAATGTCGCACACGGGAAGCAACGTCATCACTAGGGAACACCTATCGGCATACACCGTGGACAAGGGAAGCCGTCTGCAGAAGATAATAGACGAGCAGTTCAAGGCAGATGCAGGAATAACAGAATTCCGTGGCGAGAACATACTGATACGTGGCGTGGTGGAGCGATACCTGATGAACCTGCTTCGATGGGACGAATGCCACGCACCCATCACTATGGAGGCCATGGAGGAGGACGTGAACATGCAGATGGACGTGGTTGTGAACGAGCAGAAGGTTTCGGTACTTACCGGCGGTCGTGTTGACCGCATGGACATACTCCGTGACGAGAAGGGCAACCCGTACATGCGAATACTTGACTACAAGACCGGTGCGCACGAGAATACGGCGTCAAACTTCAATGCCATCTTCATGCGAGACAACACTCATGCCGGATACTACTTCCAGACCTTCCTCTATGCCCTGGCAACAAAGTACAAGAAGCAACCTGCCATGCCCATAAAACCCGTGCTGTTCTACACCGCCAAGGCAGGAAGTCCCGACTACGACCCAACGCTGACGGTGGGTTCAGAGAACGGCAGGAATAACAATCCCAACGTGCCCATAGGACCCGTGGAAGACATTGCCCTGTACGAGGGTGAGTTTGTGAAGGAACTGCACGAGGTAATCAAGGAAATCTTCTCTCCCACCCTGCCTTTCTGCCGCACCGGCAAACTGGATGCATGCAAGTATTGCGACTTCAAACAACTGTGTAACAGGTAAAGAATTAAAGGCACGAAACTACCCGGTTTCGTGCCTTTAACCTAAATCAGCAGATTTGGGTTGAATTTTATCGTAGTGGATAAAAATGTATCAGACCAGCGGCCAGTATATACTTCCATTATGAGACTTTTTGCACCTTATTTCATATATTAGGAAGATTATATGGACATATGTGCATATTTTTTTGTAAATTTACGGCCGAAATTTATATATAACACATAGAAATGCTTACACTGAAATTGATTACCGAGCAAACAGAACGTGTCATTGCCGGTTTGGAGAAGAAACACTTCAATGGTGCCCGTGAGGCCATCGCCGAGGTGATGGAGATTGACAGACAACGCCGTGCGGCTCAAACCCAGCTCGACAAGAATCTGGCAGATGCCAAGAAACTGGCGGCCGAAATTGGCGGACTGATGAAACAGGGCAAGAAGGACGAGGCCGAGGCCGTGAAGGCCAAGGTGGCAGAAATAAAGACCGCCAACGAGACCCTGAAGACCGACATGGAGAATGCCGAAAAAGAACTGACAACAAAACTCTGCCAGATACCTAACATCCCCTATGACGAGGTTCCCGAAGGCAAATGCGCCGAGGACAACTGGGTGGTAAAGTCTAACCTGAAGGAGTGCGTAGAGGGACAGGACACCGTAGGCAACTGGGATGCTGATCCCTCCACAGAGGGCGATATGCTGCCCCACTGGGAGTTGTGCAAGAAATACAACTTGATAGACTTTGACCTGGGTGTGAAGATTACAGGTGCCGGTTTCCCCGTTTACCGTGGACTGGGTGCTCGTCTTCAGCGTGCGCTGATTAATTTCTTCCTTGACGAGGCACGCTCTGCCGGTTACGAGGAGATTATGCCTCCCACGGTGGTGAATGCTGCCAGCGGATATGGCACCGGTCAGTTGCCAGACAAAGAGGGCCAGATGTACCATTGCGGTTTGGACGACCTCTACCTGATCCCCACCGCTGAGGTCCCAGTTACCAATATCTACCGCGATGTTATCCTGGACGAGAAGGAACTTCCCATCAAGAATTGCGCATACACTCAGTGCTTCCGTCGCGAGGCTGGTTCATATGGCAAGGATGTGCGCGGCCTTAACCGTCTGCACGAGTTCTCCAAAGTGGAGATAGTGCGCATCGACACTCCCGAACATTCTGCTGAGAGCCACAAGGAGATGATTGCACACGTGGAGAGCCTGCTCCAGAAACTGGAACTCCCCTACCGTATCCTGCGCCTGTGCGGTGGTGACCAGTCATTCACCAGCGCTGTGTGCTACGACTTCGAGGTGTTCAGCCAGGCACAGAAGCGTTGGCTGGAGGTAAGTTCGGTGAGCAATTTCGACACCTACCAGGCAAACCGTCTGAAGTGCCGTGTGCGCCGCCAGGCCGACAAGAAGACCGAGATAGCACACACATTGAATGGTTCTGCTTTGGCATTGCCCCGCATCGTAGCTGCTTTGCTAGAGAACAACCAGACAGAAAACGGTATCCGCATACCTGCTGCACTGGTACCTTATATGGGTTGCGAGTTTATCAACTAATACATGGCATAGCCACACACATCATAAATCTACAACAAAATGAATAAGATAGTTAGCAAAACACAATATAGCGAGAAGGTTTATCGCCTGGAAATAGAGGCACCGCTGATTGCCAAGGCTCGCAAGGCAGGTCATTTCGTTATCGTCCGTGTGGGCGAACAGGGCGAGCGCATGCCTCTGACCATCGCTGGTGCTGATACAGAAAAGGGTACTATAACTCTGGTGGTGCAGAAAGTAGGCCTGTCTTCCACACGCTTGTGTGACCTGAACGTGGGCGACGAGGTGACCGACATCGTAGGTCCCTTGGGCAAGGCTACTCACATCGAGAATTATGGCACCGTGCTTTGTGCCGGTGGCGGTGTGGGAACAGCTCCAATGCTGCCCATTATCCAGGCTTTGAAAGCAGCTGGCAACCGTGTGATAAGTGTTATCGCTGGCCGTAGCAAGGATCTGATCATCCTGGAGGATGAGGTTCGCGCTTCTTCCGACGAGGTCATCATCATGACCGACGACGGTTCATACGGCAAGCAAGGTGTGGTAACCGTGGGTATGGAAGAAGTTATCCAGCGCGAGAAGGTGGACAAGTGCTTCGCTATCGGTCCTGCCATTATGATGAAGTTCTGTTGTCTGCTTACCAAGAAGTACGAGATTCCCACCGACGTGTCCTTGAATACTATCATGGTGGACGGTACAGGTATGTGTGGTGCATGCCGTATCACCGTAGGCGGCAAAACTCGATTCGTGTGCGTGGATGGTCCCGAGTTCGACGGCCATCAGGTGGATTTCGACGAGATGCTGAAGCGTGCCGGTTCGTTCCGTCGTGTGGAGCAGGAGGAGATGAGCCACCTGAACAACCCCATCGTGTGCAAGGCTGACAATACCATCGTTGCAGACGAGTTGCTTTCTCGCGAGGCAAAGGATATGGACATGACCACTCCCATGGATGTGCTCACCGACCGCAAGGCCGAATGGCGCGAGGAGCTGCGCAAGAGCATGAAGGGCAAGGAGCGTTCGGAGATTGAGCGTGTGAAGATGCCCGAACTGGATCCCGTATATCGTGCAACAACACGCACCGAGGAGGTGAACACTGGTCTCACCCGCGAGCAGGCCATCACCGAGGCAAAGCGTTGTCTGGATTGTGTCAACCCCACATGTATGCAGGGTTGCCCCGTTAATATCAACATACCTTCGTTCATCAAGAACATTGAGCGTGGCGAGTTCCTCAATGCAGCCCGTGTGCTGAAGAGCACCTCTGCCCTACCTGCCGTATGCGGACGTGTATGTCCTCAGGAGAAGCAGTGCGAGAGCCAGTGCATGCACCTGAAGATGGGCCACCAGCCCGTGGCTATCGGTTACCTGGAGCGCTTTACTGCCGACTTTGAGCGTGAGAGCGGACATATCTCTTTGCCCGAGGTGGCTCCATCAAACGGGAAGAAGATTGCCGTCATCGGTTCTGGTCCTGCAGGTCTCAGTTTTGCTGGTGACATGGCCAAGTATGGCTACGACGTTACCGTGTTCGAGGCTCTGCACGAAATAGGCGGTGTACTGAAGTATGGCATTCCAGAATTCCGCCTGCCCAACAAGATCGTTGACGTGGAGATAGACAACCTGCGCAAGATGGGTGTCAATTTCATTAAGGATTGCATTGTGGGCAAGACCATCTCTGTGAAGGAACTGGAGGCAGAGGGCTTCGAGGGTATCTTCGTGGGTTCTGGTGCAGGTCTGCCCAACTTCATGAACATACCCGGTGAGAACTTCATAAACATCATGTCTTCCAACGAGTACCTTACCCGTGTGAACCTGATGGATGCTTCCAACCCCGACACCGATACTCCCATCAACCCCGCCAAGAGCGTCATGGTCGTGGGTGGCGGTAACACCGCTATGGACTCTTGCCGTACCGCCAAGCGTCTGGGTGCGGAGAAGGTATACATCGTTTACCGTCGTTCCGAGGCCGAGATGCCTGCCCGTCTGGAGGAGGTGAAGCATGCTAAGGAGGAGGGTATCGAGTTCCTCACCTTGCACAATCCTCTTGAATACCTTGCCGACGAGACTGGTGCCGTGCGTGCAGTAGTGCTCCAGAAGATGGAACTTGGCGAACCTGATGCCTCTGGCCGTCGTTCTCCCCAGCCCATCCCTGGCGCTACCGTTACTCTGGACATTGACCAGGCCATCGTTGCCGTTGGTGTATCTCCCAACCCCATTGTTCCTACCTCAATTGAAGGTCTGGAACTGGGTCGCAAGAACACAATTGTGGTTGGTGAGAACATGCAGACAAACCTGCCCACCATCTTTGCCGGTGGTGACATCGTGCGCGGTGGTGCTACCGTTATCTTGGCAATGGGTGACGGTCGCAAGGCAGCTCAGTCAATGCACGAGTTCCTCTCAAAGTAAATTACTCACAGCCACACACTTCAAATCTCTGACATGAAGAAGACACTAATATTCATACTTCTTATTCTTCTTGCACTGGGCGCTTCTGCCCAGCGCAGAAGAAAAGAAAAGACTCCTCCGCCTCCCACACCCGAGGAACTGGCGGAAATGGCTCGCAAGGAAAAATACGACCGTAGGTTGCAAGCAATTGAACGTGTTACATTTATTGATTCTGTCATCCTAAAAAAAAGGCAATTACTTGATGTCATTTCATTAGGTGCAGAAAATGGAAGTTTACACCATTGCAAAAACTACATTGATGTAAACAATATTGCAGTCAAAAGTGAATATGTGTCATCTTCGTCCAATATTGACACTCTGGATTGTACGCTCTTCCGCTCCCAATTAGGCGACAAGATAGTGTTTGCATACCCTACAGATACATGTGCCACACTACAGATGTTCGCAAGCGAGAAATTAGGGGACAGATGGACTGAACCTCTTGCGCTAGAAGGACTGTCCGACAGTGCTTCTGTCAATTATCCTTACATGATGTCGGATGGCGTAACCTTGTATTTTGCTTCACAAGACAAGGAAGGATTAGGTGGATACGATATATACATGACCCGATGGGATGATGACTCAAAAACTTTCTACAAACCAGAAAACATTGGCATGCCATTCAATTCTGAGGCAAATGACTATCTGTACATCATTGATGAGTTTAATCAACTTGGCTGGTTTGCAACAGATCGTGGATTAAACTCCGATTCTGTATGCTTGTACACATTCATACCAACGGATTCGCGCAGAATATACAATGCACAAGAACTTGGCTATGACACACTTGTCAATTTGGCCAACATTAATTGCATCAGGGACACATGGGTGGATAGAATCGAGGTAAAAAAAGCAATAGACAGGCTTGAAGAAATAAAAAAAACATCAAAACGCGCTGAAGCAAATGCATTTTCGTTTATAATTAACGATAACATTCTGTATACTGACGTTTCTCAATTTATTCATAAAGGTTCATTGCCATTGGTTGAGAAATGGATCGAGAAGACAAAACGCCTGAATTACGTGGTTGAACATTTGGAGGGACTTCGTCTTAAATTTGCAAAATCATCAAACAAAGACAAGACAGAACTTACCCCAAAAATAACAAAGCTTGAAGCGGAATACGAAAACCTTTTAGATGAAATAAATATTGTCGAAAAAGAAATCAGAAGCTTTGAACAGAGATGATTACCTGTGCAAAAAATTGCCCACCAGGACATACAGATCTAAAGCACAAAACCACAAATACCCTAAATCAATCTATCATGAAATATGAATCATCTGAACTTATCATCAATGCCGATGGTACTGTGTTTCATCTACATATTGCTCCTGAGCAATTGGCTGACAAAGTGATACTTGTAGGTGATCCTGCCCGCGTAGATACCGTAGCTTCATTTTTTGATTCTGTTGAATGTAACATATCATCACGAGAGTTCCATACCATCACTGGCACATACAAGGACAAACGTCTAACGGTAATTTCTACAGGTATCGGATGCGACAATTGCGACATTGTTATCAACGAAATTGATGCTCTGAAAAATATTGATTTCAATACACGAGAAGACAAAACAACATTTCAGCAACTGGAGATAGTAAGAATAGGCACATGTGGCGGATTGCAGCCACACACACCTATAGGAACCTTCATCTGTTCTGAGATTTCTATCGGTTTTGACGGACTTCTGAATTTCTACGATGGACGAGACAATGTCTGCGACCTTGCTATGGAGGAAGCCTTCAAGGAGCACATGAATTGGCATCCAAGACTTGGTTCACCATATACAATATATAATAATAAGGAACTACTTGAACGAATCTACCAACCGGAAAAGGGAATGGTGAAAGGCGTTACCATAGCTTGCGGAGGTTTTTATGGACCGCAGGGACGACGTCTAAGAATCCCCTTGGCAGATGCTGAACAAAACGCCAAAATAGAATCCTTTGAATATCAAGGAAAGCAGATAACTAATTTTGAAATGGAGAGTTCGGCAATTGCTGGTTTGTCGACCCTATTAGGGCACAAAGCCTTAACTGTATGCATGGTGATTGCCAACCGACGAGCAAAAGAAGCAAATACAGGATACAAAAATCAGATAGAGGATTTAATAAAACTTGTCCTGGAGCGCATTTAGAATCCCTCCCCCCAAAAAATCCTCAACCACATAAAAGACACAATGGAGCAGTCCTTTACCCTATCACAGATTAAAGACAAAACACTTGCATACGAGGAATTTCTTGAGGCATGGCGCTCACTGATTGCTGGAGAATCTGATGAGATCTGTATTTATGCCAACACCTCTTCTGCACTGAAAGAGGCCTTTGGCTTCTTTTGGGTCGGTTTCTACATAGTTCGCAAAAATGAACTGGTTTTAGGACCCTTCCAAGGTAGCGTTGCCTGTATGCACATTGCCAAGGGACGTGGCGTGTGCGGAACTGCATGGGAAAAGCAGAAAACAATTGTCGTGCCAGATGTGGATGAATTTCCCGGACACATCGCATGCAGTTCACTCTCACGCTCAGAAATAGTCGTACCAATCATACATAACACAGAAGTAATTGCTGTACTAGACATAGATAGCAAACATCTGAACACCTTTGACAATACAGACAAGAAGTATCTGGAAATCATTTGTAACGAAATAGTTTCAGCTATATATCTATGAACATATTTTCCAACGACACAATCTGTGCACAAGCAACAGCACAAGGTGGGGCTATCTCCATCATAAGAGTTTCGGGAAACAGAGCTATCGAAATTACCTCAAGCATATTCTCAAAAGATCTAACCAAGGCAAAAGGCTACTCTTTGCACTATGGAAATATCATTCAACTGACAAACAGTGAATTTCTGAAATCAGCATCATATACACCTAATATTATCGATGATGTGATAGTGTCTGTTTTTCGTGCACCACACTCATACACTGGCGAGGACAGTACAGAAATATCTTGTCATGGCAGTAGATACATCGTACAAAAGATAATGGAAAATCTCATTGCCGCAGGGGCTCGTTTGGCAACACCCGGTGAATTCACCAAAAGAGCGTTCCTGGCAGGCAAGATGGACCTATCACAGGCAGAGGCAGTAGCCGACCTTATCGCCTCCAGCAACGAGGCTACACACCGTATGGCCATATCTCAGATGCGAGGAGGTTTCTCGCACGAACTAGACGAGCTACGGGAACAACTTCTGCACATCACCTCCCTACTCGAACTTGAACTCGATTTCTCCGACCACGACGACATAGAGTTTGCCAACCGGACAGAACTCACCCAACTCATTGATTCACTTTACAGGCATATCCAGCAACTTACCGACTCCTTCCGTACTGGCAATGCCTTAAAGACAGGCATTCCTGTTGCTATAATAGGTGCGCCCAACGTAGGCAAGAGCACCCTCATGAATGCCCTCGTGCACGAAGAACGAGCCATCGTTTCCGACATCCAGGGCACCACACGCGACCTTATTGAGGACACCATACAGATAGATGGCATAACATTCCGCTTCATTGACACGGCAGGTATCCGCAAGACCAACGACCGCATAGAGCAGATGGGAATAGAGCGGTCAATACAAGCAGCAAAAAAGGCGGACATCATCATATTGCTCTCAGAACCCAACAAGAATTTTCCAGACATCCGCATTCCTCACTCTCCCGAAACTCCGGACCTTCCCATTGTTCTGCGCGTAATAAACAAGAGCGACCTCATTATGCCCGACTCTTCCTTCCTTTATCACCGCCAACAACCAAAGCAAGATATACATATCTCCTCCATGACCGGAGCAGGAATGCCCATACTTCAAAAGGCACTCACGGAAGCTGCAAACCGCATTCTCTCCTATACCAATGAAGGTGACCATACCATCGTCACCAACCTTCGTCACTACGAAGCCCTGCACCACGCTCTCGAAGCTGTATCCCGCGTAAAGCATGCCCTGGCCGAGAATATCCCTGGCGACCTCATCGCCGAAGACCTCCGCCAATGCCTCCACCACCTCGCCGAAATCACCGGCGGCGAAATCACCTCCGACTCCATCCTCTCCAACATCTTCAAGAACTTCTGCATCGGCAAATAAATTTACTTTGCTGGAGATAATTCGGTATTCCTATCCCATAGAGAGATTCCTTATTTCCAGGGTAACTCCATATAACTCCGCTAGCATTCGATGTAGGCGGCATAGAGTGTTTTCGCATCCCTGCCTCGCAATATATGGCACTTGCCACATAACATTGTTGCAAGTTTGCTCGGCAAAGGTACAACAATACTAAGTTTATCGGATGCTTACTTTACGGGGGACAAAAAGGCACTTAAGAAGATGGTAATACTTAGAATTCAAATTCAGTATATTCCAACACTCTTTTTTCACGCAATTCCATCAGCAGACGGCCCATAATGTTTTTGCCGTAGTATTCGTTTGTAGCTGAATCGAGAACCGCACCCCATGAATCGGGTTTCTTTTTACGGTTAGACTCATCCTCGACGATATATTTGCTACCGCTATCAGCCAATGCCTTGCGAAATTTCTCAGAACTCTGAAACTTGTGATTAAGACAAAAGCGCATCACATCAACAGCAATTTCTCTCCAGTCGGCTCGTTCTATTCCACGTTTCGCAAAAGTCTTTGCCTTCATTTTTAATCCCATATTGGGTATGAGTTTAAGATATGTGGCTCGTTCTTCCTCATTGTTTAAACGTATATAGTGGAACAATTGCTCGACACACGCAAACTCAATGCCATTTACCACCATCTGGGTTTTAGCAAAATTAGACAAAATACCCCATTCGGCTGCTGTAGATGTAAAACCAATGGTTTGCTCTGCTGGGTATCTTTCAATAATGTTGTATTCAGGATAGTACATAGCTAATTACAATTTAATCGGAATTTCAGAGCCTTCAATTAGTCTATTCTTTTCATCGACCTCAACCTGTTCAATCTTCACGATGCGGATAACATTTTCATTTAGCACTGCACGATTCGTATCGCCATCAGGTTTAGTCTGCGATTGTGGCCATACGAGATATACAACCCCTATCTTGTTCAGAAACTCTGATACAGCATTCTCAGCAGAAGCATACGCCTTGCTCATCATCTTCTTCGTTGTAGAACGTTGTCCGGTAAGTAGATTGCCAAGATACTTACGAAAATATTTTCCTGTGGTCGTAACCTCCTCTGGTATAGTCTCGTCAACAGATTTTTCTGCTCTACTGACTATCTCTTTATTTACCCGCTTGCATGAAAATATATGGTTATCATTTGTGAGCACAGGTACCTCTACTGTGTAGACATAGCAAAGGCTCTTGTCATTAGCTTTTGCAGCCTTAGCTGCATATAGTGCTGCCGTCTTATAACTTGACGTAATATATATACCATGCCCGAACTTTGACTTTCCTTCGCCCTTACCTAAAAATGAGAGCGAGAACCTATCAAAAAGGTGACAGGTACCATGATAGAATATTTCTGTGGATGACATACAAACTATTCAGAAAATGCAATTATTGCTTTGCTATTGTTGTTTGCTTCTGGGCCACTCGATATTTTGCTGTATCGCTAATCTAATTTCACACAGTAGCAGTCATCTGGAAGGGTATCGAGAAGACGCTCCTTGACAAGTTCATGAAGTTCCTGTCTCAACGCCTCCTCTATATTCGGGCAGTGCGGCATACATGCCTTGAATATGGGTGCAAATGCATAGAGTTCCTTTGCTTCAAAGTATTTACGACCAATCGTTTCTATACATGCAAACACTAAGTCGCGCAACGAAACATGTGAACCAGTTTTGGGAGTATCAGACTTCTCTGCAGTCACAGTAATCGCTCGGCTATCAAAAATGATTTTCTTGAACAATTTCATTACATCCTTCTCGGACTGGAACGGATATACGGGAATAAAGGCTTCTTCTGCCTTCTTCACATTCTCATTACGAGCATCTATAGAAGCAGATTTTTCAGAATAAGTTTCTATCCATTTTATTGAATCATCATCATTCAAATTCTCAAACAGATAATGCCCGAAACCATAAGCAGCCACATCACCTATTGATTGCTGCTTATATAGGACTAGCTCTTTGTATATCTTTCTCACACGTTCCACCTCTTTGTACAGATGATGAGATTGCAAAACCGTATAATCACATAGTTTTTTCAAAAAGTAGAGTGTCTCAAACTCCACCATTGGTTCGTCGATTGCCAAAACAGACCTTGAGTTTCGCCTTGCTTTAAAATAATTCCAAGCATGGAACATCTCATGGACAAAGACAGCAGGCATTACCTGCCAACTCGCATAGATCCAAACGATATCCTTAATGCTCTTCTGAATGTTCTCATTGTATATAACGACCTTCGGCTTCTCCTCTCCCTTTCCTGG
>ERZ808032.118-NODE-118-length-11995-cov-3.907199_pt1 | contig 11995 bp, 10 predicted proteins | sample MGYA00380187_ERZ808032 | MGnify/ENA primary metagenome ERZ808032 (study PRJEB31490, sample SAMN06133378) | cow dung metagenome | isolation source: M10 | host: cow | place: China: Chengdu | collected 2015-05 ...
CCCACTGCTGCCTCCCGTAGGAGTCTGGGCCGTGTCTCAGTCCCAATGTGGCCGTTCAACCTCTCAGTCCGGCTACCAATCGTCGACTTGGTGGGCCGTTACCCCACCAACTATCTAATTGGACGCGAGTCCATCTTACAGCGGATTGCTCCTTTGATATGTCTGCCATGCGACAATCATATGTTATGCGGTATTAGCAGTCGTTTCCAACTGTTGTCCCCCTCTGTAAGGCAGGTTACTCACGCGTTACTCACCCGTCCGCCACTAAAGTTAACAAGAAAATCCTCTAGCAAGCTAGAATCAAATCAGCGTTAACTTCCGTTCGACTTGCATGTGTTAGGCACGCCGCCAGCGTTCGTCCTGAGCCAGGATCAAACTCTCTAAAAAATTATATCTCAACACCCGAAAGCGTTAAAATCTTCTAGATAAGCTCTTTAGCTCATTTACTTAATTCAAATGCTGACGCATTTTTTTGTCCATTGATTTATAAGATTTCTCTTAAGAATCGTCGGGTCCTTATTTCTTCGTTGTTTAATTTTCAAGGTCCGTTTTCGCTCCCTCTCTCAAGGGCGCCCGATTATATTACCACATTAAATCCCCTTTGTCAACACTTTTTTTCAACTTTTTTAAAACTTTTTTTCATATTTTTTTACGCCACAATATATAGCGTTTTTGCGGTCTTTTCAACCACATTTTACACAGTTAATATTACCTATATTATATATGTATATACATATAAAAAAGGAACCCTTTCGAGTTCCTTTAAAAATTATTTTGCTTTTGTTTCGCAATAAAGACAGCGATAAACTCGTTTTTCTTTATCGGCAAGAGTGAAGATTTGAGGCAATTCCTGTTCGGTTGCCGAAATGCAACGGGGGTTTTTGCAAACCAAAACATTAGTAAGCTTTTCGGGAAGCGCAATTGCCTTCTTTTCAACTATCTTATCGTTCTTAATAACGTTAACCGTAACATCGGGATCGATAAAGCCCAAGATATCGGTATCAATCTCAATATCGGCATCAATCTTGATGATATCCTTTTTGCCCATCTTTCTACTGGGAACATTTTTTATAAAAGCAACAGGGCACTCAAGATTATCGAGTCCTAAAAGCTTATAGATTTTTGTTCCCTTGCCTGCGGTTATATGGTCGATAACGATACCGTTTTTAATAGAATCTATATTCATTATTCTACCTCCAAAAGCATAAGGATAAGCGCCATTCTCATAAACTTGCCATTGAGCACCTGCTTGAAATAGCAAGCTCTTGGGTCGTTATCAATGGCAACGCTGATTTCGTTAACTCTCGGAAGGGGATGAAGAATAGATAAATCCTTCTTTGCGTGAACTAATTTTTCGGAAGTTAAGATATAGCTATCCTTAAGTCTTAGATAATCTTCCTCATTAAAAAATCTTTCACGCTGAACACGAGTCATATATAGTATATCAAGCTCGGGCATAACAGCCTCTAAATCGGTAGTCTCCAAGAACTCAATTCCATTCTTCTTAAGAGATTCTTTAACATAATCGGGAAGCTTTAACTCCAAGGGAGAAATAAGCACAAACTTTATGCCTGTATATCTACTAAGAGCGGCGATAAGCGAATGAACAGTTCTTCCAAACTTTAAATCACCGCAAAGGCCAACAGTTAAATCACCAAGTCTTCCCTTTTCACGATGAATTGTTAACAAATCGGCCAAGGTTTGAGTTGGGTGATTATGACCGCCGTCTCCCGCATTGATAATCGGAACCGATGCATTCATAGAAGCTACCAAAGGAGCGCCCTCTTTAGGATGGCGCATAGCGATAATATCAGCATAGCAGCTAACTGTTTTTGCAGTATCGGCAACGCTCTCGCCCTTTGCAGCCGAGGAGCTTTGAGCCTCGGAAAAGCCTAAAACATTTCCGCCAAGCTCATACATTGCCGCCTCAAAGCTAAGTCTTGTTCGGGTGGAAGGCTCAAAGAAAAGGGTTGCAAGCTTTTTGCCATCACACTTATGAGCATATTTTTCGGGGTTTGCGATAATATCTTCGGCTTTGGCAATAAGACTTTCAAGCTCTTCTACCGAAAGCTCTAAAATATCAATTAAGCTTCTCATATAAATTTCCTTCCGTTAGGCTTTTGCGCCGTTAACTTCCAAGTATTTCTTTATGCGCTCAACATTTTCTTTGTTTTTCTCGTCTTCCTCAAGATACTCAATAATATCATAAACATCAACAACCGAATATACGGGGAAGCCAAACTCTTCGCCAACCTCGGCCATTGCGCTTTTCTCGGTTTTGCCCTTTTCCTTGCGGTCAACCATAACAAATGTTGCGGCAACCTTTGTGCCCTTTAAAGAAGATAATATTTCCATACTCTCTCTAATAGCAGTTCCTGCGGTTATAACATCCTCAACAATTACGATTTCCTCGTTTTCCTGAGGCTTATAGCCAACGAAAACTCCGCCCTCGCCGTGGTCCTTTTCTTCCTTTCTGTTGAAGAAGAAGGGAACGTCAAGGCCGTTTTTAGCCAAAGCTACTGCAACCGATACAGCTATCGGAATACCTTTATAGGCAGGGCCATAAAGAACTGTCTTTTTCTTGCCAACCTTTTCGAAATATGCCTTTGCATAAAATTCGCCAAGTTTGCAGATTTGTTCGCCTGTTTTAATATCGCCTGCGTTTATAAAATAGGGGATTTTTCTACCCGATTTTGCGGTGAAATCGCCAAACTTTAAAACACCGGCGCCCTCTAAAAACTGAATAAATTCTCTTTTATAGCTTTCCATATTTATTTCTCCTATCCTATAAATTCTTCACAGCAACGCTCATAAGCAGCAACGGGGTCTGCGGCTGCGGTTATTGGACGGCCAACAACTATATAATCACTACCGATTTTCTTGGCTTCGGCAGGAGTCATAACTCTCTTTTGGTCTCCAATATCGCCATCAGCAAAGCGAACGCCCGGAGTAACTGTTAAGAACTTTTCACCACAAGTTTTATGCACCTTCTCAGCCTCAAGGGGTGAACAAACAACACCGTCAAGCCCTGCCTTTGCAGCATTTGAAGCATAGTGCATAACAACCTTATCGATAGGCTCCTTGATAAGCAAATCGTTTTCCATTCTCTCCTGGTCGGTTGAGGTTAACTGAGTAACCGCAATAAGCAAGGGTCTTGTGCCGTCAGGACGGGTTAGTCCCTCAAGCGCGCCTTCCATCATAGAGATAGTGCCTGCGGCGTGAAGATTGGTCATATCAACATCAAGGCGAGAGAGCACTGCCATTGATTTTTTAACTGTGTTCAGGATATCGTGAAGCTTTAAATCGAGGAATATTTTATGGCCTCTTGCCTTAATTTCACGAACAATTTCGGGGCCCTCAGCATAAAAAAGCTCCATACCTATTTTAACAAAGGGTTTTTTGCCTGTGAACTTATCAAGAAACTTAAAAACCTCTTCCTTACTCGAAAAATCGCAAGCAATAATTACGTCCTTACCCATTATGCGCTCCTCCTATAATTTCTTCCAAATTGTTTATTTTATATTTTGCCATAACTTTCGGCAAACTTTCGATTATATTCTTGCAAGCATAAGGCTCAACAAGATTTGCCGCTCCAACCTGAACTGCAGTAGCGCCCGCTAACATCATTTCGATAACATCCTCGGCAGTTGTAATTCCGCCCATACCGATAATCGGAATTTTAACCGCATCATATACCTGATAAACCATTCTAAGAGCAACAGGCTTTATAGCCGCTCCCGAAAAACCGCCCATTTTATTAGCCAAAATAGGTTTCTTTGTTTTAAGGTCTATTCTCATACCAAGAAGAGTGTTAATAAGGCTAACACCATCGGCACCTGCCGCCTCACAAGCCTTTGCAATCTCGGTTATATCAGTAACATTCGGAGATAGTTTTATGTAAACCGGTTTAGAAGTTACCTTTTTAACCGCCTTTGTTACTTCCTCGGCATTTTTAGCGCTTGTTCCAAAGGCCAAGCCGCCGCCATGAACATTGGGGCAAGAAATATTAACCTCAAACCAACCGATTTGTTCCTCGCTATCTAATTTTTCGCAGGTATAAGCATAATCCTCAACCGAAAATCCGCTTACATTTGCCATAACCTTTTTATTAAAGCATTTTTTAAGTTTTGGAAGCTCCTCAGAAATAACCTTGTCAACCCCCGGATTTTGAAGACCTACCGAATTAAGCATACCCGAAGGGGTTTCGGCAATTCGAGGTGTAGGGTTTCCGAAACGGGCATCCTTGGTTGTGCCTTTGAACGAAAATGTGCCAAGCATATTTATATCATAAAGCTCGGCGAACTCATAGCCGAATCCAAAAGTTCCGCTTGCGGGGATAATAGGGTTGGAAAGCTCAATTCCACTTAAAGTAACCTTAGTGTTTACCATATTATCTCCTCCCTCAAAAGCACAGGGCCATCCTTGCAGATTCTCTTATTGCCGTATTTGGTTTTGCAGCTGCAGCCCATACAAGCTCCAAATCCGCAACCCATTCTTTCTTCAAAGCTATACTGACCGCTAACCTCTACTGCGTTTTCAATCGCTTTGAACATGGGCTCGGGTCCGCAGGTATAAAAATAATCATAATCGATTTGCTCCATTGCGTTAGTAACAAAGCCTTTTATACCGCAGGAGCCGTCAACAGTTGTTATGTAAACCTTGGCGCCGAGCTGTTCAAACTCATTTTTATAGAAAATTTCGGACTCATTATTAAAGCCTAAAACAACCGAAACCTCTTTACCCTCTTTAATTAACTCCTTGCAAAGCTTATAAAGAGGCGGAACTCCAACACCGCCGCCGATAAGCAGGGGTTTTTCTCCGCTAAGAGAGGTATCAAAGCCGTTACCAAGGCCAACTAAAATATCAAACTCATCGCCCTCTTTGGCCTTGCTCATAATCTCGGTGCCCTCGCCGACAACCTTATATATAACGGTTATAGTGTTATCAGAATAATCGCAAACCGAAATGGGTCTTCTAAGATAAAGTCCCTCAATTTTAAAGTTTATAAACTGCCCCGGGCGGGTTAAAGCCGAGGTGTCCCCCTCAAGCTCCATTTTATAAACCGATGGAGCTAAGGGGAGATTAGAAATTACTTTGTAAATTCCTTGTGTCATAATAGTTTCCTTTATGCATCTATTGTAGAAATAGTGAGTGTTGTTTCCTCTAAAACATCGAGGAGAACTCGAACAGTATCGAGTGAAGTGAAGATATTAACATTGTTTTCGGTTGCACTCTTGCGGATTTCATAACCATCGGTCATAGTGCCCGCAGAATTAATATCTCTTGTGTTAATAACATAAGCAATATGGCCTTGGCGGAGCGCCTCGGGGATTTCATCACTGCCATCGCCAATCTTCTTAAGGCTATGGGTGCGAATGCCGTTTTTCTTTAAGTATTCGGCAGTGCCCTCGGTTGCCTCGATATTAAATCCAAGGTTATAGAAACGGCGAATAAGCGGAAGTGCCTCTTCCTTATCGCTATCGGCAATAGTTGCGAAAACAGTTCCGTAATTTTGGAGCTTCATACCCGAAGCCTGAAGTGCCTTATAAAGCGCACGGTTCAATTTATCGTCATAACCGATAGCTTCACCTGTTGACTTCATTTCGGGTGAGAGATAAGCATCAAGACCTCTTATCTTGTTAAAGGAGAATACAGGAACCTTAACATAATAGCGGTTTTTCTCCTCAGGATAAATCTCAAAGATACCCTGTTCCTTAAGGCTCTTGCCCAAGATTACCTCGGTTGCAATATCAGCCAAGGAATAGCCTGTGGCTTTAGAAAGGAAAGGAACAGTTCTTGAAGAACGGGGGTTAACCTCGATAACAAAAACGTTTTCATCCTTATCAACAATAAACTGAATATTATAAAGACCAACAATGCCGATTCCAAGACCTAACTTCTTAGCATATTGAAGGATTGTTCCCTTAACCTTGCCCGAAATGCTGAAGGTTGGGTAAACGCTTATAGAGTCGCCCGAGTGAATACCTGTTCTTTCAACAAGCTCCATAATTCCGGGGATAAACACATCTCTGCCATCGCAAATCGCATCTATCTCAACCTCTTTACCCGAGATATATTTATCAACGAGAACAGGCTTATCCTCATCAATTTCAACGGCGGTTTTGAGATAATGGCGAAGCTGAGCTTCATCGGCAACTATCTGCATAGCACGTCCACCCAAAACGAATGAGGGACGAACTAAAACGGGATAGCCGATTTCAGCAGCGGCGGCAACACCTGCTTCAATATTGGTAACCGCTTTGCCCTGAGGCTGAGGGATATCAAGGCTCTTTAAAACCTTTTCAAAGCTATCTCTATTCTCGGCTCTCTCAATTGCATCGCAATCGGTTCCGATAATCTTAACGCCTCGCTGCATAAGAGGCTCTGCCAAGTTAATCGCAGTTTGACCGCCGAGAGATGCAATAACGCCAATCGGCTTTTCAAACTCGATAATATTCATAACATCCTCGGGAGTTAAGGGCTCGAAATAGAGCTTATCCGAACAGGTATAATCGGTTGAAACTGTTTCGGGGTTGTTATTAATAATGATAGCCTCATAGCCCGAGTTTTTGATGGTTGTTACGGCGTGAACAGTTGAATAGTCAAACTCAACACCCTGACCGATACGAATAGGACCTGCGCCTAAAACGATAATCTTTTTCTCATCGGTTAAAACAGAAGCGTTTTCACCGTTATATGAAGAATAGAAATAAGGAATATATGCTCCTGTATGGCAGGTATCAACCATTCTATAAACAGGCATAAGTTTATTCTCTTTGCGGAAGTTATAAACGCTTATTTCATCGCTCTTCCACATTCTTGCAACATATAAATCCGAGAAGCCCATCTTCTTGGCTTCCTTTAAGGTTTCAAGGTCGAAAGCATTAACCCTTAACTTTTCTTCCATATCAATTATATTTTTAATTGCCTCAAGGAAGAAAGCGGTAATCTTTGTTATTTCGTGGATTTCCTCAACAGTAACCCCTCTGTAAAGAAGCTCGGCTATTGCGAAGAGATTGTCATCCCTGAACTCGCCGATATAAGCCTTAAGCTCATCATCGGTCATATTATCAAACTTATGATGATAAAGGTGGTTAACACCGATTTCAAGAGAGCGAGTGCCCTTAAGCAAGCTTTCCTCTAAGGTTGAGCCGATGCCCATAACCTCTCCTGTTGCCTTCATCTGAGTTCCAAGGCTGTTTGATGCACTTGTGAACTTATCAAAGGGGAAACGGGGAAGCTTGGTTATAACATAATCGAGTTTGGGCTCGAAAGCGGCAGTTGTGTTGGCAATTTTAATATCCTCAAGCGCCATACCAACCGCAATTTTAGCAGTAACCCTTGCAATCGGGTATCCACTCGCCTTAGAAGCCAAGGCAGAAGAACGAGATACACGGGGGTTAACCTCGATAAGATAATATTCACTGGTTTCGGGATTTAATGCGAACTGAACATTACATCCGCCCTCAATTTTAAGCTCACGAATAATCTTAATAGCGCTATCGTTAAGCATTTTAAGGTCGTGGTCATTTAAAGTCATAATCGGAGCCACAACCAAGCTATCTCCCGTATGAACGCCAACGGGGTCGATATTCTCCATACCGCATATGGTTATAGCGTGGTCATTGCTATCCCTCATAACCTCAAACTCAATTTCCTTATATCCCTTAACGCTCTTTTCAATAAGCACCTGATGAACAGGGGATAACTTAAAAGCATTAAGTCCTATTTCAACAAGCTCCTCTTCGCTATATGCGAAGCCGCCGCCTGTTCCGCCCAAGGTGAATGCAGGACGAAGAACAACAGGGTAGCCTATTCTCTCGGCTGCTTCCTTTGCTTCTTCAATGCTATATGTAATCTCCGAAGGAATAGTTGGCTCGCCGATAGACTGGCAAAGCTCCTTAAACATTTCTCTATCCTCGGCTCTTTCGATACTCTCACTCTTAGTGCCTAAAAGCTCTACTCCGCACTCTTTTAAAATACCCTTTTTCTCAAGCTGCATAGCAAGGTTAAGACCTGTTTGTCCGCCAATGCCGGGAACAATAGCATCAGGTCTTTCATATCTTAAAATCTTAGCAATATATTCGAGCGTTAAAGGCTCCATATAAACCTTATCCGCAATGGTGGTATCGGTCATAATGGTTGCAGGGTTTGAGTTGCAAAGCACAACCTCATATCCCTCTTCCTTAAGTGCCAAGCATGCCTGAGTTCCCGCATAATCGAACTCGGCAGCCTGACCTATAACAATAGGACCTGAGCCTATAATCAAAACCTTTTTAATATCTGTTCTCTTTGCCATTTTTATTCCTCCGTTAAATATACTGCATTGTTGTTACAAACTGTTAATAAGCATTTCCCGAACACCTTTGTTTTCTCAAAAGGAGTTGCCCTGCCTTTTGAAAGGAAATCTTCGGGATTTATTTCAAACTCTTTATCAAGAGCGAATACACAAAAATCATTTGTTTCGGGCAAACCAAACCGTTTGCGAGGGTTTATACTCATAAGCTCTATTAGTTTTTCGAGGCTTATAATTCCCTTTTTAACAAGATGGGTGTAAAGAATGGGGAACGCCGTTTCTATGCCGACAACACCCATAAGGCTTTTTTCGAGCCCCTTTGATTTTTCTTCTTTTGAATGAGGTGCATGGTCGGTTGCTATCATATCAATCGTTCCGTCCTTTATGCCCTCAATAAGTGCCAGCCTATCCTCTTCGGAACGGATGGGCGGATTCATTTTAAACCTGCCTTCATCCTTTAGGTCGTTATCATTCATAACTAAATAATGGGGAGCTGTTTCGCAGGTTATATCAACACCCTCGGCCTTTGCCTTTCTTATAAGCTCAACGCTTTCCTTGGTTGATATATGGCAAACATGGTATTTACAGCCTGTTTCTCGAGCTAGAGCTATATCCCTTTCTATAGGCTTCCATTCACTTTCAGAGCATATGCCCTTATGCCCGTTTTTCTTGGCATACTCGCCATCGTGGATATACCCGCCTTTTAAAAGGCTGTTATCCTCACAGTGCGCCACGATTATCTTGCCGAGCTTTTTGGCCTTTTTCATCGCCTCAAGCATCATCTCTTCGCTTTGAACGCCCCTGCCATCATCCGAAAAGGCAATAGCATCCTTGCTTAATTCTTCAAAGTTCGATAATTCTTCACCCTTTTGACCTATTGTTATTGAGGCATAGGGATGAACATTTATAACGGCATCTCTTTCGATTATATCGAGCTGAGCCTTTAAATTTTCATAACTATCGGGAACGGGGTTTAGGTTCGGCATAGAGAAAACATCACTATATCCCCCTCTAGCTGATGCCTTTGTTCCCGAGGAAATTGTTTCCTTATATGAAAAACCCGGCTCCCTGAGATGAACATGAACATCACAAAAGGCCGGAAAAACAAAGCAATTATTAAATTTAGAAACAATATCACCAATGCTATAATTTTGAACGGTTTTTAAATCAAAAAAAAACTCCCCTAAGGAAAATGCCTTGTTCTTATAAACATTAACATTTTTGAGGGAAACTCTCATTATGAAACCGCCTTTCTAATTATCCTAGTTATTTTATCACAAGCCTTATCCCTTGTCAAGCAAAAACCACCCCTAAATTTAAAAATTTATCTATTTATATATATTATACATATACTTGAAAAATCTCTGCCGAAATGTTATTATATTTTAAATGAAATTAGGAGTATTTTAATGAAGGTTTATTTTTATACCCTCGGCTGCAAGGTTAATCAATATGAAACCGAAGTTATGCGAGAGGAATTTGAGAAATACGGCATTATGATGGCCGATGAAAAAGAAAAGTTTGATATTGCTGTTATAAACTCCTGCTCGGTTACGGCCGAAAGCGATAGGAAAACAAGACAGGCTCTTCATAGAATAAGAAGGCAAAACCCCGAAGCTGTTATAGTTCTTACAGGCTGTATGGTTCAGGCCTTTCCCAAAGAGGCCGAAAGCTTTTTGGATGCCGATATTATTATCGGTAACACCGATGTTAAGAAAACGGTTGAAAAAACTGTTGAATTTTTAAAAGAGAAAAAACGCTTTTTCGAGGTTTGCCCCCATCTTAGAAACGAAAGCTTTAACACACCTATCCTTTCAAGCTTTGCCGAAAGAACAAGGGCATATATGAAGATTGAGGATGGGTGCGAAAGATATTGCACCTATTGTATAATCCCATATGCCCGAGGCTTTGTTCGTTCAAAACCGCTTGATGAAATCAAAAAAGAGGCAAAAGCCTTGGCAAAAAACGGTTTTTCGGAGATAGTTTTGGTTGGAATCAACCTCACCTCCTATGGCAAGGGCGAGGATATCAACCTTTGCGATGCGGTTGAAGCCGTTTGCGAAATCGAGGGTATAAAACGAGTGCGTTTAGGCTCGCTCGAGCCCGACCATATAAGTGATGATATGCTTTTAAGATTTAAGGCTGAGGATAAGTTCTGCCCTCAATTCCATTTGTCTTTGCAATCGGGTTGCGATAAAACCCTCAAGGCTATGAATAGAAAATATGATACTGCCTTTTATAGAGATTTGGTGCTTAGAATAAGAAAAATCTTCCCCGATTCTGCTATCACAACCGATATTATGGTTGGTTTTGCGGGCGAAACCGAAGAAGATTTTAATGAAAGTCTTTCATTTGCTAAGGAAATAGGCTTTGCTAAGGCTCATATCTTTTGCTATTCGAGAAGAGAGGGCACTATTGCCTTCAATATGCCAAATCAGGTAACCAAGGCCGAAAAGCACCGCCGAAGCATAGAGCTTAGCAAGGCTTGCAAGAAAACCGAGGAAAAATTCCTTTCCTCGCTTATTGGCCAGCAACAAGAGGTTTTGTTTGAAACCGAGGAGAATGGCTTTTTTGAGGGCTTTACCAAGAACTACTCAAGAGTCCGTGTTATGTCAACCAAAGATTTGAGCGGCAAGTGCCTTAATTGCCTTATAAAAGAGCTTGATGGCGAAATCTTAATAGGAGAGTTAATTTAAAATGGAAATTCTATCCCCCGCAGGCAATTTTTCGATGCTTGAGGCAGCCGTTAGAAGCGGTGCCGATGCGGTTTATTTGGGGCTCAAGGATTTTTCGGCAAGAAGAAATGCCGAAAACTTTTCGGATGAGGAGCTTGAAAGAGCAATAGAATACTGTCATATAAGAGGGGTTAGGGTTTACCTTGCTCTCAACACCCTTATAAAAGATGCCGAACTGGAGCTTGCCTTCAGCTCGGCTCAGTTTGCATATAATAAAGGAATTGACGGGATTATTGTTCAGGATTTGGGGCTTGCTAAAATCTTGAGCGAAAAAATTCCTGAGTTAGAACTGCACGCTTCAACTCAAATGTCGGTTCATTCTCCATCAGCATTAATTCCCCTTAAAAAATTAGGTTTTAAACAGGTTGTGGCTTCTCGTGAGATGAGCAAAAACGACCTTGCTCTTCTTTGCCAAAAGGCAAAGGGGCTTGGAATCAGGGTTGAGGCTTTTGTCCATGGCGCTCTTTGTATGTCGGTTTCGGGACAATGCTTACTCTCGGCATTTTTAGGCTCAAGAAGCGGAAACCGTGGGCTTTGCGCCGGTCCTTGCCGTTTGCCCTTTAAGGCATCGGGGGGCACAGGTTACGATTTAAGCCTTAAAGACCTATCTCTTATTGAGCATATCCCTGAACTTTCAAGAATGGGAATTTATTCTTTTAAGATTGAAGGCAGAATGAAACGTCCTGAATACGTCTGCGCTGTTGTTACAGCTTGTAAAAAATCCATATCAGGAGACTATGACCATACTGTGAAAAAAGATTTATCCGACCTTTTTTCTCGCTCAGGATTTACTGACGGATATTACAAGAAAAATATAGATAGAAAAATGCTCGGTATATTATATTCCCTGCGACAAAATAAGGTCAAACGCAATGCGCTCACGTTCGGACTTTAACGAGGATGAGATTGTTCTGCTTGCATATTCGATTAAAAAATACGGCATCATCGAGCCGCTTTGCGTGCG
>ERZ808032.119-NODE-119-length-11898-cov-3.395398_pt1 | contig 11898 bp, 11 predicted proteins | sample MGYA00380187_ERZ808032 | MGnify/ENA primary metagenome ERZ808032 (study PRJEB31490, sample SAMN06133378) | cow dung metagenome | isolation source: M10 | host: cow | place: China: Chengdu | collected 2015-05 ...
GTGCCTCTGTGATGTTCAAGCCCACCCTGTTCGGCCAGGAACTTAACTTTAGCGCAGAATACTATTATACTGATTTCCAGAAACAAGCGGTGATAGACATGGACCGCGATCCACATGCAGTATACATTTACCAGTTGGACGGCAAGAGTCGTTCACACGTATTCCAGTTAGAGGCATCCTATCCCTTCTTCCGTGGTTTCAATGCCACTCTGGCTTATCGTTACACCGACTCCAAGACAACATACATCGATGCTCAGGGTAACAAATCCTTGCGCGAACGCCCTCTGACATCACGCTATAAAGCACTCTGCTCCCTGCAATACAAGACTCCAAAGAACCTGTTCCAGTTTGATGCCACCATCGCGCTGAACGGCCCAGGTCGAATGCCAGACCCATACACCCTATCCGACGGAACATTATCGTGGGATAAGGAATACAAGGCTTTTCCACAACTAAATGCCCAGGTTACATACAATATAAAGAAGAATTTCTCGTTATATATAGGTGGGGAGAATCTTACCAACTTCACCCAGAAGAACCCAATCATTGCCGCCGATCGCCCATGGAGCGAAGATTTCGACCCCTCAATGACATGGGGCCCTATAGACGGATGGATGCTATATGCCGGACTAAGGTTTAACCTGCCTCATCACCACAAGCACGCACACTAAAACGTACAATTTGCCAAAAAGACAAGAGCATTTAACCAGAATTAAGTATGAAGGGAAGTCGTCAAACGAGGTTTTTTCATCTAATGGCAGCAATACTGTACTTGCTGGCAGCCTCCAACAGCAATGTCATGGGGCAGCAGTTGTTATCATACAAAAACCTTGCAAGCGACGGATACCATTTTTGGCTTTACTCGCCTGAAGAACCGGAAACAAAGCTTGTACCCATAATCCCAGATGACACTGAATTGAGGCAAAGAGTGGAATTGGAACGCAATTTCCACGTCGCATGCACCTATGACTGGAGAAACTGGCGCGAGAAACAGGAAGAGGTCCGCAGGGAGCAGCTGAAACCTCTGGTAGTCTTTCTTCATGGGGCAAGCCTATGCGGACACGACCTTAAAAAAGTGTTGCGATACGGCACGCTTGACGCCATAGACAGAGGCCTTGACATCAATGCCTTCGTATTGGCACCGCAGAACCCAGGAGGGGCATGGGATCCGGACAAGATAATGAGCCTTATCGAATGGGCTTCGCGCTCCTATGCCAATATAGACACTACACGCATATACGTCCTGGGAATGAGCCTCGGCGGATATGGCGCCCTTGATCTGCCTGCCGCCTACCCGCATCGCATAGCAGCATCCATGTCTATCTGCGGAGGAGCTACAACCAAGGAGATACATAATCTCAACGAGGTGCCTATATGGATACTGCATGGCACAGCAGACGTTGCCGTGCCCATAAGCTGTAGCGACCGGGTAGTTGCCGCCATGAGACGAAAGGCAACTCCCAAACGCCTTATCTATTCTCGCCTAAAGGGCTACAGCCATAGCCTGCCCGCAAGATTGTTTTACATGCGCGAGACCTACGAATGGCTGTTTTCACACCGTCTCACCGACCCCGAGCGGCCAATCACAACAAACATCTACATAGGTCCAGGCAACATACCGTATGCCTACCGCGGAATGGGGCGCAATGGCCACATATCCGTAAAAAGGAAAGAAGAAGCCTACGGACATAGCAACAAGGAAGCCGAAGCATTTAAGCTAATGCAGGACAGCATAGCCCTTGCAGATAGCATAGCAGCGCTAAAATTGCAAAATGCACATTAAATTGTTAACCATTTTTTTGGTTTTATATCCAAGAATCCATATCTTTGTTGCGCATTTTAATCTTTTTAAATAATAATTAACTTAACAACAAACAACTATGGAACAACAGAAAGTTGATATGTTCATGATGACCAACGCAAAGTTCTTTCCCGAGGACAAGACCCTTTTTATCCGCGAAAGACTTTTGGCAATGGACGACAGCAAAGCTGCACTGCTTATGACAATGCAATTCAAAGACCCCACAACTGCACTTATTATCAGCCTGTTCCTGGGCGGTTACGGCATTGACCGTTTCTACATCGGCGACACCGGTGCTGGTATATTGAAACTTATAACCTGTGGCGGTTGCGGTATTTGGGCAATCATTGACTGGTTCGTTATCATGGGCAGCACCCGCGAAAAAAATTACAACCGTTTACTTGCGTTCATTTAAAAAACTCCTTATTAAGTCGAATGCATGCAAAAGGGAAATTCTATACCTTGCTGATAGCAATATGCCTTCTCAGCTACGTATGGATAGCCTATAGTTTCGACAACCAGGACGGACAGGGATTATGGCAAGGATGTCTTTCAAAACAATTCCTACATATTCCTTGTCCGTCTTGTGGTACCACCCGCTCGCTGATTTCCATTATCAAAGGCAATTTCTTTTCTGCACTACAAATTAATCCGCTGGGCTATGTTGCCGCCATAGCCCTGGCTATTGTACCTATATGGATACTGTATGACCTCATCACTCTCAAGAATTCGCTATTCAACACCTGCAGCATTGCCCTGAAACTGGTAAAACAAAAATATATCTACATACCCCTCACCCTATTGATTATAAGCAACTGGATATGGAACATAATCAAATACACTTAGAAGACCAGGAAAAAGCGTCCAATGCCTATCTCATGTCACTCATTGCTGTAGTTATAGGACTGCCAATGCCGATAATCAACCTTGTAGCAACAGGAATCTTCTACCTTCTTTCCCGCAAAGGTTCGCCTTTTGTAAAATGGCATACTACACAGGCCTTAGTGTCTCAAATCCCGTTGTTTGTCATGAACAACATACTCTTTTGGTGGACAGTGCGCATATTGCTGTTTGGTGTCCCCCTAAGCAGCATATATATTGCCTACTTCATATTGGTGAACATCTACAATATAGCCGATTTCTACGCCACGGCCATATCTGCCATTAAGGCACGCCAGGGTATAACATACAGATGGTTTATGTATGGTGTACTCACCGATTTGATAATGAAAAGCAAAGAGAGTGTCTTTGAAGAAAGGCACATGCTCACGAAGAAACTTGCTTCCCAGGCACTGGCCTCGCTTTGCATCTTCATAATCTCAATATCAGCAATGAACACGGCCGATTGGATGAGTATATGCGGATTGAAACCCAACTCGGTGAAAACTGCTACAGAAAAGGTTCTTTGGGAAATAACGTCACTTCAAATACGTGAGGTCACAACGCCCGAACTAGTTGTTCCCTTGGACAGCATCGTAACGCATGTGTGCATGTCGAACAATATTGAGAGAAGCAGCATCAACCTTCATATATGCAGAACCAATGAAGTCAATGCCTTTGCTATGGGAGGCAGGCATATACTTGTCAACACCGGACTTATCAACAGCTGCAGGACACAACACGAGCTGGCTGGAGTAATTGCTCATGAATTGGCCCACCTTGAGTGCGGGCACATTGGACAAAACACACAGATCCAACTATGCATGCTGATAGTTGAAATGCTATTGACTAGCGGCAGCAATACCCAAAAGGGAGAGGATATAACCAGTGCCGCAACCCAGATTGCACGAAACTATTTCATTAGAGAAAATGAGACAGAGGCTGACGAACGTGCCGTAGAGTATCTCGTCAAAGCAAGGATGAACCCTGCAGCACTCGGAGATTTTCTCGAACGTATGGAAAGCCTGCAGCATCTGGATTTTCTCAGCACACATCCCGATAGCAAGAAAAGAGCGCTACACATAAAAGATTTGGCACTGAAACATGAGGAAATAGAACAATCTGATGTCCTCTCCGTTGACTCTTGGTTCAATCTGAAATCTAAGGTTCAGTAAAACTGAAACTATATTGCCGAACAGTAACCTGCCGCTCGGCAATATTTTTTGCAATATTCTTGGTTATATGACGAAAAAGAGATAATTTTGCCTTGATATGCAAAACTTAAAACAATATAAGTTAATGATTAACAAAAATTACACAGACATACGCTACATCGGTGTTGATGACACGGACATTGACCTTTTTGAAAGCCAGTACATCGTGCCAGAGGGCATGAGCTACAACAGTTGGGTTATTTGCGACGAGAAGGTAGCCATCATGGACACCGCCGACGGACGCAAGGAAAAGGAGTGGACCTCAAATCTGGTTGCCGCACTGGACGGACGCATGCCTGACTATCTTGTATGCCAGCACATGGAACCCGACCACTCTGCCATCATTGGCAAGACCATGCAAGACTATCCCACCTTAACCCTGGTATGCTCTCAGCAGACGGTAAAGATGCTGGGATACTATTTTGACTCAAGCTCATTTGCTGACCGCATTATGGTTGTCAAGGAGGGCGACACCCTACCCTTGGGCAAACACACACTGAATTTCATATCTGCCCCAATGGTGCACTGGCCAGAGGTGATCATGACCTACGAATCCACTGAGAAAATTCTATTTTCTGCAGATGGTTTCGGCAAGTTCGGTGCTCTTTGTAACGAAACAGAAGACTGGGCATGCGAAGCACGCCGCTACTATTTCAACATCTGCGGTAAGTATGGCATGCAGGTTCAAAACGTACTTAAAAAAGCCTCTGCACTGGATATCCAAACCATCATGCCCCTGCACGGTCCTGTCCTCCAAGGCGAGGCTTTGGCTGAAGCCATCCGCCTGTATGACCTTTGGAGTCGCTACGAACCCGAGAATGACGGCATTCTCTTGGCCTATGCCAGCATACATGGCAATACCGCAAAGGCAGCACATCACTTGGCTGAGATACTAAGACAAAAGGGAGCCGCAAAGGTGGCAGTTAGCGACTTGAGCCGCGATGACATGGCAGAAGTCATTGAAGATGCCTTCCGCTATCCAAAACTTGTCTGCCTTGCCTCTTCCTACGACGCCGGCGTATTTCCTCCCATGCATGACTTCCTACATCACCTGCAGATAAAAAACTTCCAACGCAGGCGTTTTGGACTTGTAGAGAATTGTTCTTGGGCACCAACAGCCGCCAAGACCATGCGCGGCATGATTGAAGGCATGAAACAATGCGAAATAGTGGAACCATCCGTCACTATCTGGGGCAAACTTAAGGAAACGGACAAGGATGCTTTAGAAACTTTGGCAGATGCAATGCTCAAGGAATAAGACTGAGAAAAAAAAGAAAATCACCAAAATAAGGAAACTGACTCTCATTTCACTGGAATATTGAGGGTCAGTTTCTTTTTAATCCAAATCGGCCATTAGCGCGTAACAGCATAATGAGCGATTTTGGGGTTATGGCGACACACAAACAGAATTGTGTCAGAACTTATAGTAGAGGAAGGGCTGCACCTCATTAGCACTGAACTCTATGGCGAGCTGGAGGACGATGAGGAAGAGCAGGGACTTCAGTGTCCAGTGAAGGGTGATGAAGCGCTCTTGGAGGCGGTAGAACCAGCGCTCGCGGAGGCAATGAACAAACATGGAGAGGAGCAGAATGGCTATCCACAGGGGGCGCTGGGCAATGAAGGCGGGGATGCACTGGGCATCGAACTGGGTGAACATCCTGCCGAGATAGCCGGTGGCAGAGGAGAGGTCGGCGCAACGGAAGAATATCCATGTGAACAGGATGAACATCTGGCACAGGAGCCAGCTGGACACCTTCACCCACCAACGGGTGGAGGGAAGGCGGTGGAGGAAGAGACGGTGGCACCACTTGTGCACCACAAGGCCGATGCCGTGCATAGCTCCCCAGAGTACGAACATCAGCGTGCTTCCGTGCCACAGACCTGCCACAACCATGGTGAAGAAGTTATTGAAATAGGTGCGCACCTGCCCCATCCTGTTGCCTCCCAGGGGGATGTAGAGATAGTCGCGGAACCATATGGATAGTGAGATGTGCCAACGGCGCCAGAATTCTGTGGGGTTCAAAGACTGGTATGGGAAGTTGAAGTTCTCCCTCAACCGGAAACCCATCATGGCGGCTATGCCTATGCTCATATCGCTATAACCCGAGAAGTCGCAATATATCTGCATGCCGAAGCCCACCGTGGCCATCATCAGCTCGAAGCCGGTGTAGAGTTCGGGCGACTCGAAAGTCCAGTTGTTGAACTGCGCCAGATAGTCGGCAACGACGCATTTCTTGAGCACGCCCATCATCACGAGCCACAAGCCGGTGTAGATGAGGCGCGGGTTGATCTCCTCGTCCTCACGCATCTGCTGGAGCATGGTGGCAGGCCGGGTGATGGGACCCGAGAGCAGCAGGGGGAAGAAACTGATGTAGAAGAGGTATTCCAGGAAATCCATCTTCAGGCGCAGGCGGCGGTGGTATACTTCCACCGTGTGACTGATGGCCTGGAAGGTGTAGAACGATATGCCCACGGGCAGGATGATGTCCTGGATGGGGAAGTTTTCGCGAAGCAGGGTGTTGAGCAGGTCAATGCCGAAGTTGGTGTACTTGAAATAGAGCAACGGCATGAGTTCCACCACCACGATGAACGCCAACCAGCGCTTGCGCAGGGTGCCCTTGCACTCGTTCATGCGACGGGTCATGGCCCAGCTGAGCAGGGCGGTCAGTGGCAGGAGCATGCTCACCTCGGGGTTCATCCTGGAGAAGAAGTACAGAGAGAAGAGTACCACATAGAGTTTCATCAGCGTACGGCTGGTACGATGAAGTATGGCGTATATCGCCAGGAAGACGATAAATACGGCGTAGAAGGATATGGTGTTGAATAGCATAAGCTGGTTACTTCTTCGGGAACATGAATTTCTTCTTCCACTTGCGGGGCTGGGTTGCCTGGGGAAAGTTCATCTGTATGGGGTGCGCCGTTTGCGGCGAGGACATCCACACGGCTATGCTGTCCATCCATCTGGAAGCCGAGCCGAAGGTAGGATGCATTTTGTCGGAACCACGGGTATAGGTGAGGCGGGTGCTGTCGAAATAGCGCTTGTCGCCCACCACGCCACGGATCACCCCGGTGATGGTGGGGTTCTTGACCCAACTGGGGGGCGCAATCCATATAGTGGGCCTGGTGCCAAGGGCACGTTGTATGATGCGGATGTTCTCGGCACGGTTGTCTAGGTCCTTAACCTTCAGTTCATTGCCGCCAAGGGAGACAACGACAAAGTCGGCCTCTGACCAACGGAGGAAACTATGTAAGGTGTCAAGATTGTTGGCCCACCCTGTGGTGGTGGAGCCATACCAGCAGACGGTGTAAAGTTCGTGACAATTCTCCCTGGCATAGTCAGCAAAACGCATGGACAGGCCCTCTATCATGGAATCGCCAAAGAAAAGAATTCGCTTACTAGCTGTATCGGGGCTAAATGGCTGCTCCTCTTCTAAAGGTACATCATGGACAATGGACATTTGCAGGGTATCAGACAATAACGTATCCTCGACATTCTCTTCAAATTTTGTCAAAAACAAAAGTGCACGGATATCCGTTTCGAACCTTTCAAAATTAATCTTATTCAGTGACCCAGAATTGAAAGAAACAATATGACCACTATGAGAATATGCTAATACTAACAAGAGAGGTATTAACAATATCAACATCAAACGGACATATTCCTTCATTGGCTCTGTAATTAAGAGTAAGGAAAAAACTTCAGTAATCTGTCACAAATATAATGTTTTTTCGTATAATTTGCGAATATTCTCTTATATATTTGACTATAGGACAGGTCTGCAAAGTTCATTTCCTTGAATGAAGTCCAACGATAAAGATACTTAACTCATAAAGCATCCACATGGGCATAGCCACTAACATCAGCGTAAAAATATCTGTAGTAGGTGTAATGATGGCTGCCAAAACAAGCAGTGCAACAATCACGTGTCTGCGAAACTGCCTCATCACATTTGCGCTGATAACTCCTAGTCGACCCAAAATCCAACACATTACAGGTATCTCAAATACAATGCCCATGCTAACACTCATTGTCATCAAGGTGTCGATATATGATTCTATCGTCACGGTGTTTTCTACCACTTCGCTGACCTGGTACATGCCCAAAAACCTGAAGGTTAGCGGAAATATCAGAAAAAAGCAAACCAGAAGCCCAGCCAGGAACATTACATAGCCCCACGAGACAAGCTGTATGGCGCATTGTCGTTCATTTGCATACAATGCAGGAGATACAAACCTGAACAGAAGATATATGACATACGGCAATGATGCCATAAAGCCTACGGCAATAGATACCTTTACATGAATAAAGAACTGTTGTGCCAGACCTGTATTGATGAGACGCACCGACATGGGCTCTAAACCGCTCTCTTGGGAAGAGGAGAAAAACTTTGTTAATGAGTCCAGCAAACGATAAGTAATGAACTCATTCTGCTGAGGCGAAAGAATGACCTCGAATATGGCCTCCTTGAAAAAGAAAGCCACAACGGCACATGACATTACAACGACGAGCATGCGTATAATACTGCTACGCAACTCGTCTAGATGTTCCCAAAAGGTTTGAGGTTCAGACACAGGACTCTATTGTTTTTAGTTTTGGTTCTCAAAACCAGTTGCCACACCCATAGCTTTCATTGCTTTGATTCCACATCTGCATCGTCCTTGCCATTGACACCATCCTTGAAACTGCGCACTCCCTTACCCAAACCTTTCATCAATTCGGGTATCTTCTTGCCTCCAAAAAGCAGCAGCACTATCAATGCAATGATTATTATTTCTTGAAGTCCTATTCCAAACATGTCTATATAATATTTTATGATGATAAAATTATAAGTCCTGGGCACATGACCAACTCCTTGCCCTCTACAATGTATCCTGCTTAAGTTTCTCTATGAAGGCATCTATTTTGTGCAGTTCCTTGGGGATGTCTATCTTCTGCGGGCAATGGTGTCGGCACTTGCCACATCCTATGCAATGGTGGGCCTGGCGCAATTTCTCAACATTTCTATCGTAGCCTACCAGGAATGCACGGCGTGCCTTGCGATAATTCTCGTCCTGACGACTCTTGGGCACATTTCCTTCATTGATGCACTTGTTATAGTGCAGCAGTATGGAAGGGATGTCAAGGCCATACGGACATGGCATGCAATACTGGCAATCGTTGCATGGGATGGTGGGATACTGCTCTATCAGTTTGGCCGTATCAAAGAGATATTCCATCTCTTCCTCGCTCAATGGCTGCAATGGCGAGAAGGTGCGGATATTGTCCTGCAGATGCTCCATCTGACGCATGCCGCTGAGCACACTGAGCACGTTTGGCCAAGAACCATTGAAACGGAATGCCCACGATGCCACGCTGCTCTCTGGTGCCTTCTGCTTTAGTCGGGCAACAATATGGTCGGGCAATTTGGTCAGTCGGCCACCCAACAGAGGCTCCATGATGAGAACGGGAATGTTGCGCTTGGCAAGTTCGTTGTAGAGATATTCGGCTCCTATGCCACTGCCCTTGGCTATATGCCAGTCAACGTAGTTCATCTGAATGAGGACAAAATCCCACTGGTACGTATCGTGCATAGCAAGGAGTTCGTCGAACACCTCCTTGGACCCGTGGAACGACCAACCCAGATGGCGAATGCGGCCTGCCTTGCGCTCTTCCATAAGGAAATCCAGCATGCCGTTGTCCACATAACGCTTGCGGAAGTTGTCCATACCACCTCCGCCCAAGCTGTGAAGCAGATAGTAGTCGATATAGTCTACCTGCAACTCGCGGAAAGAACGCTCGTACATAGCCATGGAGTTCTCGCGCGAAGAGTCGGAGAAGTTAGACAGTTTCGTTGAAATATAGTACGACTCTCTGGGATGGCGCTTCAAAGCATTGCCTGTAGCACGTTCGGACTTTCCTTGCACATACACTGGCGATGTATCAAAGAAGTTCACGCCATGTTCCAGGGCATAGTCTACAAGACGGTTCACCTCGTCCTGATCTATGATGTCGCCCTGACCGTCAGGATTGGGTATTGTTGGCCAGCGCATACAGCCATAACCCAACAACGACACTTGGTCATTGCCCACGGAGGGAAAGTTGCGATAAGTCATCTTGTCGGTAGGCACTGGACCCAGTTCACCAGAAGTACTATTGGTTCTCTCCTTTATATTGCATCCTGCTAATGCAGCAGAAGCAGATGTTGCACCTAATATCTTGAGAAATTCTCGTCTATCCATAATTTTGATGTCTGTTATATTTTATAGAACCACTCTTAGATTTCCTTATGCCTTTCGTGTCCTTCCACATATATGGCGCTGAAGGGACGTGCTGGACAAAGATTTTCGCAAGCGCCACAACCTATGCATCGCTCTGTGTTGATAACAGGAATCATGCGCTGGTGGCGGCCTTTGCGTCCTTTGCCCTCACCTTTCTGCATGGGAACCATCTGTATAGCACCCGTAGGACAATGGCGTTCGCAATTGCCGCACCTGTCGCCGCCTGTTGCAGGCAGACAGTTCTCCTTGATCCAGACGGCATGACCTATTTGCACAGACGACTTCTCCTCGCGTGTTATGGGGCGTATGGCTCCTGTGGGGCACACATCCGAGCATTTTGTACACTCGGGGCGGCAATACCCACGCTCGTAGGACATCTCTGGCTGCATCAGTCGGGAAAGGTCCGAAGAGGGGCGCAACACATCATTGGGGCAAACTGACACGCACAACTGGCATGCTGTACAGTGCTGTGCAAAATGGCGGATGCTGAGTGCACCAGAAGGGACGATATATTGCTGACGCTCTGGGGCGACCTTATCCTCTATCTTGGCCAAACCTCCGTCAACCTTCATCTTCTGGGCCTTCAGAGCTGTTGTTGTAACAAATGCTGCACTTCCAGCAAGGAAGGCACGACGAGAGGTGGACACATTGGCGTCTGTGGAAACATTGCAGCTACTCTCTGCCCCACTCTTCTGCTGGTCCTCAACCTTCTTTTTTGAACAATGCGCATAACTTATGGCTCCCTTCTTGCACTTGCCTATGCAATCCATGCATGCAACGCATCGGCTATAGTCAATAGAGTGTTCCTGCATGTTGATGCACGAGGATTTGCAGTTCTTCACGCAAAGTCCACAATTCACACACTTGTCAGCGTTGATAACAGGCTTTAGCCAGGAAAAGCGCGACAGGAAACCCAGCACAGTGCCTACAGGACAGATGGTGTTGCAGTACGTGCGCCCGCCACGCCATGCTAAAACGGCCAGAACAAGCAGAGTAGCAACCGAGACACCCAGCACCATGCTGCTCTTCATCCACACATCCGTCTCGTAGAAGGCATAACTGTCCATTCTCTCTGCCAGCAGAGCAAGACCATTGTTGGCATACTTCCACACGGGAGCAAGTAGATTGGTTGCAATGCGGCCATAGGCACTATATGGAGCTATAATGTTGGCTATGGCGCCAAACCCTGCCACCATGGCAACAACAAACAGAACCAGCACAGGAAATCTAAGCCATTTTTTCTCCGCAGAAAACGTGTAGCGGTTCTTCCTTGCCTTCTTGCCTATCCAGGCAAAAATGTCCTGCATGACGCCAAGGGGACATACTACCGAACAATAAATGCGGCCGAAAATCAAGGTAAGTAACACCAGAGCAATGACAACGCCGAAATTCAGCGCCAATACGGCAGGGAGAAACTGTACCTTTGTCATCCACCCTAACCAGGCATGTATGGTTCCGGTAAAGTCCAGAAACAACAGTGTTATGGCTACAAAGAAAAAGACGGCCAACGTGATTCTTGCTTTTCTTAACATAAATTTATCTTTATTTCGTATTATTTTGCAAGGACAAAGATAATCGTATTTTCAATACCACACAAGACAAAATACTGTTTTTTCAAGCAACAAGAATGAAAATGCCAACTTAGCGGTTTAACCCAAATCGGTCATTAGACTATTATGCGCTAATGAAACCTTCTTTTGTCATCTGTTTCGTCGATTATCGCCTCAAGCGGCAAAACATCTGTTC
>ERZ808032.120-NODE-120-length-11894-cov-3.650419_pt1 | contig 11894 bp, 14 predicted proteins | sample MGYA00380187_ERZ808032 | MGnify/ENA primary metagenome ERZ808032 (study PRJEB31490, sample SAMN06133378) | cow dung metagenome | isolation source: M10 | host: cow | place: China: Chengdu | collected 2015-05 ...
GCCTATTCTACGACTTCAGAAATAGTGATGGGGTGCGTGTTTACCCTCCTATTGCCGAAAACATCACATATAGGCTATTTAGGCAGGGCACAGAAGGCATTGAGGGACTTGATATATACCTACCGTCAAGAACTTATATCGACACGACAAAAACGGCTAAATTAAACCGCTACGATGGCTACGACAATATGCCGAAGATGTGCTACTTTGATATGAGGGACAACCAGCGAGAGGCGGTAGATATTGCAAATAATCTGGTTATCTATTGCGGTCGCCACAATCTGACCGATAACAACGGCCGACCTATTAGCTACTATCTCACCGACGACCTCCCAGAGATGGTAGAGCTAAACCGTAAGCCGTGTTATCTCCTAACCGAGAGCACATCGGATAAGAACGCAAGAGATGTGGCCATAGCGGTAGAGCGCTTGCCGTTATTTCTCTCTATGCGCCTAATTGGTGAGCGCATTACAGACTCTTTCGATTTCGCAGTGCCGAAAGAGGTGTTTGTTGGGATTATCGACTACCCCGAAAGCGTAACGCTGTACAACCGCTATTGGCAAGGGTTGTATGTCGACCGTATGGATGTCGATACTCGCAAGGTCGAGGCGATGGTAAACCTTACAGGGCTATCTGTGTCGGCCGATATGCTGCGCAAATTCTACTATTTCGACAACTGTTATTGGCTACTCAACCGCATAACGGACTACGATCCAGCGAAGGGAGGGCTAACGCGATGCGAGTTTATTAAGGTTAAGGACATCAACAATTACATCAACGGTGGTGAGGATAGCGTAGAGCCAAGCGATGAGGGCTTTACATATACTTTCAACTTCAAATTAGGTTAAATATGGCAACTAAAGAGATTAAGCGAATTGTAGAGGTAAGCACAGGGCGCAGTAACGCCACTATCCGTGAGTTGCGAGATATTGTTGCACAGGGCAAGAAAGCGATGCAAGACCTCGAAATTACATCGGTGGAGTTTGCCGAGGTGAGCGAGGATGTGGCAAACGCACAAAACCTATTGCGTAATGCGATGCGAGGCACAACGGCGGCTGTTGAAGGCTCATACAACGCCTACTCTGCCGAGATGTCGGCACTCAAACTGCACCGAAAGACACTTGCCGAGAACAGCGAGGAGTACAAGGTAATGACCGCACGCATCGTGGAGCTTAACACAAAGCTCTCTGCTATGGATGCCGAGATTGGCGTTTACGGTCGAAATGTCGGCAACTACTCATCTGCATTTGCGGGCCTCAACCTCAATGTCAGCCAAGTAGTTCGAGAGTTGCCATCGCTAACGACGGGCGCAAATCAATTCTTCTTGGCTATCTCGAATAACTTGCCAATGCTTGTTGATTCTATGGGCGATGTGCGCCGTGAGGGTGGCAGCGTTATGTCAGTGATTAGCGGAATTGGTAAGGCCTTATTTTCGTGGAACACCGTAATAACGCTTATTATTACTCTGCTCTCTGCTTTCGGTGGCGACATCATCAAGTGGGTAAGGGGGTTGTTTAGTGCGGAAAAGCAACTCAACGCAACGGCGAGGGCGCAAAAGGCGCTCAACGATGCAATAAAGGATAACGGCTTAGGTATCGGCGACGAAATGATAAAACTCCACCAGCTTCGTGAGGCGTGGTCGGCGCTGGGCGACGAGATGAGCGCAAAGCAGAAGTTTATAGAGGAGAATAGAAGCGCCTTTAATGACCTTGGTGTTGCTGTGCAGTCTGTCGCCGATGCACAACGATTGCTTATTGACGATACGGAAGAGTTCGAGAAGGCGATGATTGCGAGAGCCAAGGCTACGGCAGCAATGAACCTTGCAGTCGCTTCGAGTGAAAAAGTGCTCTCGCTACAACAGCAACTCGATAATACGACGATGTTAGAGACTGGCACTCGCTGGGGCTTTAATGAGTATGGCGTATTCGAGCGACAAAGCTATACGGAGATGACCAAGGAATATCGCACTATCTCGGAAGCCTTACAAAAGGCTCGCGACGAAGCGGAGAAGTTCTACGAAATGATGAGTAGCTTTCAGGCGGAGGCTAACAATTTCCTTTCAGCGTTCAGCACCTCAACACCCACTACCCCCGACAGCAAGATGACATTCGCACCTCGCACAACACTTGGAACTGCGGAGTGGGATGTTATCTTCAACGCATTGCGCACGATGCCTAACGCAACAAATGATTGGGCGCTCGGCTACTATCGCCCCGACCCCAAGCGCGACAATCGCTCGGCGTTGGAGATATTGCAAGACGAAGAGGTGCGCCTCAACGACCAATTGGCAATGTATTTCGACAATGCAGAGAAGCGAATGGAAATCGAGGATGCGCTAACCGCCAACCTTGAAAAACAGGCTAAACTGCGAATGGAGGCAGAGAAGAAAGAGGCAAAGGAGTCCGAAAGACTATTGCGAGAGAGACAGCGAGCGCAAGAGGCATATCTCAGCGCCTCGGCACAGATAGTCGGGGCGGTAGGTTCGATTATGGAGGATGGTACAAAGGCGCAAAAAGGATTCGCCACTGCTGAGGCCCTTATCAACACCTACGCAGCTGCACAAAAGATATTCTCGGCCTATGCTGGTGTGCCTATACCCGGCTTTGCGTGGGCGCAAATGGCGGCTGCTATTGCAACAGGCTTGGCAAATGTTAAAGCGATATGGGATGTAGACACTTCGGGTAATGCCTCACCGAGCGCATCTGTCGCAAATGGCGTGCCACCCTCGATAGCATCAACAATGCCCGCAAACTACACCCGAAACCTTGTAGGCGACTCTGAGCTCACAGAGCTTAACCGACCAGTTAAGGCCTATGTAGTACAGAGCGAGGTTACGGCTGAGCAAGATATAAACCGACAGCGCGAAGAGAGGGCATCATTTTGATGCCTCTCTTTTTTTATGGCGCACTTACATCGGTATTTATAGAATTTATTAAAAGCGAAATTGTAATAATGAATACCAATATCCCAATATACGATGCAGTGATAGCCACCAACGATGATGGCATCTCGGTGATGAGCCTTGTTAGTCACCCTGCGACACAGAGCCACTTCGTAGCATTGGCCAAAGAAGAGCCAAAGCCTGAGTTTGTGGCATTTGAGGATGCCGAGCAGAGGATTTTGTACGGCGTGGTAGCGCGAGCCGACCACCCCGTCTACCGAAATCAGAACGGCAGAGAGTATTATCTCCGTTTCTCGGCTGAAACACTGCGAGTAGTGGCTGAAAAGATGCTTTACGACGGTTTTACATCGTCGGTGGATATAGAGCACAGCCTCAACCTTGTAAGCGGCGTACATCTTCAGCAACTCTTCATCAAGGATATTGCAAAGGGTATAGGCCCAAAAGGCTTTAGTGAAATTGAAGATGGGAGCCTATTTGCGGTCTACAAGGTGCACAATGACGAGGTGTGGGAGGCAGTTAAGCGTGGTGAGTTTAAGGGCTTTTCGCTCTACGGCCATTTTTCGTTTGTAGTACCCAAAACTGAGGAAAGCGTAAGCGAGGTGCTGGCTGATATTTACCAGCTCCTACGCACTGCAAGGGAGAAAGCAACCAATTAAATAAAACAGATATGAATTTACAGAAACTAAAAGAGTTGCGCGAGAAACTGCGCCGTGAGATTTTCGGCTTCGCGCAGGTCAAGACAGACAAGGCAATCTTGGTGTACGACACCGAGAAGTTAGAGGCGGGTGTGGCCGTCTTTGTCGAGGATGAGGAGGGCAACCGCACACCAGCCGAGAATGGGGAGTATCGTCTTGAGGACACATCGACAATCAAGGTTGATGACGGTAAGGTAACAGAGGTGGTAGAGCCGACCTCCGACCCTCAGAAGATGAACGAAGACCCCAAGCCTGAGTACATCACACGCGAGGAGTACAACACATTGCTGGAGGAGGTGCACGGGGTGCTCCAGTTCATGCAGCAGACCGCTACCAAGTTCACCGAGAACCATAGTAGCTTTGACGAGCGACTATCAACCGTAGAGAAGATGTCGGCGGCACTCACACCTAAGGAGGACTTGAAGAATGAGCCGGAGCGCAAGCCCGCATCGGCAAGCGTAGAGCGAGAGCTGGAGGCTGCGAAACGATTGTTCGGTAAAGAGTAAAACAGAGAAGATTATGGCATACTGTTCACAGACATTAACAGGTATCTCGCTCGATTGCGAGAGCTCACAGGGCGGTGTTCGCAAGATTTATGTTGCGAACTTTGGCGATGTTGCAAGCGAGACAGAAACCGATGGCAAGCTAACCGCCTTTACGATGAAGGAGAGCACAAAGTTCGTGAGGTACGATTTGCGCAAAAATACCGCACACATGGATTCGCCTATGACCGTAGGCGACAACGGCTCGCGATTCTGGTCTAACTCGGTCTATGTAGACCTTGGCAAGATGACCACCGCTAAGCGCCTCGAAATGGAGGCTCTAACAGCAGGGCAGCTCTATGTGATTGTAGAGGACACCAACGGCACTTTGTGGGCGCTCACAACAACCAAAGATGACTATGTAGCAGCCTCGGCTGGCAATGGTGGCACCGGCACAGCACGAACCGATGCTAACCGCTATGACCTAACACTAACTGCCGAGGCAACACACCTTCCTATCGAGGTAGTGCGTGAGGCTCTTGCGGATATTGTAGCAGACTAACAAAAAGTATAACCAATAAAAAGTAAAAACACTATGGCAAGTTCATTAGACATTACAGCTCTGCCCGAATATATTGAGCAGAAAACAGAGATTATCCCCAAGTCGGTAATTGGGGCAAAGTCTATCAGTCTATTCAGTCTTCAGACGGGAATCAAGACCAAGGCAGCTCTCAACCTCCTAACTACAGATGTAACCTTCGGCGATGGCAAGGCGTGTGGGTGGAATCCTGCGGGCAAGCAGAAGGTAACACAGCGCGAGATCAGCACTGGCAACATCAAAGTAGAGTTGGAGTATTGCGCCAACGCACTGCTCGACACATGGATGCAGCGTGAGGTTGAGATTATGGCAGGGCGTGAGTCGTTGCCCTTTGAGGAGACCTTCGTGAACGCAGTAGTTAAGGACATTCAGGCGAAGCTGGAGAAGGCCATTTACAGTGGCGACACCTCTAAGACAACCAACGCCAATCTCAAGTGGTTCGACGGCCTTATCAAGATCCTCACCGCAGACGGCGAGAGTGAGGATGTGTCGAGCGCGGGTGACATCTACTCGCAGATTGAGGCTATTTGGGGTGCAATCCCCTATGAGGCATACGAGATGGGCGATGTCGCAATTCTCGTAGGCTACGATGCTTACCAGCGCTTTATGGCGAACCTCGTGCGCAAGAACCTTTTCCACTACGACCCAGCCGATGGCGAAGGTGTTCTTCGCTTCCCCGGCTCGACAGTAAAGGTTATCGCTGTGCCCGGCCTTAACGGCACAAACAAGGCTATCGCTGGCTCAATGCGTAACATCGTCTATGGTACAGATCTCCGAGGCTCGCGAGAGAAAGCCGAGATGTGGTACGACAAGACCGCCGATGACTTCAAACTGCGTGTGCGTTTCAATGCGGGTGTTCAGGTGGCATTCCCTGACGAGATGGTTATTGCTACCATCAATCCCACAGCCACAGCCACAGCCACAGCAGAGGCAAGCGAGGAGTAATAGAGTAACTAACTAACCGAGGGGGTGGGGATGCCCCACTCCCTTTTTTCGATTATGATCGAGAGCAAAAATAACGGACTACGGCAATATATCTCCGTATGGCGTGGCGACATTCGAGAGCGCACATTTAGGCTACGACTTCGCGACACCATAACCAACAAGGAGTATCTATTTGCCGAACTTGAGGATTTAACACCTAATCGGCTTACCATTATGCTCTCACCAACTCTTGAGGAGTGGTCAAGTCTAACGGGTTGTGAGTACGAATATAAAATTGAAAACAATGCAGGAACGCGAGAGTATAAGCGTGGTCTGCTCAAATATACAACAAAAGAGAAAATTGCCGAATATGAGCAAGAAACCGACTACAAAGAATATACCCCCGAAGGCTGGTAACTATGCTTTCTCGGCCATTGCCCCGCTACCTTCGATGTCGGGGTCTATGCGTGAAGGTATCACCTCGAATGGTAAGTATGTAGAGTGGGGAAAAGGCAATCAAACCCCCGCAATGCTTCGTGATTTATATCTTGATGTAGCGACCCTCGAAACCATTATTAACGGCACAGTAGATTATGTGCTCGGCAACGAAATACGATGCAATGTAGGCGAATTTGCGGACAAGGTAAACGGGAATGGCGAAACCATTACTGACCTTATCGAAAAATTGGCTTGCGACTACTTGATATATGGTGGCTTTGCCTTTGCCGTTGTTCGTAACCTCAAAGGGGCAGTAAGCGAATTGGAGTATCAGGACCTTGAAACAGTACGCTCTAATGAGGATAACACCATTTTCTATGTCGCTAAATCGTGGCGAAAGGGTGTTAGAGTTGAGAATGTGAAACTTCCAGTATTTGGTGCTGATGATACCAACCCCCGTTCTCTGGTGTTCTACAAGGGTTCAAAGACTCGCGGTGTCTATCCTGTGCCAATTTGGAATCTCAAGGCGGCCCAAATCGAACAGCAGATAACTGACTACCATTTTGCCAACCTTAAAAATGGCTTTAACGCATCTCGCATCTTCAAGTTTCACAACGGTATTCCCGACGATGAAACAAAGGCACAGATAGAGCGAGATCTTGAGGATAAGTTCTGCGGGGCTGGCAACGGCGGTAGCAAGATGATTCACTTCTCAGAGGGCAAGGAATATGACCTTGAGGTAGAGACCTTGGAAGATGACGGCCTCGATAAAAAGTACGAGAGCACTCGCGAGTGGTCGGAGCGAAAGCTGTACACATCTTTCCGCGCTATCCCGTGTCTCTTTGGTCTTATGACCGAGAATAACGGCTTTAGCCGAGAGGAGTTCTTGCAGGCCTTCGAGCTGTACAACCAAACCGTAGTAGCACCTATTCAGCGAATTATTGTGCGCACCTTTGATAAGGTCTTTGGCGTAAAGGGTAGTATCACGATTGAGCCATTCGAGCTTAAAGTAACAAAAAACATAGAGAGTAATGGCGACGGAAGTAATGCTAATTAGCGAGAAGGTGGTAAAAACATTGCTACCTATCTCTAACAACCTTGCGGGCGACTATATCCGCCCCGCTATTATTGTGGCTCAGGATAGATACCTTGAGCCTACGCTCGGGACGGCACTTATGGTCAAACTCAAAGAGGAGGCAGCAAGTGATAAGCCCAAAGAGCCTTATAGCGTGTTGCTTGATGACTATGTGGCGAAGATGTTAGCTCAGTATACTTGCGCTGGGGTTATCCAAAATGTGTCGGCCAAGATAGCAAATGCGGGGGTTGTGCGTACTGAGGAGGAGAAGTTATACTCCTTGTCAGCTAACGAAATAGCCGTACTACGCAACCGCTATATGCGTGATGGCGATATGTACCGCCTCCGCCTTCAGCGATACCTCTGCGACCATTACAACGACTTCCCAGAACTATCTGAACACTGCTCGTGTAATGAGCTGAGAGCGCAACTAAAAAGGGCCTCGACAGGTGGGCTATGGCTCGGAGGTATGAAAGGAGGTAGCCTATGACACTAAAAAGCGTTATGTCGGCTCTTCATTCGCTGTCCCTGCAAACGCCGGGAGTCCGCACGGTGATACTCAACGATTTTTACCGCATCAACAGCCAGCCGAATATTGATTATGGGTGTGTGGGTATTCAGCAGACACAGCACGAGGTATTGGCAGATAGTAGCACTATTCGCTACGGCTTTCAAATGGTATATGCCGATAGACTCACTACCGATAGAAGCAATGAGGTGGATATTCATAGTGATGGCATCCTTATCTTGGGTAATATCATCAATGCTCTGCATCAACTCACCAACGCCGATGTGTACAGCGGTATAACCTACGAAACGACGGTACAACGCTTCATCGACGAATGCGCAGTTGTGGTGGCCACATTCAGCATAGAGACGGCATTTGACCTCGGAAACTGCTTTGAGGCAGGGCGCGAGGGCTTTACTTATCAATTTGATTTTGAACTAAAATAGATACAATTATGGCATTATCATTAGACGATTTGACTGCAAAAGTTGATAATGGTGGAGTAACACCCGACGGACTGCTCACGGCTGAGGAGTACAACACCCTGCTCGCAGCGGTAAAAGAAAATGCAGAGAACAGCACAGATGAGCATATAGGCTCGGTGGTGGTTGAGAATACACTATCGGCGCTCGATTTGGAGAGTAAAAAGCCAGTGGATAGTCAGGGTATTGCCGAGGCTATAAAAGGAGCTGGCTTTGCGACACAAAAAGAATTTACCGAGTTATCGGCAGAAATAGACGAGATAGAAGCTCAGGCTAAATTAGCCATGATGTCATTCCCTTTTGGCAACAAAGATGGGTTGGGAAGAAATGGACTGAAGAAAGGGATGCCATTATATTATGTAAACACTGGATTCCTTCCAGTGTATATCGGAAGCCAGTTCCGTGTGTATGATTCCTCTCAATATGATGTGGCAGGATTGGCATTCTTTAACGAAGAGAGAGAGTTTTTAGGAGTCTGCGAAACTGAAGTGGAAGGGTATCAAACCATTACTCTTGTTGAAGATAACATCATTGAAGGGGCAGTGTATTGCGTGGCTACTGTTTTACTTTCAAATGATTCAGCCAATGGCTATTATGCTAATATCCCAGTCGGTAACACCATAGCAGAACAGCTTAATTTTATTGAGAAAACAGCATCCCCCAAAAATATAGCAAGGGAAGTCACTGGCATAATATCAAGTGAAGTTGTTCAGTCCACTAGGTCAGACATCAATGTGTATTTTGATAATGTACCACAAGAAGATAGATATTTTATTCGTGTAGATGTAGATGAACCACAAACAGATTCATATGACTTATACTTCTCCTCTACAGATCATTCTATTAGGGTCAAGCAATTTACTGACTTAAAATGGGGTGTACTTTATGAAGTGAGAAGAGATGCCGAAATGCCATCACTGTGTATTTTCAATGTTGATTATCCTTATAATGGGGCATACTTTAAAATCACCTATTATTCCTCAGCAGACATCAAGAGGGTGATGCATGAGGTTGTAGGATGGGAAGGCAAGACAATCGTGGTATTTGGTGATAGCATAACCGAAAAGAGTGGTGATGACAAGAAAACATACTGCGATTATATAGCTGAAATGACTGGAGCAAATGTATATAATCTAGGAATAGGTGGCACAAGACTCTCGCAGAGAGCAGAACCGAGCGAGACACCAGCATCATCCCTAGAAGCCTATGCTGCTCTTGATATTGTGAATATGATAAAGGCTTGCAGTAATCAAGATTTCACGAAGCAAATCAATGCAGCGGCATACCTTACGGAAAACCAAAACGATAACAACGAGACTATTGTTGCAAGAATGCAGTCAATAGATTGGTCTAAGGTTGATGCAGTTATTGTATTCGGTGGCACAAACGATTGGACTGCAGAAGCGCAAATTGGCGAGGCTTCTTCCGAAGCATCAAACACGATTCTTGGAGCAACGCAACTCATTGTAAAGACCTTGCTAACTGCTTATCCTCATGTCAAGCTGTATTGGTTTACGCCAATCATAAGATGGGCATCCCCAAGAGATGAAGCATCTTGGAGCGACAATTTAACTCATAGAGAAGTTACTCTCAAGCAGCTATCGTCCAACATAGAAGAAGTTGTAAAGTCACTCCATATCCCATGTTGTGACACCTACAATACTTTAGGATGGAATATGTACAACTTTGACGCATATTTTACCGCTTCCGATGGTACTCATCCCGCTTATGGCTATGATGAGATAGCAAGGAAGATAATTGCGTTCATCAATGCGAACCGAACATTTTAGTAGCCTAAGTCGGTAAGTTCGGAAATAAAGATTTTAACACACTATGGATATACAGTAAGTTGATATGAAAAATAAGTTATATAAGGCTTTCGGGTGGTTGCTGGTGAGCAACCGCCCAGCCCACCTCCTTTGCGTGGGGGTGATGTCGCTACTGCTCGGTTGGAGTGCGGGTATCGCTGCTATCGTGGCGTTAGAGTACAAAGATGTGCAGCGTGGCGGTTGGGCGTGTTGGGATTGGCTCGACTGCTTGGCCGGGCTAATAGGGTGTGTAATTGGCGGAGGCGTACACTTCGCAATAACGAAGCATTGGTAATATGTTCGAACTTATACAGAGTGGAGACTTTCACGCGCTTGGCGAGTATGTCGTAATAAGAGTGAGCATCACGCTCCTTTGTTGGCTGTTTATGGTGCTTGCGACCTTGGTGGACTTTTGGAGCGGTGTTACGACAGCTAAGGCTCTCAAAGAGCCGTTGATGTCGCACGGCTTCCGCAGAACAATCACCAAGATAAGCGACTATTGGCGTGTGCTCTTCTTCGCTATGATATTCGACATCTTGGGCGCATTTCTATCCTTCTACTATCTGCCCTTCCTCTCGATGTTATGTACAATGGCCATCGTGATTATCGAGGCACGCTCGGTGGTGGAGAATAGCAACCGTAGGCGAAGCCACGCAGCCGAAGTGCCAAGCGTGGTATCGGATATTGTGGGTGCGCTGACCAAGGAGGAAGCGATGAAAGCCGCCGAGCGCATTATTACGCTTTATGAACAATCAAAAAAGCATTAAGCTATGGCACATTTAGAGAAGTTGAAGCCCTTTATTCTGAAATGGGAGGGAGGCTTTGTAGATGACCCACTCGACAGAGGCGGTGCGACCAACAAGGGCATCACCATTGGCACTTTCCGCACATTCTATGGGAAGAACGCAACGGTAGAGCAGCTTAAGAACATCACCGACAGGCAGTGGGATAAAATCTTCGAGGCGGGCTACTGGCGACCATTTAAGGCAGACCAAATCCGCAACCAAAGCATCGCCAATATCTGCGTAGATTGGGCGTGGGCTTCGGGAGCAGTAACGGCGATTAAGCAGGTGCAAAGGCTGTTGGGCGTGCAGGTAGATGGCATAGTCGGAGAAATCACCCTCGGTGCTATAAACCGTTATCCCTCGCAGATGATTTTGTTTGAGAAGATAAAGGATGCGAGGTTGGCGTTCATCAACGCCATAGTCCGCAACAATCCCTCGCAGATGCGCTTCTTGCGTGGGTGGGCGAATCGTATCAACGATATTAAGTTTGAAGAATAGGCTATGAAGTGGCGAGATTTCTGGTATTTCGTGGCGCTTGTGGCGTTGGTGTGCCTCTGTATGAGCGTTGTTAGCTGTTGCCCTTGCCGTAAGCTCGGCGAGAGCGTGGATAGCATCGAGCGAGATAGCACCTATGTTGTGCGCTACGACACGGTGCATATCGTGGAGCGTGAAACAATCGCTCTGCGCCCTTTGTTGCCCTCTCACGACCACATAATTACCCAAGAGCAATACTCGCGCTTAGATAACGCCTATTGCGTGTCTACGGCCGAGATTGACACGGAGGGACTGTTGCACCACTCGCTCGACACCAAGGATAGTGCGCTGATGCCAGTGTGTACTGTGCGCGTGGAGCATATCGTGCGTGATACGGTGGTGCGCTGGCGCACGAACAACCGCACTGAGGTGAAGGTGAAAGAGGTGGTGCGTAGCGCGTGGTATGACCGCTTTATCCGTGTGGCGTGCATCGGCTTGTTGGCGGTGGTGCTTATTCAAAATCGCAAGTGGATTGGTAAACTGATAGGTCTATGGAGGATTTAGTTTATTTATATTGGGGCGATTGCCCGAGCGCCGCAGAGCCACCTACCCAGTCCCCACCGACTGCGGGTGCAAGTGCGACACACGGCAACGATTAAGCTCTGCAACGAAGTGCTTGCACCTTTGGTGGGAGTACATTATGAACAAGCATAGAGTAAAGGA
>ERZ808032.121-NODE-121-length-11835-cov-4.782956_pt1 | contig 11835 bp, 10 predicted proteins | sample MGYA00380187_ERZ808032 | MGnify/ENA primary metagenome ERZ808032 (study PRJEB31490, sample SAMN06133378) | cow dung metagenome | isolation source: M10 | host: cow | place: China: Chengdu | collected 2015-05 ...
GCAAAGGTATTGATTTTTGTTTGATATTGCTCCTTGCTTGCTCCTTGTCGTAGATTAATTTTCACACAGGAATTTTTATTTTCTTTCTATAGGGGCTTGAAACAATCCATTTATTGAATTATCTGAATCAGTCATGAATAAGTTTCGTAATGAAAATACTACCTTTGTACTGAAAACCATACACATAATCAAACCTTTAATTGCTGAGTATAAAATGATAGTGGAAAATAAGAAACGAAAAATATGGTATATAAGTATTGTTGTAATAATATCCTTTACACTAATACTATATCTGATTGAATTCTTGACAGTCAAACCGGTATTTAACATTACAAAGTTCAGTTTGAACTATGTAATATCTCTTCCATTCATGCTGTTGAGCCTGATTATGAATTCTTGTGTTGGGGTTATAATCAGCAGAACTATATCCCGAAAACAACCTGTCTTCGTGAGGATAGTCGTAAATGGCGTGCTTGCGGTACTGATAGCAGTGATGCTCGTTATAATCGGAAATCTACCTTTCATATCAGATATGGCGGGATTTGTCAAGACTATTGCATTCTGGAAATCGGTGGCAGCAATGACATTACTCAATGTAATCTTAATAGCTGCGGTTGACTACATGATGCAGATGGTTGCCAACCGGAATCTACAGAAGGAAAATGCCATTCTGCAATACAGGCAGCTTAAGAGTCAGATTAACCCTCACTTTCTGTTCAACAGCCTGAATGTACTGGTCAGCACAATAAACAAGGACAGGGATGCCGCAGTGGAATATACAAAAAAACTCTCAGCCGTATATCGGTATGTATTGACTCAGGATTTACAGGATACCGTCACACTTAAGGAAGAAATAGATTTCATTGACAACTATATAGGTATCCTCCGGGTACGTTTCGATAAAGGTTTGGAATTCAGATTTGACATAAATCCGGATGACATGCCCAAATCCATACCTCCCATGTCGTTGCAGCTGCTGATAGAAAACGCCGTAAAGCATAATGCAGTCCTACCAGATGATTCTCTGGTGATAAATATTTTGACAGAACATTCCTTTCTTATTGTTTCCAACAACTTAAAGCCACGTGTGAGTTGCAACCCTGGGATTGGCATCGGTCTGAAAAATCTATCAAAGAAATATGAAATAATAGCCGGAACTGACATTTCAGTTTTGAAGGACAGTAATACTTTTACCGTAAAATTACCATTATTATGAAAGTACTTGTTATCGAAGATGAAATTCCCGCACAGGAAGAATTGGTCAGGATTCTCCGGAAGCATTTTCCGAATATTGAAATAGTGGATATTATAGGCTCTGTCAGAAATTCAGTGGAATGGCTTGGAAACAACACTGCTGACTTGATTTTTATGGACATACAACTCTTGGACGGCTGCTGTTTTGACATTTTTGATGTAGTGGAAGTCAGGACACCTATAATTTTCACTACAGCTTATGACCAGTACGCCTTGAAAGCATTCAAGGTTAACAGTGTTGACTATCTTTTGAAACCAATTGATGAAGATGAACTTGTAGCGGCGGTAAGAAAAATGGACTATAAATATGATAATATCAGGAATCTGATAGAGTCTTATATGCCAACCGTCAGGTACAAGACAAGGATATCCGTAAAGACGGGAGACATTTACCGCTTTCTATTGATTGATGAAGTGGCATATTTCATATCTGAGGATGGTTTTACATACGCAGTGACTAATAATGAAAAAAAACATATCGTTGACTACACTATCAGTTCACTGGAGACACAATTGGATCCCAAATGTTTTTTCAGAGTGTCAAGAGGATGCATAGTGTCTATAGATTCCATAGAAAAAATTACCGCTTATTTCAACAGCAGACTTAAAGTCACCCTTAAAGGCTGCAAAAATATCAGTATAATTCTAAGCCGGGTACGTGTTCCGGATTTTCTGAATTGGATTGATGACAAGTAAATATTCATATAGAATATTCTTAAGTTCACTTACCTAATTCTTCAGTTGACAGGAAACATCTTCCCCGAATAATGTAAATGTGGTATGTTTGCGGCAAATTTCAAGCATATCATTATTATGAATACATCCAAATCAGTACGTTGGACAATACAGATTTTATTGCTTATACTTGTTCCTATTAATATTTTCGCACACGAAAATGAAAGATTCTTTCAATTCGGATTCATCCCTCCTATATCAAGTAATGGAATGAATTCCGCAAAAACCATAAATGCAATTTCTGTTAATCTTATAGGAGGATATAGTGCAGGAAACAAGATATTTGAGTTGGGCGGTGCATGGAATGCATCTCGGGATTATACTAAAGGGATACAGATAGCGGGACTGCTGAATTATTCCGGTAATAGTGATAACTCTGTACAGATAAGCGGATTGGGCAATATTGCCACTTCAGGAAAATCTCCACTGCAGATAGGCGGATTGTTTAATGTTGCCGACAGGGTCAACGGGGTTCAGCTTTCAGGATTGGTCAATGTGGCAAAGAAGGTGAAAGGAGTTCAGATAGGATTGATTAATTATATGGAAGATGGTGAAGCCGGTGTTTCCATTGGTCTGATAAATGTAGCTAAACATGGAGGCAAATATGAATTTGAAGTTTCATTTTCTGAGGTTGTGAATACTATGTTTTCATTCCGAATGGGAACCGACAGATTCTATACCATATTTTCCGGTGGCATAAATTATTTTTTCAGTCCGCTTGAATATGCGGTAGGTCTGGGCTTCGGCACAAGTATAGACTGGAAAAAAAGCTGGAGCAATCAGTTTGAAATACAAGCCTTTGCCATAAGTCATGAAAAAGAAATCACAAATAATTCCACAAACAATATAATTCAAATGAGATTTCCTTTCTGTAAGGAGCTTGGCAAACATTTCAAACTATTTGCTGGCCCGACATTGAATATAGGATTACAAGAGGCCGAAATAGCAGAAAGCGCAAGACTTTCTCAATGGGCGATGTGGAGTTCCAAATGGAATGGTTTGGATGTTTCCGGCTGGATTGGACTTTCTGCCGGATTAAGGTTTTAATAATGGCAATATATTTTCAGTAGAGTTGCGTGCCTTTAGGGTTAATAAATATCTTCGTCAAGCAAATTTAATTTTATAAACATGAAAAAAAACAGAAAAAAGCAAATCGTAGTTTTGTGTATAGCTTTAGTTTGCATCTTCATCTTGGTGTTCTCATTGTCCCATAAATCAGCTACAAAAGGTAGCGCGAATCCTCCATTAACAGATGTTTTGACTGATAGCATTTCTCAGATTGTCTCGGCTTGTCCTGGTGAAATTGGTGTGGCGGTTATTATTAATAACACAGATACGGTTAGTGTTAATAATAAAAGCATTTATCCTATGATGAGTGTATTTAAGGTTCATCAGGCATTAGCTCTTTGCAATGATTTTGACAAAAAAGGCCTTTCCCTTGATACCTTGGTAAAGATAAATAAGGAAAAACTTGATCCAAAGACATGGAGCCCTATGATGAAAGATTATTCAGCACCAGTTATATCGTTGACAGTAAGAGATCTGTTGCGCTATACTCTTTCCCAGAGCGACAATAATGCAAGCAATATCATGTTTAAGAATATGCTCAATACTGCACAAACAGACAGTTTTATAGCGAAACTCATACCACGTTCGAGTTTTCAGATAGCTTATACAGAAGAGGAAATGTCCGCTGACCATGACAAAGCTTACTCTAATTACACATCTCCTCTTGGTGCTGCAATGTTGATGAATCGTTTGTTTACAGAAAGTCTTATCAGTAATGAGAAACAAGATTTCATTAAGAATGCATTGAAAGAATGTAAAACAGGTATAGATAGGATAGTAGCTCCACTTCTTGATAAAGAAGGGGTTGTAATAGCACATAAGACAGGTTCTGGTTATGTCAATGAAAATGGTATTCTTGCAGCTCAGAATGATGTAGCCTATATATGTCTGCCTAATAAGGTCTGCTATACCTTAGCTGTATTTGTTAAGGATTTCAAGGGAAATGAATCACAAGCGTCACAATTTGTTGCGCATATATCAGCGGTAGTATATTCTTTATTAATGCAAACTTCGGTAAATTCTTAAACTGTGCTTGCTTTGATAATCAATGATAAACAATCTAAAAGCACTCTGACGATTATCTGAGTGCTTTTAGATTACTAATCAAGTTGTTTCTTTTACAATTTGAATCCTCTGCTTTTCTTTTCTTCCTGTTGCGACAGTCTTGTTCCATATCTAAGCCTGTGCCATTGTTCTCTGAACCAGTCAGCTATCGGCTTCCTGTTTATCGTCAGGGTCAGCCTGCTTTCATCGTCAGGGTCATTCTCCACTCTTAAAATATCATCCTTTATATCAAAGTTCCGTCTGTGCTGCTCTGAATAGATTTTACCGCTGCATTTCAGGGCTTCTTTTTTGACCAAAAGACTTTCAGTCATTTCTTTAGTGAACCCCAGCATGGCACAGAACTTTTCCATGCGCAGCATTTCCCTGAACATCGGGAACCATCTGAAAGCCTTGTCTATGATTCTGGAAAGCCGTGACAGTTCTTTTTCCTTCATGTCAAGTTCCTGTCTGTGCATTTCCTTGAGATTGTGGATTTGTGTATCAAGCTGTTTCTGCATCTGCTGGATTTGGCTCTGTAATTTTTCAATATTGGTGTTCCGTTTTGAAACTTCGTTTTGCAGTTTTTCGTTGGCGTGTTCCAGCTCTTTTAGTTTTCCGCTTCCGAAAAGAGAAGCAACTCCGCTTGTTATGACTGTTGCTGCTGTGGTGGCTGTCTTCTTTAACTTGTCGGTACGTATTTCTGATTTCACCTGTTTCAGTTCCTGTTCAGCAAGATTTATCTGTTCTTCTTTGTGTCGTTTTGCAGCATCCATGCGCTGTAGTTCGGCTTTCTGCTTTCCAATGATGAAATCGTTCCGTTCCTGATGTTCCTTGCCCGTAACAGCCTTTGACTGCCCACGCTCCATCAGGAGTAGGTCGGATGCTAGATCCTGCATTTCTGTCATATCCTCGTCATTGAGCTTGCGGCTCTTTCCGGTTTCGTGGTTCATCCAGTCGAAAACGATATGGGCATGGTAATTCGGCTTGAACCATCTTTCGCCGACTTTGAAACTCTCTCTGTCTTCCACTTCCGGCTGACCGTTCAGCCAGTGCCCCTCGTCCTTGTGCAGGAAGATCTGGAGCGGAGTGATTCCCCAACGTCTTTGGCACTCCTCGCCAAACTTACGTACATCTGCCAGTGTTGTGTCCGGTCTGATGAGCAACACGCCCTCACGGATTGGCGAGCATCCCGCCACCTTGGTGATTTTCCCGTTCTTGCCTTTGCGTTCACGCTCCTTCTCCTGCATCGCACGTCCTGTCTTTTCCTTGACCATCCTCTTGATGTAGTCATAGTGCGCCTGCAGGTCGGGGTTGCCGAAGCCCGGGTTTATCCACTGCTCGTTACCGGCAGTCAGTTCGGGCACGATGTAGATTTGAGACTTGCCGATATTGCGCATGTACTCGGCAGTTCTCCGGTTATGAGCCCCGCTTGATGTGACTCTGCAGGGCTTGATATGTATGCTTGATTTTGTTGCCATATTCTTAAATTTTGATTCAGGTTGTCTGACTAAAGTTGTTAGCTGATGTCCGCTCATAACTGCACAGGGTTCTTAGGGGTGTAACCCATAAGCGGAGATTGCAAAGAGAGGGTCACTCTTTGCTCGGGGTTCTCAGGGGAGAAACACCCTGAGTGGGTTCTTAGGGCAAAGTCCTAAGTGGGACGGGGCAAAGCCCAGCCCCTCGGGAGAGCCCACAACTACGTAAGCGGAGCGTGTAGTTATAGTGGGCTATATCAATGGCAAGCCATTGTCCGTACACTACAACCTTCGGTTTCCGCTCTCCTCCGTTAAGGAGGGGTTCCGTCACCGCTGCCGATTGAGGATGCACCGACCAGCACAAGCCCCAGATCATCTATCAGCTTTTGAAGGGCGGGGTTCTTTTCTATCATCCTTTGCAGGATTCTTTCCGCTTCCACCAGATGGTCGGCTGTACAATTTATCCTGCTTTCCCGGATCTGGAAGATTATCCAGTCGGCTATGTCGATATGTGCCGCCTTCTGCTCCGGCGTTGCGTTCTTCTCTATGAGGTCAGACACCATCACCTTGCAGAAGGTCATGTCATCGGCACGCTCTTTCCATTCGGCATAGGCATCGGCATCTGGAAAGAGAAGTAGGGTCCGTCCGCTCAGTACACGGAGCTTTTCCTCCCGCAACTGGCTTTTGCCTCCTGCCGCCAGCCATACATAATCGGGGAAGAGGGCGGAACCGATAACGGCACTCTTCTCGGATTCCACCAGAACCGCCACCTTGTCAGGATAGACACTCAACAGGTGTTCCCCGAAAAGGCATTGGGAAAGCTGCCATCCCTCCGCCAGTACCCGTTGCCTTTTCAGTATGCTGTGTATCCAGTTCACTGCCGATGTCTGTCCGTCCTTTACACGGTGTCCGTCCCCGGGATTGTACTGCATCACCTTGCCTGTCCGTACCTTGTTCTCCCGGTCAATCTGCCAGAAGATGACCGCACCGTCACGGGTAGCTCCCAGACGGTAATCCTCCATCAACCGTTCCAGCACTTCCTTTGCCTTGCTGCCGTAATAGGAATCAAGCAGTACTGAAAGGAAACGGCAGAAGTTGCTATGCAAGCTCTGCGATTTCTCCACATAGTGTGGCGGTATGTAACCGATGGCTGTCTGTTGCAGCGGTTGCTTGGGCTTCTGCGCCATACATTGCCTGCCGGAAGAGAAATCACCGGCGGTCCGGCATTCGGGGTGGTCGTGAAAATACTGTCTGGGCGTATAATGATACCCGCAGCCGCTTTCGTGGTTGCATCTGCCGACTGACGGGTGAAGGGGCGTACCGCTTTCGTCCACATAGTAGGCAAAGGAACGTCTGTCCCCGCAATTCGGACAGGTATGCCGTGTTGACGTTCCTTTATATTTCTGTAATGAATAGTTGCTCATGACTTTTTTTGATGATTGGTTTTCTACTGTTTGTCCCGCTGTCCCACTGTCCCGCCCCCTAAAGGCTGGGACAGTGGGACACTTGGGACACCCCGGGACACTCTGGAAAATCAGGGCCCGGTTTGTATGCTCCCATGTTCTGCAAATGATACGGTCGGCTGGCATACAGCCGTGTGCAGGCTGCTTTTTCATGGTTTGTCCTCCTTTTCATGTCCTGCAAACAGCTCCGCCTGCCTTGCTTCTCCTGCTGTCCCGCTTGTCCCATCTGTCCCATGCTGTCCCACCTGTCCCATTGTCCCGTTCTCCTTGGGATGGGACAGCGAGACACCCGGGACGGCCGCGTTCCTGTCCTCCTTGCTGCGCTGGATTATCCGGCTGACGGTGGACTTGCCGCAATTGACCTGCGAGGCTATCTCCCGGACTGACTTCCCTGATTGGGACAGTTGCAGGATAAGGCAATCCCTTTGTCCCGATTCGTTGTCACCCGGTTTCTTCAGGTGTTCCTTTTCGGTTGAATAGCCCCTGAACACGAATTGCAGGAAGGCGTCCGTTTTCTCAATCTCATAGACAATCACATTGTCGGCATCGTACGAGAATGTCCCGTAACGGACCTTGAGCTGCTTCACATAGCGGAGTTCTCCGTCCAGTGCGCTTTTCCCGATGACAAACACGCTGTCAAAGAAATTGTAGAGCCGCTTGCTTCCGGCAAGGTCGTTGGACGTGATGGGACAGTCCAGTGAACGCTTGGGTGTGTGTGCCAGGACAAGGATGGAAAGCCCGTATCTCTTTTTGAGATTGTTGAGCTGTATCATTAGCCGTCCCGCCGCATCGCCTTTCTCCATGGCACAGCACAGGTAAGTAAGGTTGTCAACGATGAAGATCCTGCAGCGGGTCTGCTGTGCCATCTGTTCGATGCTGCCGATGATTGTCCCTTCAAAGTCGGCATCCAGAAGGGCGTCGCTGTCAAGCGATACCCGGTACAGCCTTTCGGGAAAGGTGTAAGGCTTTCCGTACTCGTCGGTATAGCGGAGCTGGAACTGCTTTTCAGAGAGTTCAAAGTCCAGATAAAGCACGTTGTCAGTCCGAGCGATACGGTCGGCTATCTGCACGGCAAGGATGGATTTCCCCACGTTGGAATCCGCAAAGAGGCAGGACAGTTCCCCCTCGTACCAGAAACTGTCCCACAACGCACGGGGCGTGGGCAGCTGCGATGCTTCAAGTATGGTCCGGTTGGCGGTCTTTATGCTCATCACACCGATATTTTCCGGCATACCGTTCTGCATCTGGGCTGCCCTCGTCAGGTCGCCATGTATCATGCTGATATAGTTCTTGTCATCTTCCATGGCTCTTACCAGTTACGTTGACCGGGCTTGCGACGGTGGGAGGAGGACATGGATTCGCTGAGTTCCTCATCGGACAGAGGTACGGGATTCTTGCGGGAGGATTCCAGCCATCTGTCCAGTTCGTCACGGTAAAGGCAATAGCGTTTGCCGGGCTTGGTGGCCGGAATGCTTCCGTCCGACAGTTTCATGTAGAGCGTTCCCTTGGGAATACCGAGATATTCCGCCGCTTCATCCACGGACATGGGGACATGGGTGTCCACCGCCTTTGCATTATTCACACTGCGCTGCTCGGTAAGCAGGCTTCTCAAGCTCATCACTTCGTCCCGAAGCTGGGCTACGACCTCGGGAAGGTCGTTGAATGTAATCACTGTTTTTTCCATTTGCGTACTCGCCTCTTTTGTAAGGCTTGGCGCAAAGGACCGCAATGATATGGCCGTGAAGATATTCACGGGATGTCATTGCAAAATAATTCCCAAATAACGATGCCCAACCGTGAATGACGGGCAAAGTTATTCGGGAAATAATGGAATACAGGCTGTTACGTGTTGCCTGATACTTGTCGTTATTGTTGTTATATCCCCGGGAAACGGTCAACTGTTCACTTTCCGTGCATAATCTTCGGGATAATGGAAGTCCAGACTGCCGTTTTCGGGTTCGTCAATGGGAATAAGCGTCTTTGACGGATCGACCTTGAAGTTCTTTATGGTCGCTATATCCGTGTCGGCAAACTCACGTGGAAAAAGGGTTTTGATAAAATTGGCACGGTTGTCCCCGTTGTAGTATTTCTTGTACATGAAACGCTCGGAGATGTTCCACACGAAATGGCGGAGCGGAATGTTGGTAATCTCCCGGGTCAGCCGTCCTGTTATCGGCTTGGGCTTGTAGCTGTGAAGGCACATCCACTTGTTGACCTCGGCACAGATATGGTTGACGGTCTCCTTGTCGGCAATACGGGGCATGACGAAGTGGATGTACTCCATGACCATGCGGATCCGTTCCGCCTCTTCCTGCTTCTGTCTGTCCTCATAGCTGGCACGGTTCTTTTCGTGAAGTTCCGGGGCAATGGCAATCTCTATCGGTTTTATATCCGGGGTTGCTTCCCCGCCTGTCGGTATCGATGTCGGAGCTGCAAGTTCATTCGCATCCTGTGGCTGTTCTTCCTGAGCCTTTATGATTCCGGCAGATGCCTTTTTCTTGCCGGACTTAAGTTTCCAGATCTCGTATGAGTCGAAAATGACCGTCTGGAAAGAGAGATAGAACAGCCAGCCGAGAATGTTGCTGCATACAAAGACAATCAGCCTTACAAAATTGTCCTGATTGAAACTTGCGGAGACAATCAATGTGATAAAAAAGGAAATCAGGCAGATGGCAACGCCGATGAATCCCAGAATGATGTATTTGTCCTTTATCGTTGGTTCCATATCGTTTTTTTCGGTTATTACTTGTAACTGTCAGGTCTTTGCAAATTTAATGGTATTCTTCCAATTATTGCTCATTAGTCTTGGTTGGCGGTTTCTTTTTCAATGTTTTTCACCAAAAGTCCGGAATCATACCAAAATATCATACTATAATGACTTTTTAAGGAATGGTGCCATCAGAAACTGAGGGAGCGGTTAAAGCCTGCACGCAATAACCGCTCCCCCTGAATGCCCTGAAACAGGCCTATGCCTCCTTGCGTTTCAGGGTTATCTTGTCCACCACGTCACACATCTGCTGTGCTGCCATCTTGGAATAGATTTGTGTGGTGGTAATGTTCTTGTGTCCCAGATAGGCTTGTATGACAGCCATGTCCGTACCCATTTCCACGTGCAGGCTTCCGAATGAATGCCGGGTGCAATGGAAGGTTATCTTCTTGGTTATGCCTGCCGCCGACAGCCAACGCTTCAGGGGGCCCTGCAGCATCTTGTCCTTGAAGCCCTCGAAGATAAGTCCTTCATGCCGTTCCCCGAGCAGTCCGTAGGCTTCATCACTGATGGGGTTGTGTACGATCTGCTTCGTCTTCTGCATACGGGTGGTCACAAACATCTTGCCGTTGGTGTACGGCTGTATCTGCTGCCAGGTAAGCTGCCTGATGTCGCTCTTCCGCAATCCCGTCAGGCAGGCGAAAAGGAAAGCTCTTTTCAGAACCTCTTCCTCGCATGGCGTTTCGGCAAGCCGTATCAGTTCCTCCTGGCTCAGATGCTCTCTCATGGTGGGAATACTCTCGATGCGGTCCAGAAAGCCGTTGGGATTCTCCTTTATCTTCCTGTCACGGTAGGCCGTGTGCAGGACGGCACGGAAAGCCGACCAGTAGCCCGCCGCAGAATTGATATGCAGCTTTTGGTTGGTATGTATGGTCTGGGGAGCGTTCAGCAGGTACTCCATGAACTTGCGGCACAAGTCCACGTCCACCTCTTCAAAGGTGCATTTGCCATTTACAAACCGTTCAAAGTGTTTGTAGACGTGCTGCCACTTGATATTCCTTCTGTCTGCTAGTTCCTTGAAGTAGGCGAGGAAATCCCCTTTCATCCTGGCCTTGTCAAAGAAGCCGTTGTTCTCGTTGAAGATGGCTTCGTAACGCCTGTTGCGGAGTATCTCTGCCTTCTTCATCATGCGTGCGTTGAAGTCACGCTCCTGCTGGTTGGCAGGTTTGGCAAAAATGTAAATACCCAGAGCTTCACGTGTTATCACTTTCATGGTGGTGTTGTCACGGTAGCCGGGATAATAGTCCAGACACAGCGAATACTGTGTACCGTTCTTGATCTTGCGCTTGCGCAAGGTTACTGTCTTGCATTTACTCATATTGATGATGTTTTAACTGGTTGTACATTTCCGGAGGTGTCTCCGTGTTCACGGTGGCAAAGGAACAACGTGAAACAGCCGTGAATATCTCCACGACAATCATTTTAAAATAATTTTCGAGTAATGGCGGTTGCTTGCGGTTATTTGTTCCTTTCAGCCATGACACGCTCCACGTCGGAGCGCAGAAGCAGGTTCTTCACGCCGACCTTTATCTTTTCGATGTGCTTAACCTTGACGATATGGCAGATGTTGGCTGAGGAAAGCCCGTAAATCTGCCGGACCTGTTCCACGGTGTAATAACGCTCGTCGTTCACAAGGTCAGTCCTGCGGAGTTCGTCCAGATGGGACTTGGAGTAATAGGTGCGGCCGTATTCTCTTTTGGTCGGTATCCTGTGCCGGTAGGCGTATGCCCGGAGTGCGGCAGGCTTCATGCCGAACTGCTCTTCCGCTTCTTCAGTCAGGAGCCAGTCGGTAATACTGTCCATATCAACTGCAACGCCGAAGAACTCGTCAACATGCTTCTTGCTGTAATAGTTCTTTCCAGCGATGCGGCAGATGGGGATGCGGTTGCGTTTGGCGGTGGTATAGAGCCATGACTGCTTGACTTTATAAAGGGACATTACCTCTTCACCGGAATAGAAGTCCAAAATCTCATCGCCTCCCTTTTCCCTTTTTTCTTTTTTGCCCGGAAAGGAAGATGAAGCGGATTTT
>ERZ808032.122-NODE-122-length-11828-cov-3.849460_pt1 | contig 11828 bp, 13 predicted proteins | sample MGYA00380187_ERZ808032 | MGnify/ENA primary metagenome ERZ808032 (study PRJEB31490, sample SAMN06133378) | cow dung metagenome | isolation source: M10 | host: cow | place: China: Chengdu | collected 2015-05 ...
CTAAAAGAGAATTCGCGATTGTTGTATATACAAATTCTTCTGGAGACACTTCTTCAATCGTACACGAATCAGATATTCCTGTCTTAGTTAGAACAGAAGTCATTCGTTTTTCCAGCGTCTCGTTCAATTTCCTATAATCTAAGCTACCAGACTCTGTACGTGCCACTATAGGAGCAGAAAACTTATCAGCATTAATAACAGCAAAACCTCGATCATCCTTATAATTAACAACATATGCGGCAACTTCACCGAAGTATTCGCTTTTGGTTGATGGTATTTTACATAGAGATATTTTATCTATTTGTTCTTGTGATTTTACATCACAACAGCCGTATAAAGCCGCATCAAAATCAAATAATTCCTCTAATGCTTGTTCAACGGTTAAAAAATTTGATTCATTGGAGTTGGTATCTGACAATGAATTATTCTCATTGATTATTGCCTTAGTGCAACTCATAGAGAAAAACAATAAAAGTGTAACCACAAAATTTCTCATAATGCCGAATACTAATTACAAAATCACTAAGGGAGTATCCATAATTTCCCTTCTTCTTACAAAGTTAAGGACTTTCGCTTTAAAATCCTATATTATACTAAACTTTTGTCAATCTAGGATTTCCGACATCACCGTCAGATTCACATCCCTCGCGCAAGCATTCAGAACATAATTCCTCATACCACCATTTTCGTAGAAATATACCTTCAACAACTGATCCTTCATCAGAGCCAGTTTATCAAACGAGTATGCTGCAATGATTTCACCACCTGAACTGACACTGATTTTTCTGATGGTGCAAGAAGCAAATATAAGGGTACAGGAGCAGGTGAACAGCAGAAAAGCAGGATGTAGAAGCCAGATAATTAGTGTTATATGCACCGTTACGGTCAGAGGACATAGATCTTCTGACCGGAATTCTTATTCGTTCACCAGCAATTTATAGCCTTCCCCTCGCACGTTCACGATGCGGATGCGTGGGTCGGGTTCGAGACGGCGACGGAGTCTGGAGATGAATACCTGAAGGCTGCGGGAGTTGAAGAAGTCATCGTCGCCACAGATTTCCAGAAGGAGAGGTCTTGTGTATAGGGTCTCTCCTTTGCTTGCACATAGAAGTTCGAGGATCTTTGCTTCGCGTGGCGAATGTTCTTCGGATGTGCAGGTGTAAGCTTTCCCTTTTCAATATCATAACTAGTTGGTTACAATACCATGACGACAATTACATTTCGCTTATTGTGTCATTAGCGAAATGCTAGAATCGCATAAAAGGGTAGCCGTGTACTTTTGGCCACCCTTTTTCAATTCTCAGACAGTTCAACTCCCGGGTAATTTCCGGTCGTTCATCAGAACAGATCTTTCTTCTCCGATTCCTTCTTTCGCAGTTCCACCTTGCCATGCTTCTCCTCGTATCTGTCGATGCCGAGCTGGAACATTGCGGAGATAAGATCCTTGATCGTCATCCCCTCCCTCAATGCAATCTCACGAACGATGTCATACTGATGTCTGTTCAGAAGGAGAGATGTCCTGACATCATCCTTGGTGGCAGGCTCTCTCGTCTCATCCTTCCTTCTTCGTCCGGTAAGGAATGCCCTTCTCTGGGACTGCCTTTCCTCAAGGATCTCATACTCCTCGTCAGTGAGCTGGACACCTTTCGGAGCTGTCTGACTTCCATCTCCGAACATGGCAGATATGCCTCCTTTAAGCTGGTCTTTCTTCATTGTCTAAATAGATATTATTGATATTACTTTATTTCCGTTATGTACATTGAATAATGTGCCTATTTCAGGTATTTCCTATAAGATAATCACGTTGAAGTGATTATTACAGACATAAACATTTATGTTAAATGCACAATTATTCAATGATATATATTAACGCAGTCTCTCCTCGATTTCCTTCAGCAATGCAGCATAATCCTTCGCTCCGTTGCACTTCGGATCATATGAAATGATGTCAAGACTCATGATCGGAGCATGTACGATGGTCGCGTTCTCCCTTATCTTGGTCGGAAAGACGAGGTCACCATAGTGTTCCCTCAAGTCCTGTTCGACCATCCTGTCAAGGCTTCTTCTCGTGTGGAATCGTGTGATGATTATGCCGTCAATGTCCAGCGATGGATTGAGTCCGGAGCTGACAATTTCGGCCATCTTGATGAGCTGCAGCAGACCTTCTGCAGCATAGGCATCACAAGAAACCGGAACAATAATAGAATTGGCAGCAGTAAATGCATTGACCGTAATAATTCCCATCTGTGAAGGGCAATCCAGCAGTATCCAATCATACTCATCTTTCAGGGATCTCAGGATATCTCTCAAGATGGTCTCTCTTTGAATCCTCGAGGCAATGACAGTGTCTAGAGCCCCCATGTCAAGTGATGAAGGGACAATATCCAGATTGTCACGGACCTCATATATCGCAAGCGGAGCTTTTCGACTCATTGATTCATAAAGAGTCATTTCAGGATTGAATTTGGTACCCATGAACGTGCTGGTGAGATTGCGCTGCGCATCGAGATCCACCAGCAGGGTCTTCTTGCCCTGAGATGAAAGCAACGAACCCAATGTAGCCGCAGTGGTTGTCTTTCCTACCCCACCCTTATGGCTGGCAATAGCGATGATTTTTGTGTTGACCATATTGTATTTGTCTAAAAATTAATATCTTTGCAGTGGATTTAAGCCGTGGTAAGAAAGAGATAATCGTTTTGTGCGAAAGACCCCGCCCGCGAGATCTCACCGCAAGGTAACACTTCCCCACGCCTTCCGGGGCAACAATCTAAGCATCCTTCGGGATGCTTTTTTTTACATCCAATGCCGTGATGCAGTATTGCACCTTCTCGTGTGTAACCTTTCTGACTCCTACAGTCAGTTTTACGGCACCGATTCCAGGGCAATCATAAAACATCCGGATCATCTTCTCGAACGGTTTCTGATTCTTGTTGTTCGGCTTCGCAAGTGTCACTGACTTCTTCTCGGCAAGAGTAAGAATCGCATCCAACTGAAGAACAGCTAATGTGGAGAGGTAATTCTTTGACGCATGAGCGCACGTCTCATCGATGGAAACATACCTTATGTTTATATACTCCTTCAACGAGTTGTTGTATTTTCGCATTTCTGGATTCAGGAGTTTCCATTTCTGATAAAAATCAAAGATGATCTGCTTTCTTAAGGCAATATCTTCCTTTGTGTTTCCTTTTGGTATTTCAATCATATGTTAAGTATTAAATGACGTTATCAAGTATTCCTTCCGGATTCCTGTCAAGCCTAACCTCTTCCTCTATGGTCGCAGTGTATATCTGCGATGTCGCTGGTGAAGCATGCCTGAGAACCCTCTGCACATCCTGCCAGTCACCTCCGTTCTTCAGGATCAGGACCGCAGTCGTGTGTCTCAAGGAATGGGCAGAATACTCATGTCCGTCAAGCCCTATACTCTTCATCGCCTCCTTGCAGACATACTGGACGGATCTGGTCGACATCCTGGCTCCCCTATGGCCCTTGCCGTCGGTAAGGAACAGCGGCTCGTCCTTCCTTGTCTTGCCCCTTGTATTGAGGTATTCCTGAATCGGCCCCCAGGTCGCATCTCCGAGGATCACGAAGTTCTCCTTGTCGTCGAATCCCTTTCCCCATACCTTCAGAATCCTTCTCCCCCTCTTGTGCTTTATGTCTCCGATGTCAGCCCTTATGACCTCAATCGTCCTTAAACCCGTCCTTAATATGAGGTTGACTATAGCATAGTCCCTTAATGATTTAGCTTTCAGGTAGGTCAGCAGTTCGGACGCTTCGCTCTCATTCAGGTGCATCTTCTTGAAACCCTTCTTCCCTCTCGGAGGTCTGACCGACCGGGCTATGTTCGGATAGAGCATCGTGTTCTCCGTCCATGCATAGAAACGCCGCACCGCGGTAAGGTATGAGCTTATGGTCAGTGCGGACAGTTTCTGCTTGATCAGATAGCTCTTGAATGACATAATGTCGGCTGCCGTCATTCCCTTCATCACTCGCCCGCTGCTCTCGATCCATCTGAAATACTGGACCATTCCCCAGTAGTATGTGTCCCTGCTGGTCTGCCTTATGTCCTGGGAATCCAGGAATGCCGCGAGCAGCACTTCCCAGTTCTCCTCACTCTCTCTTCTTTCAAGTGGCCTTGACCCTGAACTGACAACAGGCAGCTCAAAATCAGTAGTAATTTCACACATCGTATTCATCATATTTCCCTTCGGTACCATACTACCGATATTCATATGGCAAAGGTACTTTCGATATTACCGATTTCAAATACTTTTAACCACCACTTTAGAATCGCTTGACTCTACTTTCGCTCTAATTTCACTATTTCTCTAAATCTCATGGAAAGGCTCCACGAAAACCGGCTCCGTGCCAGGCTTTTCCTCCTCGATCTTTTCCTCCTCAGATGAGCCGTCTTCAGCATCGTCAGAACCCGCTTCATCACCTGCCCATGCACGCGCCACAAGGTCCGCCACCTCATCCTTGATTCGCTGATAATTCGCTTCCACGACTTCCTCCATGAGGAGCTTGAGCTTGTAATCGATTATCTCCTCCTGAAGCCTGCGGAATTCCTGAAGATCCAGGTCGGAATAACGGCTTTCTACCTCTTCATCCAACAGGTCATCAGGATAAAGGATTCCCGAGATCTTAAGCTCGTATCGTATCTGGTCCTTGACATACGGCTCAGGGTTGGCCATGATCTTCTTTCTTATGTAGTCCGCGCCGAAGTCAGTCATGACAGGAATGTCCACCCATGTGGCCTTCTCCGCCGCAACCGCCTTGTTATCCCTCTGAATCGCTCCGCAGAAGAGCTTCCTTTCTATCTGCTGGCCATGTGTATCGGCCACCCTTCCGAAGAACGTACCCGTAGAGAGCGTCTCGATCTTTCTTATCGGCATGATCTCCTTCTCCTGCATCGATATGCTCACGGAATCCGTGCTTCTTCCGATGGATTCGCTCTCACGCACCCTGTCCTGCTTTCCGAATGCGTTGGACATGGTCTTGGCTGTCTCGCCGGTGACCTGGCCGGTAAGGGTCGTTCCCGGCGTGTTTACGAGCACATCTGACTCCTTCTTGCCATAGTCCCTCACGAACTGCGTGATATCCTGTCCTCCAACCACGAACACCACTCCGTTGGAACGGCACGTGTTCAGGATCTTGTCCACTCCCGGCAGGAAGATGGTCGGCATCTCATCCAGGAGCACCGCACTCTTGAGCTTTCCGGGGTGATTGATCCTCTTGAACATCCTGGAGGTATACAGAGCTATGCAGGTACCGTAGATGATCTCCCTGTCCGGATTATTGCCGATACAGAGTATCTTCGGATTCTCCGGATCATTGATGTCCAGATTGAAGTCGTCGCCCGTGAGGATCCAGTAGAGGTTTCGGGAAGTGAACTTGGACAGAGGGATTCTAGTGCTGGCGATCATACCCTGAAGCTGGTCGTTGGCACCGGCTTCAAAGGCATCCGCGAAGGAGGATATCTTGGTCTTCACATCCGGATCGGAGACAAGCATGGCGATGACCTTCCTGTAGTCCTGGTTAAGGAACTCGATGGCATGTGGGAACGTGCAGTATCTGCCGTCCTCATGAGTCCTGAGATACCAAAAGGTGCCGTCAAGGAGAGCCTTGGAAGACTCCGTGAAGAAGTCGTTCTTCTCCCTTGCGACCTTATTGATGTTGAGCATTATGAGCTCTGCAATCTCGGCGCAGTCGGCCTGATCGAGGATATAGCTGGGGTGCGTTGGGTTCGCCCTCAGGGAATGCATCGGGTCATCGAAGTTCAGGACACAGAAGTCCGGCGTCACCTTGTACCTGTCCCTGTACTGCAGGAGCTTGTTATACACGTTCTTGGACAGCGTGGGGTACTTGTAGTCGTATACGCACATGGCGTAGCCCTTGGACATCATCTGGTCGATGAGAGGCTCATAGACTGAGTATGACTTGCCGGATCCGGGACTGCCGAGCACGAGGATGCCTCGGAAGGGGTTGACGATGTTGATCCAGCCCTTGTGCATCTTCTGCTGATACTGATACACGATCGGCAGATTGATGGAATCGTCATTCTCTATCTTGTCCGGACACTGCGGGAATGTCTCGTTGTCATCATTGATGATGGCCTTGGTGTCTCGGCGGGCAATCATGCTCACCACCCAGACAAGTCCTATTGCCCCGACAACGGTAAAGAAGACATAGAGTCCGTGTCTTGGGAAAGGGATGAAGTAAGCGGCCGCAGATACGGCTCCAACGAGGGCTACGATCTTCATGTCCACCTCGCGGGCCTTGCTTGACCTGGAGAGCATCCCCAGGGAGATCAGAACGAGAGCCGCAACCTTGGTCTTGAGAGAATGGCTGAAGAGCGGACTTCTGGACAGGCTGATGCAAAGGTTATCCAGCATACGCCAGGACAGTCCTGCATTCATCCACAGCGGATGCGCATAATAGTATAGGTTCAACAAGAGAAGCAGCACCCCGAAGAGGATGCCGAAATAGAAATACTTCTCGTATTGGTTCTTGTTGAGCATACTACCCTGTTACATCTTCATTCCCTTGGATCTCTTCTTGATCCTGCCGTGGATGTCACGAGAGAGGGAACGCCCGCCTCCAAGGCTCGAAAGCAGGTCTCCGAGCGTAGCCATACCCACAAGGGGCTCCTGCCTTGCATCGTTGTCCTGACGCTGCCACTGGCCCTGCGATTCGGCATTACGGAAGTCAGAAAGGGAGACATCCCTGAGGTCTGACAGATTATGCACGTTCTTGGTGTCATGGTCTATGAGGATGACTCTTGAGATGACGCCGTCGTTGTTTCTCTTTATCCTTATCTCGACGTTTTCGGCAGCCATCATCGCCCGGAAATGCTTCTGGCCGGTTGACTCCTTAAGGCACTGGGAGCACAGCTCGGACAGATCGCCTGTGCCGTGGTATGCCTTAGTCCTCGTGCATTCCTTTGTTCTGGCCTGAAACATCTTGGCCGGGTCGAACGAAAGGTCTTTTCTGGAGATCGGCACGGTACAGGCCTTGCCCTTGTCGTCAAGCCCTCTGAACACAAGCCTCTGCGGGAGTGAGGATACCTCCGTGACGGATACTCCGTAAGTGTCAAGAAGAAAGCGGAACTGCATATAGGACGTGAACCTGTACGTGCAGCAGAAGCGCACGATGGAATCGATCTGCACGGCCGTATCCGCCTTCCCGGGAGTGAACCTGTCCATATGTGTCTGCACCCGGTCCAGCTGTTCGTTGGTGGTGCATCCCACGATGAATCCGTACTTCATGGACAAGGTCTCCTGCAGCAGAAGACAACGACGGTTCTCCTGTCTGCTGGAGATCTTCCTGCCGTTGCCGTCCGTGCGTATGGAGACCACATGATAATGTCTGCGTCCGATGTCGTCATGCCGGTAGACAGCATAGGGCTGATTGGCAAAGCCCAGCCCTTCCATGATATCCGCAACCAGTTCCTTAACCCTGTCCTCACTCAGATTCTCCGCACTTGAGGGATTCACAGACATGTGAAAGGACAGTTCCTTGGAACTGAAGTTACGCCTCTCATAACGCTTGATGGTCTCCCGGAAGTTACCTAGATCCGGATCTACGTTAGCGGTATGGATGACCTCCGCTTCCCCATTTGAGACCTTCTTCTCGTTATACTCCAACGCACTCTTCATGGTCGGGCTGGACGCCATGATCTTTACTACCATCCTACAATGGCTTTAAGGTGAAGTCCACGGACATATCTCATTTCTCTCTTGAGTCCACAAGATCTATGACCTTGGCCGAGATATGGGCATTGAGATATGTCTTGCCGTCCTGTCCGTTTGACTGCCAGATCGACAATGGACCTAGCACACATACGCTCCTGCCTTTCTTCAGGAAGTGGTAGACTCCCGTGCTCGGATGTGTGACATCATAGTAGGTAGTTCTTGTGTCGTCGCCCTTCTTTTCGTTTACAGCGACCCTGAAAGAGATGAACTGGCTGTTGCCGTCCCTGCTCTGCTTCAATTCGGCATCATCAACGATTTTGCCGACAACATGGATGAATTGTGTCATATTCTTATCTGTTTTAATGGGTAAATTACCTTCTGTCGCCTTGGTTTCAATACGCCTGAATAGGTCAATCAATGCGTTCATCGAATCCCTGATTTCCCTTGCCAGCTTGCTGGCCTGACTGAACCTCTTGCCAACCTCCGCCATGTTCCTCTGCCCCGGTTCGTCAATACTTGCGAGCAGATGGGATACGATGCGGTTATAGTCAGCTCCGAAGCCTGCTATTCGTTCCCTGACGGAGTTGAGCATCGCCCTCACTTCGTCAGTCGACAGATCCTTAGGCTTCCTTACGGCAAGACGATCCCCGAAGACCTTTGCGCGGATGTACTTGGAGAGATTGGTGTAATCCTCCGCCCTCATCTGTTCCTCCAGTCTGCTGGCTTCACTGGCCGTCAACCGAAAAGACTTTGTAAGCATTTTCGGGTTGCTTTCCTTTGAACTCATGTTGTGTTTGTATTACAATTGCCCATCTTGCTTATTGTGAAAAACCAGGCAATTTCTATCCCTTGCTCTGAACAAAATTAGAAACTCTTAACCGAATATTCAAGTATTTTTAACAATATCAACGTATTGAATATCAAGAAGATAACCAAAGATTAAGACCGATATAGAACGACATATTCACACAAGGTCACTATTTCGGATTTATGCAAAAATGTGTATCTTTGTGTTGATATGATGACCTCCAGAACATACCATTCCCTGCATCTTGACATCGTGAGTTTCGATTCAAGTAGTATAATTTATATCCTTCTGCCTCATAGACTTCCGGCAGAGGAACTTACTGCTATAGAGGAACTGTCCACTAGATTCGAGACCAACATTGTCGCAATCTCTGAGATGGATTGGAACAATGACATGACTCCCTGGAAGGCTCCGGCAGTCAAGGAGGGAGAGTTCGGTGGTCGTGCAAGCCAGTTCCTGGAACGTCTCAAAGGAGACATCTTCTTCAACCTAGAGAGCTCACTGCAGATCAGAAACCCTAAGAGATACCTTATCGGATTGTCTCTTGCCGGACTGTTTTCAGTCTGGGCAGGCATCATGAAGCCTCTGTTTGAGGGCGTAGCATCCATATCCGGATCGTTCTGGTATGATGGATTTGCGGAATGGCTTCTCAAACAGGAAGAGCTCCAGTGCGTACGCTTCCACATCAGCATGGGAGAAAAGGAGAAGGAAACCAAGGTAAAGAGGTTCGCCAACATCGAAGAGGATACCATTAAGGTGGTGGAAACCCTGATGCTCAAAGGAGCCGAGGTCGCCTTCGAGGTGACGGAAGGCGGCCACAACTCCCCTGTCCTTCCACGCATCGAGAAATCGGTAGTATCATTATTGAGAAATCAGTAGTATAATTTCTCCAATTTTTCTCGAACAGTTCGGCAAAGCTGCAGAGATATAAAGGCCAATACTGCCCTCTGGATATCTAGAAATTGGTATTATCATTTCTCGAAATCGGTAGTATAATTTTTAGGGCCTTCAAACAGGGATAGCAAACAGAATACGCATTCTAGATGCTTTAAAATTGGTAGTATAATTAGAAATCACGGACGAAAGCCTTTTCGTCGATAGAAATATGATAAGACAGACAACATTCCATCTTTCAGCAAAGCGAAGAGGTTGCCACTTGATCACTCAGGAGATTCTTGAGCAGTTGCCTAAGCCGCTGCCTCAGACTGGTATGCTAAATCTATTCGTGCAGCATACCTCATGCGCACTATCCATCAATGAGAACTACGATCCGGATGTGCGTACGGATATGGAAGCCATCTTGAATCATATGGTGAAGGAAAGGGAGCCGTACTACGAGCATACGATGGAAGGATCGGATGATATGCCGGCACACGCTAAGTGTTCGCTCTTCGGAGTCAGCCTGACCATTCCAATTACTGACGGTAGACTGAATATGGGAACCTGGCAGGGAATCTATCTATGTGAATTCCGCAACCATGGAGGTTCTAGGAAGATAGTAGCAACGATATACGAATAGGATATGGAAATCATCAAAAACATATTAGCAGTCGGTGCAGGAAGCTTCGTCGGCGGAGCAGCAAGATACCTCGTATCGCTTGGTATGAAAGGCATCGGAAAAGGTTTCCCTTGGGCTACACTGGCCGTCAATCTGGTAGGCTGTCTGATGATTGGCTTGCTATCGGGGCTATTAAGCCGAAATGCCGCCGAGAACACCTCATGGGGATTATTCCTGACTGTTGGTCTATGTGGTGGCTTCACTACATTCTCGACATTCTCCAAAGAGGCTTTAGCTATGCTTCAGACCGGCCAGATGTGGGGATTTGCCAGCTATATCGCCATCAGCGTCCTTGCCGGAATCGCATTGGTTGCACTTGGATATTATATCGCACGTTAAGCAATGACAAGAATAGAAAGAGAGAAACGTACTGTATCTTTGATGATCAGACTCTACTGTCGCAAGAAGGAAGGAAACAAGACCCTATGCAGCGATTGCAGAGAGCTTGAGGAATACGCTCATAAACGACTGTCCTCATGCAAGTTCGGAGAGCAGAAGACCTCCTGCAAGAAATGTCCTACGCATTGTTACAGGAAAGACATGAGAGAACGGATACGCCAGGTGATGAGTTTCGCTGGTCCAAGGATGATTCTACATCACCCAATTGAAGCAATAAGGCATCTTATTAAGTAAATTTGGCTTATCTTTACACAGACAAATCGAAATTACCACCATGAACAATATTACCAACAGGCCCGACCCGAACGCTGCATTCCCGAATCCGAATCTTCCCAGACTTTGCTTCATCAAGAACGTGGTAAAGAATCCTCGAATCATCATTGGGGACTATACTTACTACGATGACGTAGACGGCTCGGATCAGTTTGAGAAGCACGTCACGCACTTCTACGACTTTATCGGCGACAAATTGATTATCGGCAAGTTTTGCGCTATCGCCAAGGGTATTGAGTTTGTGATGAACGGAGCTAATCATCGTATGGACGGCGTAACCACTTATCCGTTCTACATCATGGGCGGCGATTGGGGTTCTGCCATCGCTCCGGTGAAAGATGAACTGCCCCTGAAGGGTGATACTGTGGTCGGCAACGATGTATGGATTGGGCAGAACGTGACCGTGATGCCGGGCATCCACATCGGTGACGGAGCTATCATTGGTGCCAATTCAGTCGTAGCATCTGATATCCCTCCGTATGCCGTGGCAGCCGGTAATCCTTGCCGGGTTATCCGGAAGCGCTTCGATGATGAATTCATCGCATATCTCTTGGACTTGAAGTGGTGGGACTGGGGCATCGAGAAGATAGAGGCCAACTTTGAGGCTCTCTCCAGCGGAGACTTGTCGCTTATCAAGAATATTGAAAGGTAAATTCTAATTTAATGCAAAATATATGAAATATTATATCATAGCAGGAGAACCATCAGGTGATCTTCACGGCTCGAACTTAATGAAGGGTATTCGCAAGAGCGACCCGCAGGCCGAGTTTCGTTTCTTTGGAGGCGATATGATGGCCGAGGTGGGTGGTCGCGAGAATCTTGTGAAGCACTATCGCGAGATGTCATTCTTTGGTTTTGTGCAGGTGGCAATGAACATCCGCACCATCCTCTCGCAGATGGGCGATTGTTGTCGCGATATTATGGCCTACCAGCCCGACGTGGTGATTTTGATTGACTACCCAGGATTTAACATTAAGATTGCCGAGTTTGCTCACTCAAAGGGTATTCCAGTGCATTACTACATTGCCCCAAAGGTGTGGGCGTGGAAAGAACATAGAGTGAAGGCACTGAAAAAGTTTGTCGATAAGCTATATATCAT
>ERZ808032.123-NODE-123-length-11826-cov-3.468380_pt1 | contig 11826 bp, 9 predicted proteins | sample MGYA00380187_ERZ808032 | MGnify/ENA primary metagenome ERZ808032 (study PRJEB31490, sample SAMN06133378) | cow dung metagenome | isolation source: M10 | host: cow | place: China: Chengdu | collected 2015-05 ...
AGCGGCTTTAATTGCAGCCCGAAAAAACAAAAAAGCAGTAGAAAAGCAAGACTTTTTAGATGCTGTAGACCGCATTATTGGTGGTTTGGAAAAGAAAACAAAAATTACTACCTTGTCGGAGAAAAAATCCATTGCCACCCACGAAGCAGGACACGCATCGGTTAGTTGGCTATTGGAATTTGCCAACCCTTTGGTAAAAGTAACGATAGTGCCCCGTGGCAAAGCATTGGGAGCGGCATGGTATTTGCCAGAAGAGCGCCAACTTACTACCAAAGAACAAATGCTAGACGAGATGTGCTCGCTTTTAGGTGGTAGAGCAGCAGAAGAGGTTTGCTTTGGCAAAGTTTCGACGGGTGCACTAAACGACTTGGAACGTGCCACCAAAATGGCGTACGCCATGGTAGTTTATTACGGCATGAGCGACAAACTGAAAAACATCAGTTTTTACGACTCAACACAAGCAGATTATTCATTTACCAAGCCCTATAGCGATAACACGGCCGAAATTATTGACCAAGAAATGCAAAGTATTGTATCAGAACAATACGAACGTGCTAAAACCATTATTTCTACTAATAGAGAAAAGCACCAAGCCTTGGCAGATTTATTGGTAGAAAACGAGGTTATATTTACAGAAGACGTAGAACGTATTTTTGGCAAACGTCCATGGGTAAGCCGTATGGATGAACTCATGAACGAGAATAAGAAAAATGAGCCCGCAGACGCTACTCAACCTAACGATAACAGCGAGCCAGAAGCAGAAATAGAAGAACAACCCATAGAACCCAATCAGGAGTTATGAAAAATTTCATACAACGTGCCATTACAGGTATTCTTTTTGTAGCCGTTATTTTGAGTGCTATCTTTTTTCAGCCTGAATACAAAACCTTGTCGTTTTTGTTTGCGGTGGTAACCGCATTGGGGTTGCATGAGTTTTACCAAATTGTAAACAAAGGTATGAACTTACAAGTACCCATTGGTTACTCGATAGCGTGTGGCTTGTTATTGTATTTTGGATGCACGTTAGCTTCTATTAGCAATGGCATGGCAATTATAATAGCATACGTTTTTTGCATAGTTGCATTACTAATAGCCGAACTATACCGCAAAAAAGAACAACCCATACATAATCTTGCCTTTTCTATTTTGGGTCAAGTAATGGTAGCTTTGCCTTTTAGTTTATTAAATTTTATTGCTACCCCCGATAATTTGCATTGGCTATTTGCCATTTTTATACTTATTTGGCTAACTGACACAGGAGCTTATTTAGTAGGTTGCACCCTTGGTAAGCACAAATTATTTGAACGCATATCGCCAAAAAAATCGTGGGAAGGATTCTTTGGAGGTTGTGTATTTGCCATTGGCGCTTCGATGTTGTTATGGCATATATTTACCACCGTATGGCCTATAGCCACCGACACAACCTGGTGGGAATGGTTGATTTTTGCCATAATTATTATTATCTTTGGCACCTACGGAGATTTATCGGAATCGCTTTTAAAACGCACGGCTAACATCAAAGACTCTGGTAAAATTTTACCTGGTCATGGTGGCATCTTAGACCGTTTTGATAGTTTGCTATTTTGCATACCCGTTGTCTATATTTACCTTGAAATACTAAACGCATTATGATAAAAATTCACAAAGAAGGCCGCACCTGGTTACTCATTTTATTGTTTGGGTTGGTAATAATGAATACCATGTTGTATTACCTAGCCAATTCGCTAGTTTTATCTATTATTATCGGCACTATATCGTTGGGTATATTTATTTTCTTTTCTTACTTCTTTAGGATTCCTAACCGCATTGTTATTGCTGACGAAAACTACATTGTGGCTCCTGCCGACGGAAAAATTGTAGTTATAGAACCTACTATCGAGAATGAGTTTTTAAAAGAAAAGCGCATTCAGGTTTCTATTTTTATGTCGGTATTTAACGTGCATGCCAACTGGTTTCCTATATCGGGCAAGGTAAAACATGTATCCCACCAAAACGGCCGTTACATGGCTGCTTATTTGCCTAAATCAAGTACAGGAAACGAACGTTCTACCGTTTTAATTGAAGCTCCCAATAAACAAACTGTTTTAGTAAGACAAATTGCTGGAGCATTGGCTCGTCGTATTGTAACTTACGCCAAAGAGGGACAAGAGTGTAAAATAAACGAACAACTGGGCTACATTAAATTTGGTTCTCGCGTTGATTTGTATTTGCCACTAGACGCCGAAATTTTGGTAGAAATGGGCGAAGAAACCACAGGCAACGAAACCATCATTGCCAAACTAAAACACGAAGCTTAATTTACTAGCTAATCGATAATGATTAGCTAGTACCAAGCAATAAATTTTCTTTCTTAATTCTTATTCTTTTTTATGCTAGTAAAATGCTACGGGGCGGCGGTGCAAGGCATCGACGCTACCACCATTACCATTGAGGTAAATGTTTCTCTTGGTGTACGTTTCTTTTTAGTTGGACTACCCGATAGCGCGGTAAAAGAAAGCCACGAACGTATACTTTCTGCCTTTACATACAACGGTTACAGATTTCCTAAACAACAAGTCATCATTAACATGGCTCCTGCCGATATTCGCAAAGAAGGAGCATCGTACGACCTACCCTTAGCCATGGGAATGATGGCAGCTAACAATCAATTAAGTAGCGAGAAATTAGACCAATACATTATGATGGGAGAACTCTCGTTAGATGGAACACTTTTACCCATAAAGGGGGTGCTACCCATAGCCATTAGGGCAAAAGAAGATGGCTTTAAAGGCATCATTATTCCCATGGCCAACGCAGCAGAGGCTGCCGTAGTAAACGGTTTAGAAGTAATTGGCGTAAAAAACATAGTAGAGGTGGTAGATTTTTTAAGTGGTAAAACGACCATACCTCCCATGCGCATAGATACCGAACACGTATTTAGACAACAAAGCAACCTGATTGACCTTGATTTTTGCGAAGTTAAAGGACAAGAGAACGTAAAACGTGCTATGGAAGTAGCAGCTGCAGGAGGACATAACATCATAATGGTAGGACCTCCTGGGGCAGGAAAATCAATGCTGGCTAAACGCATATCGTCTATACTTCCACCACTATCGCTTTCTGAAGCACTTGAAACTACAAAAATCCATTCTGTTGCCGGGAATTTAGGAAAGGGATGCTCACTGATGTACCAACGTCCATTTAGAAGTCCACACCACACCATCTCTGACGTTGCACTAGTGGGTGGTGGTTCCTATCCACAACCTGGCGAAATGTCGTTGGCCCACAATGGGGTGCTATTTCTAGACGAGCTACCCGAATTTAAACGTTCGGTACTAGAAGTAATGCGCCAACCGCTTGAGGACAGAAAGATTACCATCGCCCGATCTGCTATGACGGTAGAATATCCTGCCAGTTTTATGTTAGTAGCCTCTATGAACCCTTGTCCATGCGGGTATTACAACCACCCAGAGAAGGACTGTGTTTGCGCTCCTGGTGCCGTTCAAAAATACCTCAACAAAATATCAGGTCCACTACTTGACCGCATTGACATTCAAATAGAAATTGTTCCAGTTCCATTCAAAGACCTAAGCAGCAAGCAGGTAAGCGAAAAGAGCGAAGTGATAAGGGAACGTGTTATCAGAGCACGTAAAATACAACAAGAACGTTTCAAAGACGAGCCTACTATATACTGCAATGCACAAATGAACACACGTTTACTAAATCAGTACGTAGTGTTGGACCAAACGTGTAAAAGTATATTACAACGCGCTGTTGATATGCTAAAACTATCTGCTAGAGCATACGACCGCATTCTAAAAGTAAGCAGAACCATTGCCGACCTAGAAGGGTCTGACAAGGTTCTGCCTAAACATGTATCAGAAGCTGTTACTTACCGAAACCTAGACCGTGAGAACTGGGCAGGTTAATACCCCTTATAATTGAGCAATTAACTCTTTCATAATAAGGGTCATTTTGGGTTGTGCAAGGTTGGCAATTTGTTGTACCTCCTCGTGCGACACCTCTACAACTTGCCCTGGCACACCCAAATCGGTAATTATTGACATCGCAAACACCTTAATACCAGCATGCACAGCCACAATTACCTCTGGAACGGTAGACATGCCTACCGCATCGCCACCAATTACGCGAAAGTAATTGTATTCGGCAGGGGTCTCAAAAGTAGGGCCAGAGGTGCCAACATAGACACCCTCAACAACTTTAATGCCATTTTCTTGGGCTATTTGTTTGGCTTTATCGCGCAATTCAACCGGATAAGCTTTGCTCATATCGGGAAAACGAACTCCTAGCGAGGGGTCGTTTTTTCCGCGCAAAGGATGTTCGGGGAAGGTATTGATATGGTCTGTAATGATCATTAAATCGCCTATTTGGAACGATGGATTCATGCCACCTGCAGCATTCGAAACCAACAAGGTTTCTACACCTAACGCTTTCATGACACGCACAGGAAAAGTTACCTCTTTCATGCTGTAACCTTCGTAATAATGAAAACGACCTTGCATGGCCAACACTTGGGTATTACCTAACATTCCTATAATTAACTTGCCCGAATGCCCTTCTACCGTTGAGATTGGAAAATTAGGAATTTCTTGATAAGGAATTTCTTGTCTCTCTGTAATTTGGGTAGCCAACTCGCCCAAACCTGTTCCTAAAATAATACCCACCTTGGGTAGGTATTGCATCTTAGCAGCCAAATATGCGGCTGTCTCGTTTATTTTTGCTAACATAATCTACTAAAAGTTTATTGAATTCTTTTTCGCCATCTTGCAAAAATGCCACCTTAATAGGCAACACCCATATATAGGGTTTTAGGGTAGCAGGAACCACATCCAAACTAACTAACTTAGCAGCATCTTTTTCGGTTACAACTATGCATTTGTTTGGATTATCTATCTGATCAAATTGTTTTTGTATATTTTTCCAATCTGATTGTGTATAGGTGTAATGATCTGAGTAGCATCTAGTTTGAATAAAAGTTGTCTGGCTAGATAAATATTGAAGCAATGGAGCCGGTTGTGCTATACCTGTAACGGCAAGCACATGCATATCGGGCGTTAATTGTTTAGATTCATTGCCAAATACAGCATGCAACTTACCATAATCAAAATAAGAATAAAAAAGACGTTGATATGGCCTGGGGGCAATTTCCTTGAATAAATTACGCATCTCTATGGGCGTAATAGTAGCAGGACACTTAGTAATAATGATAATTGACGCCCTATACTTGGCGTTTGCAGACTCACGTAAATTACCAACTGGGAGCAAATAATCTTTGGTAATAAGTCGGTTATGGTCAATCAACAAGATAGGCATGCCAGCATCCACATAACGATGTTGAAAAGCATCATCTAACACTACCACCTCCGTAGAAGGATATTTTTCTTCTATATAATCAATAGCCTTGCATCGATTAGCTTCTACAACTACCAATGTATGGGGATATTTTCTGTATACTTGATACGGTTCATCGCCTAACTGACTACTACTGCTACTGGCTGTAGCTACTTGCAAGCCAGACGACTTACGCTTATAGCCACGACTTACCATCGCCACCTTAAATTGTTGCTGCAATAACTGAATAATATACTCGGTATGAGGAGTTTTACCTGTTCCGCCTACCGTAATATTGCCTACAGAGATAGTAGCTGTTTTAAAGCGTCGGGACTTTTTCCAACCCCAATCAAAAAAACAATTTCGTATGTAGATGACCAAACCGTATAACCAAGCTAAAGGCCATAGGTACCAACGTGATTTCATAGTTGTAAGGTTCTATCAAGATAAAAACTCAATACATAAGCAATTTATTGTATTGTGTACACAAAAATAATCAATTTGTTGGTAAAATACCATAAACAAATACAAACGATAACATAAAATTGTGAAAATAGGTCACTTACAATCAAACATTTTTTTGTATTTTTGCAAGCTGAAAATAATTAACACACTATATTATGGAAAATATTAATTGGTCTGAACTAGGTTTTGGCTACCTAAAAACAAATGCCAACGTTCGTTGCGAATACCACAACGGCAAATGGGGCGAGTTGGAACTACATACCGACGAAACCATTAACATACACATGGCTGCCACTTGCTTGCACTATGGTCAAGAAGCGTTTGAAGGTTTAAAAGCATTCAAGGGTAAAGATGGCAAAGTACGTATTTTCCGCATTGACGAAAACGCCAAACGTTTGGCTTCGTCTTGCAATGGTATTTGCATGCCAGCCTTACCAGAAGGCGTATTTGAAAAAGCAGTTATGATGGCCGTTAAAGCCAACATGGAATTTGTACCTCCTTACGAAAGCGGTGCTGCACTTTACATCCGCCCTGTATTGTTTGGATATACCCCACAAATTGGTGTTAGCCCTGCTAAAGACTACTTGTTTATTGTATTTGTATCGCCTGTAGGTCCTTACTTTAAAGGTGGTTTCTCTACCAATCCTTACGTTATTACTCGTAAATACGACCGTTCGGCTCCTCTTGGCACAGGTATTTACAAAGTTGGTGGTAACTACGCAGCTAGTTTAGCAGCGCATCAAGAAGCACATGCTAAAGGATATTCATCAGAATTCTATTTGGATGCCAAAGAAAAGAAATACATTGACGAATGCGGTGCTGCTAATTTCTTTGCCATTAAAGACAACACCTACATCACCCCTAAATCAACCTCTATTTTGCCTTCTATTACCAACAAGAGTTTGATGGTATTGGCAGAAGATTTGGGATTAAAAGTAGAACGTCGTCCTATTGCCGAAGAAGAACTAAGCACCTTTGAAGAAGCAGGCGCATGTGGTACTGCGGCTGTTATTAGCCCTATTGAACGCTTGGACGACTTGGATAATAACAAATCGTACGTATTCTCTAAAGACGGCAAGCCCGGTCCTATTAGCACCAAATTATACAACAAATTGCGCGCCATCCAATACGGCGACGAACCTGACACACACGGTTGGATTACTTTTGTTGAATAATGAAACTGTTAATTTTAAACGGTCCCAACCTCAACCTTTTGGGTACACGCGAACCCGAAATTTATGGTAAAGAGGGATTTGAATCGTACCTAACAACCTTGCGCAAGCAATTTGATACGATTCAAATAGACTATTACCAAAGTAACGTTGAAGGCGAGATTATTAACAAACTGCACGAGGTAGGTTTTTCTTACGATGGCATTGTACTGAATGCTGGTGCTTATACACATACCTCTATTGCCATAGGCGATGCCATTAAGGCCATTACCACACCGGTAGTAGAAGTACACCTTTCTAACGTATTTGCCCGCGAAAGTTACCGTCACGAAAGTTACCTTACACCCGTATGCAAAGGATGTATTTCTGGTTTTGGTTTACATTCCTACCACCTTGCCATACAAAGTTTTTTAATTTAATCAATGGGATACTTATAATAAGAGGCTAACTTTAAAAGTCAACAGACTTAGCGGTTAGCCTCATTTTTTTGCAAAAAAAATCGCAATCCATTAAACTTTGCACCCCTTTTTCCGTCTACGCGGTATGAAAAAAATATTCCTAATGCTAGTATGTGCCCTATGGGGCACATTTTTGTGGGCCGATAATTTAAAGATTAGCGGTACCCTTATTGATGCAAACAACAACGAGCCCTTTGCTTACGTCAACGTGGCGCTTTATCAATCATCTAACAACCAACTTATTACAGGTGGGTTATCGGATATGGATGGCAAGTTTGAGCTGTATGCACCCAGCGGAAAATACCAACTAAACATTACGTTTGTAGGGTATAAAACATACAATCGCCCCATCACATTATCAGAAGATCGTCCGCATGTAAGACTAGGAAAAATAAAGTTAGAAGAAGATGCTCAACTGATTAAAGAGGTAGAGGTGGTTGGGCAAAAATCGGCCATGCAATTGGACATTGATAAAAAAGTATTCAATGTATCCGATAATATTTTGGCCGAGGGAGCATCGGCAACAGATATTCTAGAGAATATTCCATCGGTAGAGGTGGATACAGAGGGGAATGTATCGTTACGCAACAATTCTTCGGTAGAAATTTGGATTAACGGAAAACCTTCTGGTTTATCGGATACCGATAAAGGGCAAGTACTAGAGATGCTACCCGCCGAAACCATCGAAAAGGTAGAACTTATTACCAATCCATCTGCCAAGTACAACCCAGAGGGAAGTGTGGGTATCATCAACATCGTAATGAAAGAATCTAGCAAGGGAGGATATTTTGGCAGCGTATCGGCAGGTTCTAACTACCAAGAAGGGAACGATTACCCTGGTGGCAATTTAGGCTTAAACTTTAATTACAACCAAGGAAAATGGGATTTCTTTTTAAATGCATCGGGCAGACATCACCTACGTACCAACAGCAGTTACAACAACCGCACATCGTTTGAAGCAGGAGAAGACACTACGTATTTAAACCAAACCAGCAATAATACCAATAAGTTTTACAACGGATTTTTACGTACTGGCTTTACGTATCGCATTGACAAACAAAACGAAATTGGCATGAGTGCATTTGGAACGTACAACCACTTTGACAGAAATAGTTTGCTGCATTATACCAACCTAAATCAAGATAAAGACACCACAGCCACACGTAACCGTACATCAAATAGCATGGGCTACATGGCTTTTTACAATGGAACAATTGATTACAAACATAAATTTGTAGCCGACAAAGAAGAAATTACCGCCAACCTCAACTACTTTGGTTCATGTAGAAGCAATAACAGCGACTACCATAACTGGCACGACACTGATGGAAATATTACTCAAACCAGCGAATTTCAATCGCAAAATTCGTTTAGACACAGCGCATCTGCACAGGTAGATTACTTCAATAAATTTACACCAAATTCTAAATTAGAAGTAGGTGGTAAAGCTAGTTTTGATTACAGGAACAGCTTGGACCAATCTTTCGACGAGAACCACATAGAAATAGCCGAACGAAACAATCCATGGCTATACATAGAACAAATTTATGCTTTGTATGCCAGCTATGGCAATAAAATCAAGTGGTTTGGATTCCAAGTAGGTGTTAGAGGAGAAGAAACGGTGATTGATGCCAACAACATAACACGTAGCTATTTTCAGCTATTCCCATCTGTTTATTTATCGTTTGAGTTGCCTAAACAAAATGAAATTCAAGTTAACTATACCCGACGCATTAATCGTCCACGTGGTCCCCAACTTAATAGCTACATAGATAGAACGGATCCTAGCAACATTACGTATGGTAACCCATGGTTGATGCCCGAATATAGCAACAACGTGGAACTGAACTATCTAAAAACATGGGACATACACACCCTATCTGCTGGTTTGTATTACTCGTACACCGAGAATGTCATTCAACGCGTTAGCAAGCTAAACGAAACGGGCGTAATGGAAAATACGTACGAAAATATTAACTATTCTCATAATGCCGGCATTGAATTAATTGCCAAAAATAGGTTGTTTAAAAACTACCTAGACCTTACAACCAGTGTTACGGGCTACTACTATTGTTTAGGAGAAAATAAAACATACAACATTGCCCGTAGCGAAAATTTTTCGTGGAATGCTCGCATCAATGCCAATGTAAAAATACTTAGCAACCTATCGGCCCAAGTAACCGCCTACTACAATGCACCCCGATTGGTAGCACAGGGTACGGTAGACCATCGATATGGATTAAATGCTGGCATCAAGGCTTCGTTCTTAAACAAAGCATTAAGCGTTAACTTTACGGTAAACGATATTCTAAACTCTCGTTCTAATAGTTTACGCACCAATTACAGCGACAACTTTTACCAAGGAAGTGCCAACACATCAATAGGCAGAAGTTATCGTTTATCGCTTTCTTATAACTTTGGCAATATGCGTCCCAAGAAAAACAAGAACCAAATGAATAACAACAATGTTTCTACTGGTTTTGAAGACGAAATGAATACCGATTTTTAATAAAGTTTACCGTTTTAAAAGCAGGGGTTTCCCTGCTTTTTTTTTAACTTTGCCACAAAATAAAACCTGATGATATGAAAAAGATGATTAGCTTGTGTGCTGTTTTACTATGCATGGGCATAGCTTCGGCACAAACCAACTTTTACCAAAACAGTTCTTACATTTCTGATAGCGGTGCTAAACCCGAGGTTAAAACCGTTTTAAACTACGACAAAAACCTTATTATGGGATACACCATTACCTTTAATTATGATGCCAAAGACATTGAAACGGCGGTAACAGAACGCCTTGAAAAAGAAGGGGTAGAAGGCAGCAAGAAAAAAAACTTTTACGCCTATAAGGGCATTAAATACAATCACATTTGGAATAAAATGTTTGATATGTATATCCAATTTGTAGGGTCAAAAAATGCCGGCACTATTAACGTAATACTATCACAAGGATATGATAATTTTATCATTCCAACAGAAGATAGCATCACCACCTCTAAAATGTACGCATGGTTAACCTCGTTAGACTTAGACGTACAAAATTACCAATACAACCTTGCCATGCAAGCTCATCAAGAAGAGCACAAGGACATAAAAAAAGAATTGGCTAAACTTGAAAAACAACAAACTAAAATTGAGAAAAAAATCAAGAAAAATGCCGATGCACAGGCCAAATTTGATGCAAGCAAAACTATTGTTTCTGAGAATGATGTAAATGTTGATGCTAAACAACTAGAAAAAGAACAAAAGCAAGCACAAAAATTATTGGACGAAAAAGCAGCGTTAGAAGCAGAATTAAAGAAAATTACCGACAAGATAGACTTGGTTCGCTCTGACCTTAACAAAAAAAATACGGCCATATCAGACCTTGAAAAAGACAAACCACTTTCTAACTCTATCAACACCAGCAAAAAATAAACATGGAGACTTTGTTTAGCCTCTTTGAAAAATATACCGGAGCCCGTCCTAGCCAACATAGGTTATTGGCGGGCTCTGGCTCTAATAGGGTTTATTACCGTTTATGGAACGATGATAAAACCTATATAGGCGTACATGGAACAGATATTAAAGAGAATAATGCTTTTTTGGTACTATCGGAACAAATGGCATCTTGCGGCATTAACGTACCACAAGTGTTAGCCGTTTCTAACAACAAATCCGACTATCTTTTAAGCGATTTAGGCGATGAATCGTTGTTTTTTGAACACATTGCTAAAGGTTTTGATGATACAACGGTTGCATTACTGCACAAAACCATAGCTCAACTACCCAAAATTCAGTTTGAGGTGGCTAAAGATTTAGATTTTTCTGTATGTTATCCACAAGCCGCCTTTGACAAACGCACCGTTTATTGGGACTTAAACTACTTTAAGTACGAGTTTTTAAAACCATCGGGCATTGAATTTAACGAAGCCTTGCTAGAAGATGATTTTGACGTACTATGCCATGAACTATTGAAAGTAGACACGCCCACCTTTATGTACCGCGACTTTCAGAGCCGCAACGTAATGGTGGTAAATGACGATCCATACTTTATTGATTATCAAGGAGGACGCAAAGGCCCCTTTTATTACGACCTAGTATCGTTTGTGTTCCAAGCAAAGGCCAACCTACCAGAAGCTATTCGCACTTCACTGATTAACACGTATAAAGAAGCATTGCAGCCTTATTATCAGGTAGACGATGCTACGTTTAAGGAGCAACTATCTCTTTTTGCGCTATTTAGAACCTTGCAAGTATTGGGGGCGTATGGTTTTAGAGGACTAATTGAACAAAAAGCACACTTTATAGCTAGCATCCCGTTTGCTATAAAACAATTATGCCAATTAATCACCGAGAACGATTATAGTCAATATCCTTACTTAGTAAGTGTACTAAAAGCATTGGTAGAAAAATACGAC
>ERZ808032.124-NODE-124-length-11794-cov-5.549202_pt1 | contig 11794 bp, 12 predicted proteins | sample MGYA00380187_ERZ808032 | MGnify/ENA primary metagenome ERZ808032 (study PRJEB31490, sample SAMN06133378) | cow dung metagenome | isolation source: M10 | host: cow | place: China: Chengdu | collected 2015-05 ...
GATGCTACTCATGACATTACTAAATTCTTTTGGATTAAGTTTTTCGCTGTATTTTAAAGCCGCCATCAAACCAGCTAATAAAGAACCTAAAGCCGCTACTGATGGTAATAATCTACTAGGTTCGATGAACGATAGCAACGCAACAGCGCCTGCTAATAAGATTACTGAAACTGATATCTTCTTTAGTATATCCGCTTTTAAATCTTTTTGGTAACATTCTAGAGTATCTTTTAAAGCGTTTAAACTACCAACTATTGAAGATTTGATATCACCAAATGAACTGAACATCTCTTTTATTTTAGGAATAAGTTTCTTAACCATTATAAATAAAGTTGTCAATAATCCTAAATTTAAGAAATCTGTAGGTAGTACTTCATTAACCCCACACCAATCTATGAATTTACTGAACGTATTCTTAATGCCATTAAAAGCCTCTTTGCAGAAATCACAGAAAGCTGAAACCCCCTGTTTAGCCTTATCAAACGCGGTTGATATAAATTCTGCAGTCTTAGTCAATGGTTGGTAAGTGTCGTTGAAACTCTTTATCGCATTAGCCGCTTCGCTGAATTTGTCTTTCAGTGTGGAAACCGCACCGCTTACGTGAGTCTTAGCGCTAGCCGCAAACTCTGGGAATTTAGAAGTAGCTTGGTTAAATGCGTCAACAGTCTTTCTTCCGAATTCTTCGATATATGGAGTGCATTTTCCAACTATATCAGAACCAGCCTCTGAAACCGCTTTGAAACCTTCAGCTAGCTTTTCACCGGCTTTAGCGCTCAGTTCATTAATCTTGGCTAGTGTTTTGGAATTTGTTATTAAGGAGCTTATTTTGCTAATCCATTCTCCAAGATTACCAACCACGCTCGCTACGACGTCTATAAGATTCGCGCCGCCCGCTGTTAAACCGCCAAATAAAGACAGTAATGGTTTGAATATGGCACCGATTGTCTTAAATATAGAGAAGAAACCTTCCCATCCTTTTTGTAAGTTTTTAGCGGTTTTATCGTTTATTTTGATTTTTTCGGTCCAACTCTCAAATCCTTTTGATATCGCTATCAATCGGTCTGAATTCCAAGGGTCTATAACTTTCTTAAACGCCTTGTAGAATGGTCCGAATAAGTTAGTTAATGTTTTAACAATGTTGGATAAGCCGTTTAATACTGCGGCACGTCCGCCTTCAGCTTTCCATGTCTGTAAATTCTCGTTTCGATACTCGGCCATTCCTGAAACGACCTTTTCGAAACCGTTATAAATGCTTGTGAACAATTGAGTAGATTCTTCTTTATCACCAAGTATTGCTTCCCAAGATGTTGCCCAACCAGTACCAACAGCTTCTTTAGCAACGTCAACTAATTGTGAGAAAGTTTTTACGTTAGTCGCCGCCGCAGTTAGTGAAGGGTCGTTAGCCATCTTTTCCATTGTCTTGATGAATATATCTGATGATAACCAGTTCTGTTCCAGTGTGTATCTGAATGATTCACTCTCGTCAACGTATACGCCCATTTCTCGAGCGGTTTCTATTAATGCCTTTTGAAGCATTTCACCACCCATACCTCTATTTTCCATTGATATCCAGTCTTGCAACCTAATCGTACCAGACGCAAGCGCTTGTGTCATTTGTTGAGTTGCCCCAGCCATTGACATTGCGTCAACACCAAAACCCGCCGCAACGTTAGCTAAACCTTTAACGAATGTTACGGAGTCTTCTAGACCTACACCAGCCGCTGTTGCCTTACCTATGTTGTCTGTCATTTGAGCGAAGTTGTAGATTGTCTTGTCAGCGTATTCGTTTAATTCGGCTAAAGCGTTGTTGACGTCGTCCAAAGTAGTTCCCTTCGATGACGTGTTAGTCATGATTGTTTGAATGGCATTCATCTTAGTCTCGTATTCCCTAAAACCATCTGTTATTGGGTCGATTGTGAAAGCGCTTATGAATTTCTTACCAGCAGTCATAGCCGCATCTGTTATTCTTGTTAAGGCTGTTATACCCATAACTTCCAAAGCTGAAAATCTGCTAGTAACACTAGAAACACTATCTGAAAGTTTAGTCATGTCGACTTCTTTAACTTTAGATGAGATGTTTTTCAGACCTTCAGTAGCTTCAGCCAACTTTAATTTTTGTGACAATGCACTAAGGGTTTGCATTGTTCTTTGTGCCGCAGATTGGAATTGAGCGTTATCCATCTGCATTTTGACGATTTTGTTATCAACCGTATTACTCATGTTCTAGTCACCTCCCTCCAAGCTTCATCTGCTAATCTATTTAGTATACCTTTCATAGCAGGATTGATAAAATCTACTCCGGACACATACCCTCCGTTTCTGGTCCCATGCCCGTATTGTAGTAGTATTACTATAGGTATTCCTTGACTGCTAGATGTGTTAATCCATGTTATTGATGAAGTACCATTACCTATTTCGATTTCATAATCCCAACTACTAGCCGTTTCTCCAGTATCTTGAGGAGTCGCGGCGGCCAAGGCGTTGACCCCTTCTATTCCATACTTAGTTAAAATTCGCCTGATATCCATCTTGCTGGCTTTTTCTAAAAAATTAAGGGTGTGTTTAAAGTCCCCAGTACATTTTATCTTAATCATAATTCTTAACCGGAAGTTGCTAATGCTTTTTTGCGAGCCGCGTTAAGAGCTTTGTTTTGCGCCATCACGTTTTTACTGCTCATCTTTTTAGGCGGTGAATTTTTGGCGTCACAAACTGTTATGAGCATTAACAATCTGTTGAGATGCCAGTATTGACATTCGAATGGAATGTTAAAAGCTATCATTCTATAGTATATAACCTCTGAAGTAACAATTTCACGGTTCGGTTTTTTGGTTTGATTGTTATTAACGGTAGTTGCCGTCATCGGCAAACCAATATATTCGAGTATTTGCTTTAATTGCTCGATTGTTAGTTGATTTATTACTTCCAGTGGTTCTTCGTAATCGTCTAATAGCATACAACAAATATAATCTATCTCTTCTTCTTTGGTCATTGTCCTAGAACCTATGAATGGTTTATTCCATTTTGATTCCCATTTGGATATTGCAACTAAAGAGTGTTCGAATGTTAATTTAACGCGAGGGGTGTTATAGAATTCACCCTTCACGTTATCATAAGACTCTATTCCGCCCACATATAGTGTTAGCATTATTGATTGATTATTCCTTTAATGAAAGCATCAGCTTCTTTTTCATCAGTACACACTGACATGAAGATTTTGCTGAATGCCGCACTGCTCTTGAAATCTTCTTTGATGGCTTCGCTCTTTACAAATTTCTTACCGTCTTCTGATTTTATACCATATGCTTCTAGTAACACATCGTTGAATAATGATATTAATTTAGCATTATCTCCGGCGTCTACAGCCTCCTTTATATAGTTAGATAATCCTCCTTTAAACTTAACTTCCATCATAGATAATTCTGCTTCTGATAAGTTAAAGTAGAAAGTATCAGTATTTTCGTTCCCATTAAAATCTTTGTAAGTAATAGTTTTCTTTATCATTTCAATCTCTCCTTATTAATAATAAAATATTTTTGTGGTAAGGACTGCTCATGCGAACAGCCCAATACCGTTGTCTATTAAGCTAACATTGCTAATACTTCGTCAGGCATTAATATTTTAGCTTCTGCTGAATCTCCGCCAAATAAAGCTTCTTCTACTGATGCTAATTTAACGGCGTCAACTTTAGCTGAATCGATTGTTAATATTGAAGTTGGTTTGTGTCCAGTAACTGCAACTGGAGTTGTTGATATCTCCCAAGAGAATGCGATTGCTTCTGGAGAATCGTTGATTGTTGAGTATGCTCTTTCAGATGGAGCCGCATTACAATTGTAGATAAGGTGTAATTTGTATCCATAAGAGTCATTTTGAATGTCGTTACCTTTGATTGTTTTGTAAGCTAAGCAGAATTTCTTTCTTGCTTGTTGTCCAATCATTACACCTGGTGCTATAGCGGCAGAACCGTCACATTCCTCGAATTCTTCAGGGTATGTGTAAGCTTCAATAGATGCTCCAAATTCCTCAGCAGATAATAGTGATAAATACTTAATGTTGTCAGCGTAAATAGCGTTAGCTTCAGCTCCTGATGGTGTTTCTGTTATGCTTGTTATACCATTCCAAGCAACACCATCACCAAAGGCTTGAGCTGCGTCATCGTATACGTATAGAGCACAGTTACTTACACCAGTTTCATAGAATCTTTCGCCAACTTTGTCCCATATTAATTTAGCCATTTTGTTCTTCCTCCTTAATAATAAATCGTTAATGATATATGGTTTAATCCATCCAATACAAATTGTGAATCGAATGAGCAATAAGATGCTTCATTCATTAGGTCTTCGGCTATTGTACTATCAGGGTTTTTATCGATAACTTGAACAGAGTACGCTCTACGTCTAAGATAAACAGTGTTATCTGCAGTAACGTTTTCGATGTCTTTTCTGTCATATATAATAGCCGGATACTTAATCTTTATATCGGATGGTGGTTGAAAATATACATTTTCTGCAAATCCTTTTAAATATTCATTGAACTCTACTCTACTACTCAACGTCATTGTAGATATCTCCCAATGTTAATATAATCCTAGGTGTTTGAATTTCTATAGCTGTGACATTCCACTTCTTACCTAGGTAAGTTGCGTAACGTATAGCCTCGACGTGTTCATAAGCATACGGATTTGCAATAATACTTATGTTGTTTGAAATAGTTATCTTCGGATTTATGGTCTTTTCACCTTGAACGTTTATGCGTTGTTTGATTACATTACCATAATACTCGTGTTCTACTATTTCTTCTTCCCAAACACCAGGGTAAGTTTCGACATCGACACTGTATCCGATAAAACCGTGATATCTCATTTTGATTTTTATTCCACGTTTTCGATTATTAGAGCTGAGTAAGGTTTAACTAAAGCTCCGCTTCTTCTAGTTTCAATTAAATATTTCATTTGGTTGAAATCAATGTCGAAATCGTCGAATAAGGCTTTTTCGCCGCCTTTGTCTGCGCCTAAAGAATAGTCTGCTAAATTAGCTATTATTCCTAGAACTGTGTGAACTTTTCCATCTGTAGTTTCTCTAACAAATCCTTCTAACTCTGGAACTGCAATTATATCAGAAACTCTTAAAGCAGATTTTAAAGCTTCTACTGTTGGGTAAATTAATCTACCAGTTGAGTCTTCGATTAATAGTAATTCTGCGATAGTGTCTTCGCTAGCGAATAACGCAGGATTTCCAGAACCTTTGTATTTCTTTCTGTTTCTAGCAACAGTTTTTATGAATTGAGTATAGTCTTGATTTGTCATGAAATCAGCAGGTAATTCTACTTTAACTGAGTATAAGTCTTTATCTTTAACGATTGGTCTTATACATTCTTCATCGATTTTGTAAGGGTCTCCTGGAACTCTTCCATCACCTAATAAGATAGCTCTAGCTAATTCTTCGTTAAGTTTTAATTCCATTTCTTGTTTAATCCAAGATACTAATGGGAAATCTGTAACGTCGATTACGTCATCTCTATCGATTTTTTGTTTAGTGTAGATAGTAGTTGGCTCAGTGTTTCTTTTTATTAATTCGAACACGTGTTCAACTTTTTCGTTTCCTTTGATATACCCCTTAGCTCTTAAAGTTTCGGCAGTTATGTCAAGGAATAATGTTTTAACTCTTGCGAATGGTGATTTGTGAACTTTTTGTAAAATTTTGTTAACCCATTCAACATCGTTGTTAACGAATTCAGGAGTTAATTGTTTTGCTTGAGGTAATAATTCCTCAACGTCGTTGATACCATAATCCCCAGCGTGTTTGATAACGGATTCTTTAAGACTTCCTTCTCTTTTAGCTGTAGCGAATATGCTATGCCTTAATTCATTCTTATCCATCTGTAATCCTCCTTTAATTTAATAAGGGACCGTAGTCCCATTTTGAATTATGCAGTTACTTCTTCTACTGTGATAGCTGTCTTTGGTTTTAATAAAGAACCAGACATTCTTGTTTCCATCAAGTATTTCATTTGGTTGTAGTCGATGTCGAAGTCTTCGAACATAGCAACTTGTCCTAATTTGTCAGCACCAACAGTGTAGTCGTTAGGGTTTACTATAATACCTTTAACGAAGTGTTGCATACCGTCTGTTACGTTGTATTCTCTCTTGAAGTTCTTTAATAGAGGTACTTCAACGATTTTGTTAACTCTTAATACTTTAGCTAATGATGCAACGTCTGGGTAGATGAATCTTCCAGTAGCATCTTCTAATAATAACATGTCAGCTAACATTTCTGGAGCGATATATAAGTTTGGAACTCCGTCTCCTTCATAGTCAACTCTAGCTTTAATGCAAGCTTTGATGAATTCTTTAGCTGGTTCTGCACCAGTACCTACAACTGCTTTGATAGTGTATAAATCTTCGTCGCTAACTATTGGTCTGATGTTAGCTTCTTTGATTTTGTCTTCAGCAAGTGAACTTCTTCCATCACCTAATAAGATAGCTCTAGCTATTTCCTCGTTAAGTTTTCCTCTCATTTCTCTCTTCATCCATGCAACAACATCGAAGTTAGTAGAGATATCGATTATATCGTCTCTGTCTAATTTTTGCTTTTTGTATATTGTTGTTGGAGAAGTTGTTCTCTTTAATAATCCGAATACTTCTTCGATTTTCTTGTTACCTTTTGTGTAACCCTTAGCTCTAGCTTGTTCAGCTGTTATATCAGCATAAATAGCTTTTAATCTTGAGAATGGTGATTTCTTAGTTGCGTTTATGAATTCAGCAACCCAAGATTGGTCTCTGTCGATGAATTGTGGTTCGTTACTTATGTTGTGTTCTTCTGGGAATAACTCTTCGATGTCGTTAACACCATAAGTACCAGCGTGTTGGATTATAGATTCTTTTAAAGAACCATACTTTTTAGCGTCAGATAAAGCCGCTGATAAAATTTCTGAGTGTTTCATTTCTTCACCCTTTTCGTTGTTGTTTTGGTCGAAAACGTTGTGTTTCATGTTTGAATCATCCTCCTTATTATCTTCATTATCGTCTTCTTCGTCGTCAGCTAATTGTGCTATCATAGCGGCAACAGCTTTCTTTTGCTTTTCACTCATAGCATTGTAGATATCTGCTATTGTTTCATCTTCGTTGTCGTCATTGTTTTCCTTATTTTCATTATCTTTGTTGTCTTCGTCTTTCTTCTCAGGTTCATTTTGATTGTCAGCGTGTTGTAATTCAAGTCCGCTACAATCGTTATAGATTGTCGCAGTCATTTCATCTTCGTCACCGTGTACCATAACTTCTTGTATGCTAGCTCCTGGATTAGCTCCAGCTAATACTAAAGAAACTTCTCTTATTTGGCCATGATATACTTCATTGCCTTTTTGTCTAAGTTTGTTAGCATAGATTGATAAAGATGTTATATCTCCGTGAACAACTAAGTTCTTAGCTGAAACAGCCGCGTCGTTCTCGTTGAATTCGCAGTATGCATAAACACCTTCTTCACAGTGTTTTAAAGTAGCGTGTCCAATTACATTATCTGGTGTGTCATAAACGTGGTTCCACACTAATGGCACAGTTGTTTCATCATGATGTTTGAACGCATCGTTCTTGATTGTTCTACCGTCGCTACATTTCATGTTGTATCTTGTAGCCCATCCGGCAAAGTCATATTTCATATCACTATTCCTCCTTTTCGTCTTTATTATCTTCTGACTCTTCTGGCTTTTCTGGTTCTTTTCCAGCTTTAGCCTCTATGTCAGCAGTGCTTTGACTTAGATTCTTATTTCTAAGTTCATCAGCGGCTGGGTCTTTAGATGGTTTTCTACCAACTATTTGTCTGAATTCATTAGAAGATAGTATCTCGTTACGAGTGAACTTATCAGCAAATTCTGGAACTTCAGATATTGGTATCAACTTGAATGGGTCTCTGAAGTACATTATAGCTTGTCCTTGAGACCTGGCTGTTTTAGTTAAGAATTTTCTATGAAACTCATCCACGATAGCTGTAACAATTGGTTCAATTGTCCTAGTATAATAGTTGTTCATTGTTTTATCATCTGCAGTTCCGTCTAGAACACCTTGAGTTATTCCTAGTTGTGCGAATAATTGGTTTGTTAAATACTCTATCTGTTTTAGGAATTGGTTTTCCAATGGTCTATTAAGTTGTGTTATCTTTTCAGTTGAATCAACGTAACCTATACCCAATCTATTGCCCTTAAGCTGGTCTTCAAGCAAAGTAATTCTATCAAGCGCTGTTTGCTTTTGTAGTTCTGTTTTTACAGCATATGGTAATTGTACCAATATGTTAAGATTCCCAGAACCAACCTCTTCGTCAATACCGTCCATTAACGCCAATTTACGGATAAGTCTTTGCATAGTAGAATTATGCTCGTTCATTACCGAATATAGCGGATTTTCGATGATTGCAACGTTTGCTTTATTAACAGTAACTTCTTTTCGATTACCATCTCTGTCATCGTATAATTCTATTTTGACGGATTTGGGATACCATTGAGTTATTCGCCCAGTTCTAAGTGATAGTATATCATACCCACCAGTAACATCAGGGTTCAGGTCTGTATCTACAGGAACGACTGCCACAACGCCTTCATCTAGCATCGATAAGACGACGTCTTGTATGAAAGCTCTACCAGATTGGTCGATATTAGCTTCTACTGTCAAACACTGATTTAACTTGGAATTTCTAACGTCCTTGAATCTACGGTCGTCATCCAAGTCGACGTGGTTAATGTCGATGGAAGCCGCGTCAATTGCCATTCTATTACAAATAGCGTTTATGATAGACTTCTCATTACCATGATGCAACCTGTATCTAGATGGGTTATAACCATAACTAGCACCTTCTATGGGTGGAGTTCTAGCTGTTGTATCATATGCGAATACGTTAAAAGCGTGTTTTAAACTATCTAACAGTTTCATAAGTCACCTCCTATTCGAATATATCTCTGTAACGTTTATAAGCTACGAATGCGTCCATTAATGCCGCAACAGGGTCAATCTTTTGGTCGTTTCGTTGCTTCAATAACTTACGATTACCGTTGGTGTCTTCTATAGTAATCGCGTTACCCATTGCGAAGCTCATTATATCTTCATCGAATATTAGAAGACGTTCTTCGCTTAGTTTTTTAATTTCACCAAGTGGTACAGACTCTGTTTTAGCGCCTTGTATAACTTTTTCGACGCCGAATGGTCCGTTTTCTCTACACCATCGTTCAACGAATTCCTTAGCGTTGTAAGGGTCATATCCGAACGCCATAACAGTATATTGCATGTCGTTTATGTGAGAGTATAAATCGTCATATACGTCTAACATGTCTAGAATAGAACCCTCCAATACGATTAACGAACCTTCTCGTATGAATTCTTGATATTTGGCATACATAGCACTTGGCAGTTTGTTGTAAGTAAGTGATGAAATGTAGGATTTTGTTTTTACTCCGAATCTAGAGTCTCCCAATGGGAATAAGAATACAAACGAACAGAAGTCATCACCCCTTGATAAGTCGGCGCCCATCGCACATGGCATTTGCCAGTATTCTTGTTTCCTATGCGGTATTGTTTCTTCGTAAGGGAAGAAATATGTGAACCCTTCCATAGGTATGCCAAAACGTTTAGCAAGAATATCATTTCTAGCGGCCGGCGCTTTCTCAGCTCTGTCTACATCTTGTTGGTAAGTTGCGTAAGATACGGTTCTACCGATGTTAGGATTCGCTTTAACCCACATATCTGGATTACCAACTTCGTCTATATGGTCTAATCTATAATACCATATGGAAACGTGAGGATTGATGTAGTCACCTCTAAGAATATCCATTAATTCCATTTTGATTGTGTCACCAACTCCGTTACGAACGGTACCCTCTGACGAGATAGCGACTATTAAATAATCGTCAATCTTGGACGCACCTTGCTCTACAGCACCGATTACGTCCTCACGGGTTTCTCCTGACAACCATTCGTCGATGGTAACTATTTTACATCTAAGACCTTGAAGTTTATTAATACTCATTGGTCTTATCTCTAATAAAGAGCCGGTTAAGAAGTTTTCAATACCCTTTTTAGTAGATACAAGTTTAGCACGCTTAGCTTTAGAACCAGTCGTGTTCTGTAAACTACCCTCCGTAAGGAATTTGAACAATGGTCCTCTAGCTACAGTAATCGCTGTACGGAATGGACCCATAACTTCTTCCGATTGTTTCATTGTTGGTGCCGTAGTTATTTGGTGTGTAGTGGAAGTGTCGATATTTAGGAAGTAACTTTGTATAAGTTCTGCATACATCGATTTTGCGGCACCTCTGGCTACTATCAAATACTGCTTATTAATTAAACGCTTAAGTATTCTCTTCTTTACGTAACGTCCACCACGACCATCAGGGAACGGTTCATAAACACTACGCTCTTCGTAGTAGAACCACGATAAAGCCTGCTCAGCCCATAGTTTGAAAGTCGGTAATAGTGTTAATGGTGACCCATCAGTAAGAGTCATCTCAGCTTCGCAATATTCGATAAATCCGTCAATGGCTCCGTCGTCGTAATAAATTCCTGGATTAGCTATTAGGTCGTCTATACGGCTCATTTCCATGGCCACTTCTTTGCAGACCGGTATTTCGCCTCTTAGAACAGCTTCTCTAAATTCACCATAATACTTAGGCACGGCTGTATTGGATAGTGCCATATTATTTTACTCCTTTTTATTTTTAGCAGATATTTCAGCAAACGTATTAAGAGCTTTATATATTGTCATAGCACTAGATGATAGTTTGCTTATAGTGACTGTTGTATTTACTAATTTTTCCATTTTGCTTTTTGTCTTAGGAGTTAAATCATTAGTTAGGTCTCTGTACTGTTTCTCAAGTTGCATTCTCTTTACTCTGGCTTGTAACTCTTTGTTACTCATTCTTCTTTTCTTTTGCGGTTGTTGAGATTGTCTAGAGGCTTTCTTTTTCTTTGAACCACCACTTCTTTTGGAAGCTCTTCTAACGCCCCATCTCATCCCCATGACTCCATAGTGCATTAATTCTTCTTCGTTTATCATTTTGCCCATTACGTCACCTCCTTTCTAACAACACAATTCTTAATTCGCCACTCGATTTCACTCTTCATTCTGTTTAGAGATTCCAATAGGGCTGTGCCGCTAGGTGGGTCGAACGCTAACTTCACGGAAAAGTAGAAATATGATTTCAAACATTCCAATTCGGCATTATCATTAAGCAACTCGTCCCACGTGTCGGTATCGCTTATTAAAAGATGTTCTTCACATTCTTTAACTCCGAGTTGTGATAGTATCATGTTGGTAGTATTAATGTGAACTAGTATATCAGTATCGAAACTGTCGTCGACTTCTGGTATACCAAGTAACTTCTTAACCGTTGTTAGTATTGTTTCCATCACTTCACCCCCTTCCATGGACAAGTGTCGTTAGGTCGTCGCTCTTGATATCCATTTTGTCTATTTTGAGCAAGACCGAAATGGATGTAGTTGTGTGATGACAGGGAAACATACACTAGATTGTTCATGTCGAATACTTTAGGGTCTCTGTTAACGATGTCGTCCTTGGTTATTGGATTTATGTGATGAACGATTCCGCGATTTAGTTCACATCCTTCCACTCCCAAGTCGCATCCTTGGTCTCTTATGATAACTTGGTCTCTAACGGAGCGCCATTCTCTCGACCAGTACAGTAATTGGTTTAATTGTCGGTCTGCTCCGAACGTTGGTCTGCCAACTTTGTCACCAATGTAAAGGTATTCCAATCGCTCTTCGTAAGTTTCTAGTGTTCTCATTTCGGCGTAGCTTTTA
>ERZ808032.125-NODE-125-length-11735-cov-3.013038_pt1 | contig 11735 bp, 11 predicted proteins | sample MGYA00380187_ERZ808032 | MGnify/ENA primary metagenome ERZ808032 (study PRJEB31490, sample SAMN06133378) | cow dung metagenome | isolation source: M10 | host: cow | place: China: Chengdu | collected 2015-05 ...
CAGAGCGAGAAGAATTGCCGAGAAGCTAAAGGATAATATCCCAAGACAGCTCTTTGAGGTTCCGATACAGGCGGCTATAGGTTCTAAGATAATCGCGCGCGAGACGGTCAAGGCAATGCGCAAGGACGTGCTTGCAAAGTGCTACGGCGGCGATATTACGAGAAAAAAGAAGCTGCTTGAAAAGCAAAAAGAAGGTAAAAAGCGTATGCGCCGCTTAGGCTCGGTTGAAGTTCCGCAAGAGGCGTTTATGGCAGTATTAAAGCTTGATGAATAGTTAAATTTGAGGAGTTAAAATGAGTAAAATCGGTTTTGATAATGAAAAATATATAAGACTTCAATCTCAAAATATCAGGGATAGGATTGATTTCTTCGGCGGTAAGCTTTATATGGAGTTTGGCGGCAAGCTCTTTGATGATTACCATGCCGCAAGGGTGCTCCCCGGCTTTAACCCCGATGCTAAGGTTAAAATGCTTATGGAGCTTAAGGATGATGCTGAAATCGTTATCGTTATAAACGCTGATGCTATTGAGAAAAACAAACAGCGTGGCGACCTTGGTATCACCTACGACCTTGAAACCTTAAGACTTATTGATGCCTTCCGCGAAATTGGTCTTTTTGTTGGCAGTGTTGTTATAACAAGATTTACGGGACAACCCTCGGCTATCGCCTTTGAAAAGAGATTGACCTCTCTCGGAATTAAGGTATACCGCCATTATCCGATTGAAAATTATCCCTCAAATATTCCTTATATCATAAGCGAAGAGGGCTTTGGTAAGAATGATTATATCGAAACCTCAAGAGGTCTTGTTGTTGTAACCGCTCCCGGTCCCGGAAGCGGAAAGATGGCAACCTGCCTTTCTCAGCTTTACCACGAGAATAAAAGGGGCGTTAAGGCAGGCTATGCCAAGTTCGAAACCTTCCCTATTTGGAGTATTCCGCTTAAACACCCCGTTAATATTGCTTATGAGGCCGCAACTGCCGACCTTAATGATGCTAATATGATAGACCCCTTCCACCTTGAAGCCTATGACAAAATGGCGGTTAATTATAATAGAGACATTGAGATTTTCCCCGTTTTGAATGCTATGCTTGAGGCAATTCTCGGCGAATCACCCTATAAGAGCCCAACCGATATGGGTGTTAATATGGCTGGCTTTGCAATAAGCGATGATGAGGCAGTTTGCAATGCTGCAAAGCAAGAGATTATCCGTAGATATTTCGCTTCCCTTGTAAATCTTAGACAAGGTATGGGAGAGCAGTCGGACGTTTCTAAAATTGAGCTTCTTATGAAGCAGGCTTCGGTTTCGATAAAAGACCGACCTGTTGTTGAAGCCGCTCGCAAAAAAGCCGATGAAAGCTCAAGCCCTGCCGTAGCGTTAGAATTTGCTGACGGAACAATTATCACAGGTAAAACCTCAAGTCTTCTCGGAGCTTCAGCAGCTCTCTTGCTTAACTGCTTAAAGCATTTAGCAGGAATACCCGATGAGATAAACCTCATCTCTCCTACAATTATTGAGCCTATTCAGCGCCTTAAAACCGAGATTATGGGCAACCATAACCCAAGACTTCATACCGATGAAATCTTAATCGCCCTTTCAATTTGCGCCGCAACGAGTGATGTTGCCAAAACAGCTCTCGACCAAGCGTTTAAGCTCAAAGGCCTTGAGGCTCATTCGAGCGTTATACTCTCGAGAGTTGATGAAAATGTTTTCAGAAAGCTCGGAATAAATATAACCTTTGAGCCAAAATACCAAACCAAAAAGCTTTATCATAACTAATAAAAAAGACCTATGATGTTTTCATCATAGGTCTTTTTTCGATATATTGCTTCGCAATTCGATATTTTTGTCTTTTATCAAAATCGATATATTTACCTTTCGGTAAATTCGATATGATATAAATTCCCTCTCGCCCCGCAGGGCATATCGAGTGAGCCAACATATCGAACACCTAAAAGGTGTATATCGAAAATCCCGTTAGGGTTTTATATCGAGAATTTTAATTATCTTTGAACTCGGCCTGAGCCGTCGCCACCGGCAAGTTTTTCAACTTCAGCAACGCCTACTCTGTTATAATCACCCTCAATTGAGTGCTTAAGAGCCGATGCTGCAACTGCAAACTCAATAGCATCCTTAGAGGATTTACCGCTAAGTAAAGCATAAATAAGTCCGCCGCCGAAAGAATCGCCACCGCCAACACGGTCAACAATATGGAGATGATAGGACTTGGAAAAATAATAATCCTCGCCGTCATAAAGCATTCCTGCCCAGTCGTTATCATTAGCGGAAATGGATGAGCGAAGGGTTATTGCAACCTTTTCAAAGCCAAATTTATCAGCAAGCTGCTTAGCAACACTCTTATATCCCTCGTGGTTGAGCTTGCCGCCATAGATATCGCTTCCCTCAGCCTCAATGCCGAAAACATCCTTTGCATCCTCTTCATTGGAAATGCAAACATCAACATATTTGCAAAGCTCGCTCATAGCTTCTCTTGCTTCTTCTCTTGTCCAGAGCTTGCCTCTATAGTTTAAGTCGCAAGAAATCTTAACACCTCTTGCCTTTGCAGCCTTGCAAGCCTCTTTGCAAATTTCAACAACATTTGGGCCTAAAGCGGGAGTGATACCGGTGAAATGGAACCAATCAGCTCCCTCAAAAATATCATCCCAATTAAAGTCAGCCGTTGAGGCTTGCTGAATAGCCGAATATTTGCGGTCATAAATACAAACAGAACCACGCTGAGAAGCGCCTTTTTCTAGGTAATAAATACCAACTCTCTCGCCGCCTCTTGTTATTTTCGAGGTATCAACCCCGAAATAACGAAGGCTATCAACTGCAGCCTGACCAATAGCGTGCTTAGGAAGCTTGGTAACATAAACGCTATCAAGTCCGTAATTCGCAAGGGATACAGCAACATTAGCCTCACCGCCGCCAAAGGTAGCTTGCATTTGATCGTTTTGGAAAAATCTATAATATCCGTTTGGAGCAAGTCTTAACATTAACTCGCCAAAAGTAACAACTCTTTTCATTTTTTAGCCCTCCATTTTTTCAAGTGCTTCTTTAACAAAGAAGCTGCCGCCGATAGCCGCAATTTTATCAAATGCTAAAAACTCATCTATATTGCTTCTATCAACTCCGCCTGTTGGGATAAACTTAACCTGCGGGAAAGGAGCAGATAAAGCCTTAAGTGCCTTTAAGCCGCCATAGATATTTGCAGGGAAGAATTTAACAGTTGTAATTCCAAGCTCTAAAGCCTGCATAATCTCGGTGGGGGTAACGCAACCGGGATAATAAGGGATATTTCTCTCGTTGCAGATTTTAGCAACTGATACCGAAAGACCGGGGGAAACAATAAACTCAGCACCTGCAGCTAAAGCCGCCTCACATTGTTCGGCATTGATAACTGTGCCGGCGCCTATGCTCATATCGGGATAATTTTTGCTTGCATATTCAATAGCCTCAGCAGCGCAAGCAGTTCTAAAGGTAATCTCAGCGCAGTTAATTCCGTTATTTTTAAGCGCTGTTAAAATCTTATCGGTCTCGCCGATTTCTTTGATAACAACAACAGGTATAAATTTTTCCATTTTTATCACACTCCTGAATAAGCGGAAAATCCGCCGTCTATCGGCAAAACAACGCCGGTTATAAAGCTTGCAGCCTCATTATTTAATAAGAATAAAAGTCCGCCCTCTAGTTCCTCTGATTCGCCAAAGCGGTTCATAGGAGTTGCGGCTAAGATTTTGCCCGTTCTCGCAGTGGGTGTTCCATCCTCATTAAAAAGAAGCTTTGCATTTTGCTTGGTTGAGAAAAATCCGGGTGCTATAGCATTAACACGGATGCCAACCCTTGAAAAATGAACTGCCAACCATTGAGTAAAGTTAGATATAGCAGCCTTTGCTCCCGAATAAGCGGGGATTTTGGTAAGAGGGGTATAAGCGTTCATTGAGGAAATATTTAGGATATTGCAACCCTCTCTACCAACCATTTGCTTAGCAAAGCATTGGGTTGGGATTAAAGTTCCAAGGAAGTTAAGGTTGAAAACAAAACCAACTCCCGATGCTTCTAAATCGAAAAAGCTTTTGGTATCGGCATCAATATCGCCAAGCTCAAAGTATTCCTTATCGGTTGTGGCCCTAGGATTGTTTCCGCCTGCTCCGTTAATGAGAATATCACAGTCGCCCAGCTCTTCCTTAACCTTTAGAGCTACCTCTTCGCAAATATCCTTTTCCAAAACATTGCAAGCATAAGCCTTAGCTATTCCGCCCTCGGCCTCGATTTCCTTGGCATAAACATCGGCGGCTTCGAAATTAAGGTCCAAAAGCGCAACCTTAGCTCCTGCCCTGGCGAGCACCTTTGCAAAATGACTGCAAAGCACTCCGCCTGCACCTGTTACAACGGCAACCTTGCCTGAAAGGTCGGTATTCAAAACATTCTTAACCATTCTTCTTCTCCTTTTCTAAAGCCTCGAAAAGTCCGTTAATATAAGCGGCGCCGAGAGCCCTATCAAAAAGGCCATAACCCGGTTTGCCCTCTTCTCCCCAAACCATTCTTCCGTGGTCGGGGCGAACATAACCGCTATAATTATTATCAACAAGCGCTTTAACTATTTCATGCATATCAAGGCTTCCGCAAGAGGAAAGGTGCGCTCTCTCTTCGAAAGAACCATCCTCCATCACCTTAACATTTCTAATATGCATAAATGCTATTCTATCCATTTCGGCATATTTTCTAACCATACGTGGAATATCATTGAATTTAGCGCAACCAAGACTTCCTGTGCAGAAACAAAGACTGTTTGCAGGGCTATCAACCAATTTCAAAAATCTATCAAGATTTGCTTCATTAGTGATAATTCTCGGTATTCCAAAGATGGGGTATGGCGGGTCATCAGGATGAATAGCCATTCTAACACCGCATTCTTCGGCTACAGGGATAACTTTTTTAAGGAATCTCTCGAGGTTTTTCCAAAGTCCCTCTTCACCAAGCTCGCCGTAAGCCGAGATTAGTTCACGAACCTCTTCTTGAGTATAGCTGGAATCCCAACCGGGAAGATGAATATCATCTTTTAGAGGGTCAAGACCCTTCATTTGCTCCCAATACATAACAAGGCTTGTTGAACCATCGGAAGCCTTCTTATCAAGCTGAGTTCTGGTCCAATCGAAAACAGGCATAAAGTTATAAGTAACGCACTTAATACCGTATTTCGCACATCTTCTGATGTTTTCACAATAAACCTCTAAGAGCTTATCAACATCGCCTCTGCCAAGCTTTATATCCTCGCAAACAGGGATAGATTCAACAACATCGAAAACAAGACCGTTTTCTTCGCACTCCTCTTTCATCTTTGCAAGGCTTTCCTCAGGCCATACCTCGCCGGGCTTAACGTCATAAACGGCCGAAACCACCGAACGCATACCCGGAATTTGAGAGATATACTCTAAAGAAATGGGGTCGCTTTCTCCATACCAACGGAAAGATAACTTCATATCCAAGAAACTCGCCTCCAAACATTATTTTCAATCTTTTTTATAATATAACATATTCTTTTTACAATGTTAATTGCGAAAATTGTTTGACATATTGCAAAAATTGCTGTAAAATAATTATGAGGTGAGCAAAATGCAAAGAAAGCCACAAGGCTTTGACCCAAGGCAAGATATGAACTGCGATTCCTATGAAATTTTTCATTATCTTGATATAAAAACCAGGCATATGGAAGTGCATTTTCATAACTTCTATGAAATTTTTCTTTTTTTAGATGGCGATGTTGATTATTGGGTTGAGGGTAGTGTTTATCACTTAAAATCAGGTGATATTCTCCTTATTAACCCAACCGAGCTTCATAAACCCCTCCCAAAAGAAGAAACCAACACATACGAAAGAATTGTTCTTTGGCTTGATAAAACCTTTCTTTCTAACATTGAAAATGGATTACTCTTAAAATGCTTTGAGCAGGATAAAAAGCTTTACCGCTTATCTTCAACCGAGCGAAAAGAGCTCCTTCCCCTTTTCGATAAATTGGTAAATGAATATCACAAGGATGATTTTGGTTCTAAGGCTTATGCTTATGGTATTCTTTTGCAACTTTTAACTCAGCTTAATCGCCTTTCAATTTCCAGAGTTGAAGCCTCTTCCGAAAAATACATAACCTCAACCTTTATCTCGGATGTTTTAGCATACATAGGCGAGCATTACAGCGAAAACCTTTCCCTAGATGATTTAGCTTCGCATTTCTTTGTCAGCAAATATTATCTATCCCATGAATTTAAAAAATCGGTTGGAACCAGTATTCATAGATATATAATTTTAAAAAGACTGAATATTGCTTATTCTTTGCTTTTGGATGGCATTTCTCCAACCGAAGTCAGCCACCTTTGCGGATTTAAGGATTATACAAACTTTTTTCGCAATTTCAAAGCCGAATATGGCATTAGCCCCAAAGAATGCATACAATAAACCCCTTAGCCTTTGCTAAGGGGTTTTAAAATTATTTTTTATCAGTAATAATAGCTTTCCCACCCATATATGGACGCAAAGCCTCAGGGATAAGCACGCTATAATGCTCACCATCAAAGCGAAGATTATTTTCAAGGAATGCAATAAGCATTCTCGGGGGTGCTACAACGGTATTATTAAGGGTATGAGCTAAATACTTCTTGCCATCCTCACCCTTAACTCTGATACCAAGGCGGCGAGCCTGAGCATCGCCCAAATTAGAGCAGGAGCAAACCTCGAAATACTTTTGCTGTTTGGGGCTCCAAGCCTCAACATCATAAGATTTAACCTTTAAGTCAGCAAGGTCTCCTGTGCAGCATTCAAGAGTTCTAACAGGAATATCAAGACTTCTGAAAAGTTCAACCGAATAGCTCCACATTTTATGGAACCAATCCATACTCTCCTCAGGCTTGCATATAACTATCATTTCCTGTTTCTCAAATTGATGGATACGGTAAATTCCTCTTTCCTCAATTCCGTGAGCTCCCTTTTCCTTGCGAAAGCAGGGTGAATAGCTTGTTAAAGTTAAGGGAAGCTTCTCCTCGGGGGTGATAGTATCAATAAACTTTCCTATCATAGAATGCTCACTCGTGCCGATAAGATAAAGGTCCTCGCCCTCTATCTTATACATCATAGCATCCATTTCCTCGAAGCTCATAACGCCGGTTACAACGTTACTTCTAATCATAAAGGGCGGAATGCAATAGGTGAAACCCTTATCTATCATAAAATCTCTGGCATATGCGGTAACTGCCGAATGAAGACGAGCGATATCACCCATAAGATAATAGAAGCCCTCACCTGCAACTCTGCCTGCAGATTCTTTATCAATGCCATCGAAAAGCTGCATAATATCGGTATGATAAGGAATTTCAAAGTTAGCCTCAGTTTTCTCGCCAAACTGTTCTACCTCAACATTTTCGCTGTCATCCTTACCAACAGGAACACTTTCGTCCACGATGTTAGGTATCTTCATCTGAATTTCGGTAACCTTTTTCTGAAGCTCGGTTTCTTTCTCTTCAAGGGCCTTGAGTTCAGCCGCCTGCTCATTAACAAGGCGTTTCATTTCCTCAGCCTCTTCACGCTTGCCCTGACCCATAAGCATACCAATCTGTTTGCTTACTTTGTTGCGGTTAGCACGAAGCTCATTTGCACGGCTGTTAGCAGCGCATTTTTCATTATAAAGAGCAATAACCTCATCAACCAAGGGAAGTTTATTATCCTTAAACTTTCTTTTAATATTCTCCTTAACGAGTTCGGGATTATCGCATATAAACTTAATATCGAGCATTTTTTCTCCTCCAAATTTTGCTGTTTTTTAGTATATCACAGAGTCTATTCTTTGTCAATTGATGACAAAGAAATCATATTCTTGAAAACACAGGTATGTCTGGGGGTTATAACCCTATCCTCATGGAGCGAGCCGAAATACCAATGCTTAAAGTCAATAGAGCGCCCTATTTCCTCAAGATAGCCGTTAAGCTTGTTAACCCTATCGCCGCTTTCTCTTCTGAGCAAAATGGCACTTTTAACCAGTGATGGCGGCTCGTGGGTTATAATATAATCAACCTTGCAGCCTGCTTCATCAAGCCTTTTAGCGCCCTCAGCCATTTCGGCAGGTGTTGGTTCTTCCTCTCTCCACCATTTTCCCTGTTCTAAGCGCATATCCTTATCGGTGCTTTCTCCGCCGCCAAAGGTGAAAAAGCTTTTACCCTCAATTTCAAATATTTGACCTCGCATAAGGTGAATAAGGTTGCCCTTTATTCTATGCACCATTCCGCCGTGCCAATATGTAGTTCGAGCTTTATTTATGGTATTCATATTATCGTGAGTTCCATCAATAAAGGCTGTAACAAACCGCCTGGTTGATAGAAAATCTATAACCTGCTTTTCGGTTTTAGAGCCATCCCATATATAACCGAAATCTCCGCAAACTATAAGAACATCTCCGCTTTTAAGTTTTCTGAAGTTCTTATCATAAAGTCTTTCCAAATCTCCGTGCATATCGCCCGTTATATATACCATAAATCTCACCTCGCAAGACAAATAATCCTTTTATTTTTATGTATTTTATGTTATTATATATTTGTTAAAACAATTATAACATATTATCGGAGAGATTTCTATGATAAAAAGGATTTTTTCCATTATTTTTTCAATTTTAATAGTTTGTTCTTGTTTTTTCTCAACTTTAAGCGTTTCAGCCTTTGAGGTAACGGGGGTTGATATAACCGCAAAGTCGGGTATGCTTGTATCCTTGGATACAGAAGAAATATTATATGAGAACAACATCGATAAAAAAGTTTATCCAGCCTCAATCACTAAGATAATGACAGGTATTTTAATACTTGAGAGTGAAAATTATAATCCCGATGGCAAAATATCTATGACCAAAGAGGTCCTTGATATGATTTTAGGAACGGGAAGCTCGGTTTCCTTAATGGTTGAGGGGGAGGAAATGACCGAAAAGGACCTTTTATATATGGTGCTTATGTCATCTTATGGAGACTCTACCCTTCTAGCCGCCATAAATTACGGCGGCAGTGTTGAAGGCTTTGTTGCAAAAATGAATGACAAAGCTAAAGAATTAGGTCTTACAGGCACTCATTACGGCAACCCCATCGGTCTTCACGATGAGCAAACTTATACAACCGTTAGGGATATTTACACACTCACAAAATACGCACTTAAAAATCAGACCTTTAAAGAGGTTTGCGAAACAAGTCGACACAATGTTACAACAAGCCGAGGCTCTCGCACCCTTTCAACAACTAATCTTTTACAGGATAAAAATACAAATTATTTTTATCAGTATGCAAAGGGTGTTAAAACAGGATTTACCGACCAAGCAGGATATTGTTTAGTTAGCACTGCATCTTATAACGGATATAACTATATGTGTATCCTTATGAACTGCGATAAATCAACCAAGCGTTTCACCGAGAGTGCAAATCTCTATCGTTGGGCATTCAACAACTTCTCATACAAGGAAATCGCAAAATCGGATGAGCCGGTTTGCGAAATGCCCGTTAATCTTTCAATGGAAACCGATTTCGTTCCACTATATTTTAAAGAGCCTTTTGTTTCGGTGCTTCCAAACGAGGCAAACAATTCAACCATCGTTGTTAAAACTCACCTCAAAAGCGAAAGCTATGATGCGCCCATTAAAAAAGGTGAGGTCTTGGGCTATGCCGAGGTTCTATATGCCGAAAAGGTTATCGGTAAGGTTGATTTGGTTGCAGGAAACTCGGTTAATGCCAGCGGTATTTTAGTTATTGGCAACTATATTAAAAACATCTTCACTTCGATTTATATGAAGGTGCTTTTAGCGGTTGTTATAATAGGTGTTATAATCTTCATCGGCCTTTGTATTAAACTCAATATGGCAAGGCTTAGAAAACGCCGAGTTCGATATATTCCATATAAAGATGAGCCAAAAAATAATCATAAAAAGTAAAGCGGTGCTAAAGCACCGCTTTTTATTTTTCTTTGCTTTTACCAATTTCTTCTAAAAAAGTTCTTTTGGCTTTGGCGCCTCTTATCTTAAAACGTAAAAGGATAGTAACCAAAGCTCTTAAAATTATAATTGCACCGAGCATTATAAGCTCGCTCATTTCTCTGATAAGCACAGTTTTAAGTATCTCAGCTGCCATCTTAAATTCAAGGGCAGTAGCAAGTCCTGTTGCAAAAAGAAACTGCAAATCATAATGCTTTTTAAAAAAGGTGTTGCCGATATATTGCATAAAGGCTCTAACGCCGCTGAATGCAACAATTAAAATTCCCATAATCTCAAGAACTGAAATTATATAAGGGAGGACAGTTTCAATAGCATTATTTATAATATTGTTCATTGAAATTGCTCCTTAAAAATTATATAGCAAAAAGGAGCCGCTTTGCAGTGGCTCCTTTAAATTTAAGTGTTAAGATTACTCGTTAATCTTAGTAACAACGCCCGAACCAACGGTACGGCCACCCTCACGGATAGCGAAACGGAGACCCTCTTCGATAGCGATAGGAGTGATAAGCTCAACATCCATCTCTACGTTATCGCCAGGCATACACATTTCTGTGCCAGCGGGAAGAGTGATAACACCGGTAACGTCAGTAGTTCTGAAGTAGAACTGAGGACGATAGTTGTTGAAGAAAGGAGTATGACGTCCACCTTCATCTTTTGTTAAAACGTAAACCTGTGCTGTGAATTTTGTATGACATTTAACTGTACCTGGTTTAGAAAGAACCTGTCCTCTTTCGATTTCTGTTCTCTGAACACCACGAAGAAGAGCACCGATGTTATCACCAGCCTGAGCCTCATCAAGAAGCTTACGGAACATTTCGATACCTGTACATACAGTCTTCTTTGTTTCTTCGCTGATACCAACGATTTCTACTTCATCGTTTACATGAAGAACACCACGTTCTACTCTACCTGTAGCAACTGTACCACGACCTGTGATTGTGAATACGTCTTCAACTGGCATTAAGAAAGGTTTGTCTGTATCTCTTGCTGGTTCTGGAATATAACTATCAAGAGCAGCAAGAAGATCTGCGATTGGTTGACAAGCAGCGTCAGCAACGTTGCCTGCTTTTGCACCACCCATACCGTCACAAACCACGCAGATCGTATGACCGGACATTGTGCGCTCACGGACTAAGTAGGCATCCTGATTTTCTTTGCGATGTTTGCCAACATCGGTATGGCCCCAAGCATTCATGACATATCACCTCTTTGTTTTAAAGCTTGTTCCGTTTTGCTTTTTAACTGACCGCAAGCTGCGTCAATGTCTTCACCAAGCGGTAGGGTGATTCATAAATTATCGTGGTACGAGTCTCCTCGGCAATGGCCTTCAAGCGGGTTTGTCTGCCTTTCTTCTGCGGCAAGAAACCCTCGAAACAGAATTTTTCGTTGGGCAATCCTGAGGAAACAAGTGCAGGAACGAAAGCTGTTGCACCGGGAAGGCATTGCACCTCGATGCCGTTGCGCACACATTCGCGCACCACTAAGAAACCAGGATCGGAGATTCCCGGCGTACCAGCATCAGAGATTAACGCCACCGTAGCTCCTGCCTTTATTCTATTCACCACATTCTCAACGGTCTTATGCTCATTGAACTTATGGTGCGACTGCATGGCATTCTTAATCTCAAAATGCTTCAGCAAGATACCCGATGTACGTGTATCTTCAGCCAAAATCAAATCGGCCTCTTTCAGTATGCGGATGGCTCTGAAAGTCATATCTTCAAGATT
>ERZ808032.126-NODE-126-length-11688-cov-3.581345_pt1 | contig 11688 bp, 6 predicted proteins | sample MGYA00380187_ERZ808032 | MGnify/ENA primary metagenome ERZ808032 (study PRJEB31490, sample SAMN06133378) | cow dung metagenome | isolation source: M10 | host: cow | place: China: Chengdu | collected 2015-05 ...
ATTCCGAACAGAGAAGTTAAGCCCGTCCGCGCCGATGGTACTGCACACCCGTGGGAGAGTAGGTAGCCGCCGTTTTTTCAAGAAGAAGAGACCTTGCCAGCAGCATGCTGACAAGGTCTTTCTGTGTTTAAGGGGGACGGGAAAGGGAATTGTGTCCGATTGGTCATTGGCGCATACAGTCTAATGACCTTTTCTGCTAGAAAAGTTCCGTCAGAGTTTTCTAAAAGTAAAAATTCCCAATTATTATAGAAATGTATATATACGAAACAGGTTCCCGCACATGCGAGAACCTGCTGTATTTTTTATTGTCTGTTTATTGCACGGATGTGATTTACCATTCAAATCCTACACGGAAATTAAGTGTACTGCCAACTGTAGAATTTTGTGTCATTTCGTAACCAAAAGCAAATGTAGCAGCCTTGGCACGACCCAATCTTACACCAATTGAAGGTGCTACGTACACACCGTAAATATCAACAGGAGAATAACCTACGCGAAAATCTGCAAACAGTGCAACTGGTGAAGAACCTAATGGTATAGAACCACGAACATCAGCAAATATTGGTAAACTAATGGTTTCATAGTCTAACCAATATTTTACACCAATACCTGCGCCTACAAATAAATAAGGATTAAATTGATATCCATGTACTGTTGTTATGTTTATACGGCTTGGATCTGCTACCCAATAATCGTGTATACCAATGCCATAGGCAAATTCTACAGAACCAGAATAACCTTTTTCTGGATAATCTGCTTGTGCAAACATTGAGGTTGAACATAGCAGAGCAATTGCCGCAACAAAAAATCTTAATTGTTTCATAGTAATAAAGATTTAGTTAAACATAAAGGTTAATATACTCGTAATTTGAGTTGTTCTTCCTAAATAAATGAAATTATGATGGCTGTATTATTTTAGCGGTATACCACTGTTTGTTTTTCAAATTTAAGAAAAATTTAACTAATAATCAACGGTTGAGGTTAATCTTTTTATGAAAATGTTTAAGAACATAGTTTTAACCCAAATCGATCATTAGACTGTTATGGGGGATTATGAAACCGTCTTTTTGTCTCTGTTTCGTTACTCCTGTGTTACAGTGCCCCCATTGCTCGCCCAATGCAGCAAAACATCTGTTTAAATATAAAGGTTATTATCACCATAACGCTAATGGCTGATTTGGGTTAAAGTTTTGTGCTGAAAATAAAGATGAAGAAAAAGGTCGGATTCCAAGCAAGGAAACCGACCTTAAATTTAGTACCTTAAAAAGGCTTTTGCAGTTACCAAAAAATTACTTAGATTCGTGTGACAGATAAACTGCATTGCCTACCTGAGGATCACCCTTGTAAGAAGCCTTGTTGCCTACAATGGTGATTGTGTCACCAACTTTAAGTCCCTTGGCTTCTACAAGACCCTTCTTCGCATCTCCAGTGGCACCATAGCCGGGCAGAAGACCATATACATAAACGTCGTCGCCATTGGCATCGGTGATGTAAATGTTGCCATAAGTGGGGTTGGCAATCTCTTTGATGGTACCAGTGAGTACATAGTATACATCCTTGCTGTCCTCCTTGGTGAGGAACTCAGCTACGGTTACCTCGGGGCTGGCGGTGTACTTCTCCAGCAGAGTGCCCTTGGGCAACTGGGGGGTGCCGTTGTATTCGCTACGTGTACCAACAACGGTTACGAAGTCACCAATAGCAATATTCTCAACGCCCTGGGTGTTGACATAGTAGGCATACACCTCGCCGGTGTAGTCCTTGAGGTAGAAGTTGTTGTTGTACTTGTTGAAGCCAGTTACGTGGCCCACAATGCGGTACTGAGCAACATTGTTTACTGCAGCGGCAAGGAATTCTGCGACAGTAACATCAGTAATGCCACCAGCTTGAGAGAAAGTGTAGGCTATGGGTTCGCCCTCGTTGGTGAAGAATTTGATTTCGCCGGTACGTGCACTTGCATCGTTGGGAAGAATATTGAATGTGTAGACAACCGTATCAGCAGGATTAGGTACAAGTTTGGTGGGTATGCCTTCCCTGTATTCAACATTCTCATAAGAAATCCATTCCTGGCATTCCTCGCTAATGCTGAAATATGCACCTTTACCCTTGCTATTCAACTTCACCTCTAGTTTTCCTCCCTCTTTTCCAACTTCAGTAGATTCCGAAAGGATTTTTAGAAGGGCTTTTTCAATGCTCTTTACAGTAACGTCTACCATCTGGGGAGAACCATTGTATGAACTCTTGGGACCCTCGATGGTTACCTTGTCACCCACTTCCAGGCCAAGGCTTGCGAAGTTCTTGGTCTTGCCATCGGCATCGAGAGTACCATAGATGTAAAGTTCGGCAGTGCCATCGGTCATGTACCAGTTGCCATAGGTGGTGTTCACAATTTTAGTGATTGTACCAGATACAACGAAGTTCTTGCCGTCGGGTGCTTCGTTAACCTCCTTACATGTTGCCATGGATGCAGTCATCTCGCCTTGGCGTACCTTTATGAACAGACTTTTGCTTCCAGCAATAATCTTCAGCTCTACTTCACGTCCGGCACTAGAAGCTTCGGCGGTGAAGGTGAGTGTTGTTATGCCAGCACTGCCTTCTGTCTGTGATATTGTCAACCATGTAGGAATGGGAAAGAGAGCAGCTCCCTTGTTGTTTAGTTCATCGCTGAACTTCCACTCCTCATTAGAGGTTAATTTTACATCTACACTTCCACCTGTTTCTGGTATGCAGATATAGGATGTAGAGATATTCAAATCAGGATATTTTCCTGCAACTTGCTCTTCTGAACAACCGATGAAGAATATGGCAGAAAGAAGAACTGTGATTATAGATTTAATTTTCATCTTCATCTTATTGTATTAGTTAAACATATATTTGATGCCTACAGCAATGTTCCAGCACTGGCCGATAGAGTAGTTTGGAACCCATGTCTGAGTGTTGGCATTGATTTTCTCAGGAGTTGAGAATAGGGCATAACCCTGTGCATCGGTACCCTCGTACTTAAGAATACGGCCAGAGTTAAGCTCGCTGCTCATCTGCTTGCTTACGCCAAGTTCTGAACTGAAGAGGTTGAGGACATTCTTCATGTCAAGGCTCAACTGTATTGTGTTGAGAGATTTGCCCACCTTGAACTTGAAGTCATGCTTGTAGCTCAAGTCAACGCGATGTACCCATGGATTGTAAACGCTATAAGCCTCGGCATATTTACCCTGATTGCTGCTTAAATAACTATTGTTGTGTACATATCCCATGAAGCGGTCGCGGTCGCTGGGACTTACGAAGCGGAACTCGTTGTTGGCAACTTGCTCGTCAGTGGGGATGTAGAGAGCGTCGTAGTTATAGCCATCACCGTTCATGTCGTTAGCAGTCATGAATGAGTAGTTGTAACCACCATTCCATCCTTCATATACAAGACTGAAGTGACTGTTCTTCTTGTGGAAGGTAGCCATAGCTATAACACGGTTGGGAGTAACATATTGAGAGTTGTGCAAGGCAATGTTGTTGGGACCATTAACTGTGGGAACATAGGTGAATGCTGATTCTGCATTTGAACCAGGAAGACCAGTGATTTCCTTTGATGCTGTGTGGGTATATGAAGCCATAAGACTTATTTCCTTGATAGGACGCATGTTCATGGTAACATTGGCTGACCAACCGTAACCCTGACCGGTGTTTTCCAGGACAAATGCCTTTGTGCCATTGCGGAAAGTGCCTGGGTAGATTGGACGGCAATCTACGCCATTGAAGCGTGCAAAGCCTTCTACGGGCATAATGCTCCAGTCAGAGATTGTTGCAGCGTTGATAGTCTTGTTGTAGATACCCTCAACAGAAACGGTGAATGGGAATGATGTAGGAAGTGTGTAGTCGAAAGCCAAAGAGGTCTTCCAAACTTGTGGCATCTTGAAATTGGGGTCTACTGCAGAAATAGAAGAGGGTTTTGTTCCATCTTCAGGGTTGATGGTGGTAGGATAACCCATACCGATGAGCTTGTCACGTAAAGATTCGGTGTAAGACTTGCCATCTTCTTTTACGAGACCGCCAGCAAATTGAGTCATGTCTGTGTTCTTGCTGCTGAGTTGTGCCTGATACTGTACCATACCACTATTGGTGGGCATGTTGGTAAAGAATACAAGAGGAAGACGGCCGGCAAAGAGACCTGTACCACCGCGCATCTTCAGAGACTTATCACCAAAGATGTCGTAAACGAAACCGATTCGTGGAGAAACAATCAACTGGGTAGAAGGCCATTTGCCTGTGTCGATATGTCTTCCATTATAGTCAAGTTCCTTGATGGCATTGTTTGTCATAAGGTCATTGTTGTTGAAGAACAAAGCGTCAAAGCGCAAACCTGCAGTCAACTTGAACTTATCGGAAGCGCTCCACTCCTCTTGTCCGTAAATGCCAAGCTTGCTGAAGCGTACACGGGCAGCGGGAGAGGTCTCGCCATCATAACCATAAGTCAAGCATACTACTTCTGGAGCTCTTTGGTTTATGAAATCGTCAACACTTCTGTAACGATAGTAACCAGTACCATTGCGCATGTACTGGTTGTCTGCCATTTGGTACTCATAATTGATACCTGCAATAATCTTGTGCTTGCCGGTATAATAAGTAATATCGTCCTTAATATTAAATACTGTATTGTGAACGGCATTGTTCCATGTAAAGAGTTCATAGCCCAAAGCCATGTACTGAGTTGTGGTGTTTGTGCCATCGTGAATGTCGATGAAGGGGAATTCAGAAGAATTTGAACCACGCACATCGTCAAGTTTTGAGAATGTAGCCAAGAACTGGTTAGACAATTTGTTTGTCAGGCGACTGTTCAAGTCGACAGAAGCAGAATGTACCAGATTGTTCATTGAATACATCGAATTGGAGAATACCATAGAATATAGTGAAGTGCGTGAGTATGCAGAGCGCTCACCACCATCCATGGATGATGCATTAGGACCATTCCATGCTGTGTTCTTGGTATAGTTGTAGCGGACAGCTAATCTGTGCTTGTCGGTGATGTTCCAGTCTACACGGGCAAGAATCTTCAAATTGCTTTCGTCGGCAGGGAAGTCTGTATAAGAACCGGGATCATAACCATATTTCTCAAGAACGTGATTTCTAACCAACTCCATGTCGGCAACGGTTGTGTAAGAGAGATACTTCTCCTCGCTTCCCTTGCCGTCTACTGAAGGTCTCCAGCGTACTGCTACAGAAGGAGATGCCTCGTACTCTGCATTGGCAAAGAAGAACAGCTTGTCCTTGATGATAGGACCACCAAAGGTTGCACCATATGTGGTGGCTCTGTCTCTGTCGCGAGCACCAGCAATTGTCTGTCCATAAACGGCATCGCCTCTCATGTTCTCATTCTTGTGGTGCACATAGGCTGTACCCTTGAATGTGTTAGTACCAGATTTGGTAATGGCATTTACACCACCACCGATGAAGTTGGTTTGACGAACATCGAAAGGAGAAATTACAACTTGTAGTTCTTCAATAGCATCGATTGAAATTGGAGAGCCGCCACCAGGAAGGTTCTCGCTCAAACCAAAGTTGTTGTTGAAGTTTGCACCGTCCACGGTGAAGTTTGCGGTACGTCCGTCTACACCGGCAAAGTTCATTCCGTTGCCACCATAGGGAGAGAGACGGGTAATGTCGGTAATAGAACGGTTGACGGTAGGCATTGCCTCAAGTTGTGCATTGCTGATATTGGTAGATGCACCGGTTTTCTCTGCAGAGAATTTAGACTTGCTGCCTACGACAATAAGTTCGTCCATTTCCTTAGCATCTTCCTTAATGATGATGTTAAGGTTATAGGTTTCGCCTAACTCCAAAGTAATGTTTTTCACACTCTTGGGTTCAAATCCCATGTAACGGATGTTAACCTCATAGGGACCGCCGGGACGCATACCCTGAATGTAGAAGTGGCCATCGGCATTTGTTACAGTGTTGTAACGTGTGCCAGAAGGCTGATGGACGGCTTGGATAATGGCGCCAATGATGGCTTCCTTCTTATCATCCGTCAATTTACCACTCATTCCGGAGGTTGTCACCTGTGCGGAAACAACGGTAGCGACAAGCAACAATGCCGCAACCCAAAAATACCTCATTGTTTTAAACATGATGAAATTGAATGATTAATTAATAGTTGATTATTTTGTATGTTTTGGTAAAATTTGCCTAACTGACTCCACACCAGGAATTTTGCTTATGTGTTTTATTGCGCTGGTCATTTCGTCTACACTATGTACCATTATGATTACTTCACAGTTTACGATGCAATCTTTTGTGTTGATGCAAAGCGAGTCCATATTGAGGTGAAGGCGATCGGCAATCTCCGATGTGAGGTCCATCAAAAGTCGGTGTCTATCTACACCTGTTATGTGAAGTGTAATAGGATAGGTGAATCCAATACGGTTTATTGTTATGGATGTGGGACTATTGATGACGATGGGGGGGGCAGAGTCCTCTGTTGCATAATCAACACTCACAACATTGTCGCCGTGCTTGCTTGCCATGCGTATGGCCTCAGGGCATGAACGTTTGTGGAGCATAATGTCCTCGTATTCAGATGTGTGTGGGTGTATGTCATGCATGCGTATGCCAATAACTTCTCCGCCAGGGAGTGGTTTGCAGATGGGGCAACGACAAACACCACCACGGATTAGACGGCGTTCTATAAGGAAGAGTCTTAGGTATCGTTTTGCCAGGTATGTTTGGCAATGGTCAATCCAATCCTTTCGTGGGTGAGCTTCGGGTGAAGTAATGAGTTTGACGCAATCGCCACCATGAAGTACAGTCTTTACACTGCATAGCGATCCGTTGACATATGCATAATGGGCATGAGCACCAACGTCATCTCCTTGCTTGAAGGCGAAATCAATAACGGTACTGTCTTTGGGTAAAATGAAACTGTCGCCATTAGGAGCAAAAACGGTAATATCGTCATAATAAAGACTTGATGATATATGTTCCAGGAAATGGCTTTCATTTCCCTGAAAACTGATGTCTTCAAGTACTTTGCGGAAACGTTTTACCCAATTGCCGATGTTGCTGCCAATCTCGTTGATGCATCCAACTTGGCTTGCTCGTACCATTGTTTCTGAGCAGATTTGTACATCTTCCCAAATTCCTTCCTTGGAAAGCAACATAAGTTTTAAGCATTGATATGAGTTTTCCTTAGGCTGCTCTATTTGGTTTATGAAACTTCCAGGTCGCTCACGAAAATCTCTGGTTAGGAGATTGTATATCTTCAGGCACGTTTCTTTGTCTGTCAAGGGATCATCCAGAGTGTCTTCCCAAAAGGTAATGCGGATATAATAGCGATTGGGAAGATGCCAATAGTCGGTATGCTGTTGTCGCATCCTACGCCAAATGGAGTAGGGACGTCGCCAGTATACTTCTACATTGCATTGTATGCCATGGTCTTTGAGAGTGCCCTTGACATTTTTGCAGAAGCGTGCCAAACGCTCTCTGTTCTGTTCTTCGTCATGTTTCAAGCGGTCTTCAATGTCGCCATACTCATTCCCGCAACGGTATTTGAATGAAAGGTTTTCAAGGTCAGACTTTACCTCAAACAACCCCAATCTGTTTGCCAAAGGTGCATAGAAACAATCTGTCTCACCTGCAATTTTCATTTGCTTGTCGGGACGCATAGATTGCAAAGTACGCATATTGTGTAGACGGTCGCTGATCTTAACCATCACAGCACGGATGTCATAGTGCAGTGAGGCAAGAATCTGCTGGTAGTTGTCAACCTGTTTGGTGGTTTGGTATGTTTCTTTCTTTTGCTTTGTAACCACGTTAACCAAACCAGCAACGTCGTTGCCAAAGAGTTTGCGAATATCTTCGATGGTATATGGAGTGTCTTCTACAACGTCATGAAGAAAGGCTGTGATAACAGTGTTGGCATCAAGTTGCAACTCTTTGGCAACTATGAGGGCAACAGCAATGGGATGGAGAATGTATGGTTCTCCAGATTTCCTTTTTTGTGGAGCATGCGCTTCCTTAGCTAAAATATAGGCCTTCTTTACACGCTCAAGGTCTTCTGGTGTCACCCTAGGGCTAATGGCATCAAATACTTGTTGAGCCAGACTATCTGCTATATGTTCGTAATCCATAAATAAGAACAAGGGATTATGGTTACTTATTATTGTTAATTATTGACAAAGTTAATATAATTTAAAAAATCGCAGAAATAATATTAGCATATTTTTGCACGAAATGTCTTTTTTTGCTTATCTTTGTATGCTTACTGTATAGATTATGTTATTATTGGTGGGCGAAAAATGTTAATAAAAATATAAAACTAAAAATAAATAAAATGAAAGCATTCGTTTTTCCCGGTCAGGGAGCACAGTTCACAGGTATGGGCAAGGACCTATACGAAAGCAATGAGACAGCAAAGGAAATGATGGAGAAAGCCAACGAGATTTTGGGATTCCGTCTTACTGATATTATGTTTGAAGGAGATGCTGATGCATTGAAACAGACAAAGGTTACACAACCAGCAGTATTCTTGCACAGTGTTGTCATGGCAAAGTGTATGGGTGAGGCTTTTCAGCCAGATATGGTGGGCGGTCACTCTCTTGGTGAGTTCAGTGCTTTGGTAGCGGCTGGTGCCTTGGATTTTGAGGATGGCTTGAAACTGGTGTATGCTCGTGCACTGGCTATGCAGAAGGCATGTGAGGCAGCTCCTGGCAGTATGGCGGCCGTGTTGCGTTTGTCTGACGAGCAGATAGAGCAGATTTGTGCTGATGTAACGGCTCAGGAGGGCAAAGGTGTGGTGGTAGCCGCCAACTATAACTGCCCTGGTCAGTTGGTAATCAGTGGTAATAAAGAAGCCGTTGAGGTGGCATGCGAAAAGTTGTTGGAAGCAGGTGCTCGCCGTGCTTTGGTATTGCCCGTAGGAGGTGCTTTCCATAGTCCCTTGATGCAACCTGCCAAGGAAGAATTGGAGGCTGCTATTGCCGCTACTGAATTCCATGTGCCCACATGTCCTATTTATCAGAATGTAGATGGCAAGGCTCACACTAATCCCGAGGAAATAAAGCAAAATCTGATTGCCCAATTGACGGCCAGTGTCCGTTGGACACAGGAGGTGGAGGCTATGGTTGAGGCTGGTGCAACAGAGTTTGTTGAATGTGGACCTGGTCAGGCCTTGACAGGAATGATTACAAAGATTGCCAAGGGGGCAACAGTGATTCACGCTTAATGAAAATCGTACGTACAGTATGAATATATATCAGGTATTTACACGATTATTTGGTGCCAATGCAGAGCATCCTGTTGCCAATGGCAGCAAGACTCAAAACGGATGTGGCACCATGGCATCGTTTACGGCAAAGGCTCTGGAGGAGATTAAATCCTTGGGTGTTACGCATATTTGGTATACAGGTATTATAGAGCATGCTACACAAACTGACTATACTCGTTATGGCATACGCAAGGATCATCCCGAGGTAGTCAAAGGCCGTGCAGGAAGTCCCTATGCCATCAAGGACTACTATGATGTGGATCCGGATCTGGCTACCAAGGTTCCAGAGCGTATAAAGGAATGGGAGGCTCTAATTGATCGCACCCATAAGGCAGGAATGAAGGTTATTCAGGATTTTGTTCCAAACCATGTCGCACGAGAATATCATTCGGATGCATGTCCAAATGGTTGTCAGGATTTAGGCGAGGGCGATGATGTCTCTGTCAACTACTCTCCAGAAAACAACTTTTACTATTTGGGCGAGCCTCTGCATCTGGATAATATATTGGGTGAAGGGGCAAAGGCGAAGTCTCCCCTTTATGAGGAGAACCCTGCTAAGGCTACGGGCAATGACGTATTCTCCGCATGGCCGGGAAGAAATGATTGGTATGAGACAGTAAAACTCAACTATGGTCCCAATACATATCGCAAGATGCTTCAAATTCTGCTCTATTGGGCGGAGAAGGGAGTTGATGGTTTCCGTTGCGATATGGCAGAGATGGTGCCTGTGGAGTTTTGGGAGTGGGTGATACCTCAGGTAAAGGAAAAGTTTCCGGACATAATATTTATTGCTGAGGTGTATAACCCGCAATTGTACCGTGACTATATATATCGCGGCCATTTTGATTACCTTTATGACAAGGTTGGCTTGTACGACAAGCTTAAGGCCGTTTCTGCCGGTTGGTGTTCAGCAAAGGAAATAACCTCCTGTTGGCAGAGTGTTGAGGATATTCAGGAACATATGCTCAACTTTCTGGAGAATCATGATGAACAACGCATAGCAAGCGATTTCTTTGCTGGAGATGCCCTGAAGGGTCGCCCAATGTTATTGGTAAGTGCCTTGATGAACACTAATCCTATGATGATATATTTTGGCCAGGAACTTGGTGAAAGAGGTATGGACAGCGAAGGCTTTTCTGGTGAGGACGGCAGGACAACAATATTTGACTATTGGACAGTAGATACCATTCGCAGATGGCGTAATGGCGGAAAATTTGACGGAGCATTGCTGACAGATGCAGAAAAGAAGCTAAGGGACTATTATGCACAGGTGTTGGATATGTCAGAAACGGAACCTGCCTTTAAAGAGGGGCTTTTCTGGGATTTAATGTATGTTAATGCACACCTTGACAGACAATATGCATTCCTTCGTAGCGATAAGAAGAAGACATATCTTGTAGTTGCTAATTTCTCAGAAGAACCGGTAACAACGGAAATCAGAATTCCTGCTGATGCTGTTAGAGCATTGTCTCCAGAGTTGGATAAAGTCAAGAACAACCTAGCACACGATGTGGTTGTCTCTGTAAAGGTTAAACCCTGGGATGGTGTGGTTAAGAAAATAAAACTTCAATAATCACCTCCTTCCTTTTAGTTAAATACTATATGAAACATACACACCTTGTAGTAATGGCAGGCGGTATAGGCAGCCGCTTTTGGCCAATGAGTACTCCTGAGCGCCCAAAGCAATTTGTGGACGTATTAGGTACAGGACGTACCTTTATTCAAATGACAGTGGATCGTTTTAAAGGTGTAGTGCCAGCCGAAAATATTTGGGTAGTTACAAGCCATGCTTATAGGGATGTTGTTGCGGAGCAGCTTCCCGAGATACCTGTGGCAAATATTTTGCTTGAGCCATGCCGGAGGAATACTGCACCATGCATTGCTTATGCAGCATGGCGAATAAAGAGTTTTGACCCCAAGGCAACTATTGTTGTAAGTCCCTCGGATCATCTGGTGCTTGACGTCATGGAATTCCAAAGAGTAATAAAGAGTTCTGTTGAGTTTGCAACAAGTTCTGATGCCATAGTTACGTTGGGAATGAAACCCACACGTCCTGATACTGGATATGGTTATATTCAAACGGATATGTCTTGTTCCTCAGAGAGAAACAAGGAGATGTTCCGTGTTGATGCATTCCGTGAAAAACCTGACTTGGCAACAGCAGAGAAGTATATCCAGAAACCCAATATGCTATGGAATGCAGGCATCTTCATATGGAGTGTTAGAACTGTTGTTAATGCTCTGCGTGTTTATGCTCCAGAGATTAATTCTATATTTGAGAATCTGTTGCCATACTATGGTACGGAGAAGGAGCAGGACCTGATCAATGAGGAGTTCCCCAAGTGCGAGAGTATATCCGTTGACTATGCGATATTGGAGAAGTCGGATGAAATTTATTGCATGCCTGCAAGTTTTGGCTGGAGCGACCTAGGTACCTGGGGATC
>ERZ808032.127-NODE-127-length-11610-cov-3.913292_pt1 | contig 11610 bp, 8 predicted proteins | sample MGYA00380187_ERZ808032 | MGnify/ENA primary metagenome ERZ808032 (study PRJEB31490, sample SAMN06133378) | cow dung metagenome | isolation source: M10 | host: cow | place: China: Chengdu | collected 2015-05 ...
TGCAAGGGTATGAGTGTTTATTGGGAAAGTTGGGGAATGCTGGTGCGCCAGATAGGGCTGCGCAAATACTTGTTGACGCATAGGTGTTGCGGAGGGTGTCTTAGTAATAAAAGAGAAGTAAAGAACATTAGGTTATATTTAAGATATTATGAAACTGCTTCAAGAGGTTACTGAATGGTTAAGGGGGATGTTTAGTCTTGGTGAGGATATGGCTCCAGAAAAGGAGACAATCTCGGCCATAGAGGATGGTGTGGAATTCAAGGGGGCAAAATTGTGGATCTTGGTTCTTGCTATATTTGTGGCATCTTTGGGATTGAACACAAATAGCGCAGCAGTAATTATTGGTGCTATGTTGATATCTCCCTTAATGGGGCCCATTATCGGCATGGGACTAGGAATTGGCATAAATGATTTTATGCTCTTTAAACGTGCTGCTAAGAATTATCTTGTTGCTACCTTGTTCAGTGTAGTTACGGCTGCATTGTATTTTGCTATAACGCCAATAGACGAAGCGCAATCAGAATTGCTTGCGCGCACTTCTCCGACTATTTACGATGTTGGTATTGCCTTGTGTGGTGGCTTGGCTGGCATTGTGGCGTTGAGTAGCCGTAGTCAGCGTATGGGTAATGTGATACCTGGAGTTGCTATTGCAACAGCATTGATGCCACCTTTGTGTACTGTGGGTTTTGGTATTGCTACAACCAATTGGCTATTTGCTTTGGGGGCACTTTATCTTTATTTGATAAATACCATCTTTATATCGTTAGCAACGTTTTTGGGTGTGACATTAGTTATGCGTTATCCCAAAAAAGAATTTGTGGATAAAGATAGAGAAAAACGGGTTAAGCAAATTGTTACATTTATTAGTATAGTAACCATTATCCCAAGTGTTTTTATAACTTTCCAAATGGTTCAGGAAACTATCTTTGTCGATAGATGTCACGATTTCTGTAGAGATGTTGTTCAGACGGATAAGGCCCGTCTCATATCTAGTGAATATGACTACAATAAGAAGACGATACGTCTTGTTTTGTTGGGAGAGGAGTTGGATAGTGTAGAGATAGCGCAGATGGTAGCGGCACAGCAACAATATGGGCTTGGTGAAGTGCATTTGGATATCGTTCAAGGTGCAAGTGGATTGGATGCAGAGAGCGTGCAAGGTATGTTGTCGGTAGAAAAAAACAAATTGTTGGTTACTCAAAGACAGTTGAGCGACAATGAAATTAGGATAAAGCAATTATATGATAGTATTGGAAATATCCAGAGCGAAAAGGAGTTGTCGCGTACATTGCTCCCTGAGGTTGCGGTGTTATTCCCCCAGGTAGTGTCTATGTCTACAGGCACTGTTTTGCATGCCTATATGTCAGATTCGGTGATGTCGGATAGTCTAGCCTATTTCATTGCCATTTCAACGAAAGACCGTATTCGTGTCGACGAAGAAACACGATTGAAAACTTGGCTTCAGCAACGTTTGGATCGTATGGATATTGAGTTAGTGGTTTTGCCACTTGGTAAATGAAACGTTGCCTATTGCTCGATTTATGGCTCTTGCAAAAATTAAGTGTGATGTTTTATTCCCCCAGCTTTAGACGGTTAATTAAATCATAGCAAGTCATATCTAGGGACAAGGGTGTTATGGCAGCCATATTATTGTCTATTGCCCAATAGTCTGTGTCTGTGGCGTCGGGCTCCAGGTTGCAGAATGTGCCCGTTAGAGTGTATGTTTTTTTATCGTTGCTATTATTGTGAGAATCAATCCATTCGGTGTGCCAAAGCCCGCGTGCCATTCTGCATATCCTTTCTCCACTTAATTTGCTTGTTTCAGGGAAATTAATATTTAAACACGTGTCTTGTGGCAATCCGTTGTTCAAAACTTTTTGGGTCCATTTTTCGACAGTTTCAGTATAAGGTGTAAAGTCGCAATTTTTCTTTGTTGTCCTTAAACTATATGCTATGGCGGGTATCCCTTTCATGCAAGCTTCAAGCACGGCGCCAACGGTACCACTGTAATGTAGCGAAATTGAAGCATTGTCGCCATGGTTTATGCCACTGACAACGAGGTCTGGCTTGTTTGGTAGAATTTTTTCAAGTGCTATTTTTACGCAGTCTACGGGTGTTCCTGAGCAGGCATAGGTGTTCGGGGCTATTTTTTGAATGTTTACGGGTTGTGTAGGTGTTATGCTGCATCCCGCTCCGCTCCTGGCACTGTCTGGGGCTACTACAACAACATTTGCAATTTTCTGCATTACTTGTATTAGTGCTTGAATGCCTTGTGCTAGATAGCCGTCATCATTGGTGATAAGTATGGTTTTTCCTGTATTCATGGTTGTTATTATGCCAGTTTACCTGCAAAGGTAATGTATTTTGGATTTTTAAACAAATATTGTTTTGCTTTTTCGCTGCTTTTGCCTAACTTTGTGCGCGAATAATTATTGAAAAAGCAAATGAGTAAGATTATTGCTTTAGCTAATCAAAAGGGTGGTGTTGGCAAAACCACAACCAGTATGAACTTGGCGGCATCGTTGGCTGCCTTGGAAAAAAAGGTGTTGCTAATTGATGCCGATCCTCAGGCAAATGCATCTAGTGGCCTTGGAGTTGATAGTACCCAGGTAGATTGCACGATATACAATTGCTTGATTGATGGCGTTGACGTGCGTGAGGCCATATATAGTACAGATGTGGAGAATCTGGACATAATTCCCAGCCATATTGATTTGGTTGGTGCGGAAATAGAGATGCTTAACAGGACTAATAGAGAACGTGTGCTAAGTAATCTCCTTTTGCCTGTAGTTAATGACTATGACTACATTCTGATAGACTGCAGTCCGTCTTTGGGACTGATAACAGTTAATGCACTTACGGCGGCTAATAGCGTGGTAATTCCTGTTCAGTGTGAATATTTTGCTTTGGAGGGAATTAGTAAGCTTTTGAATACCATAAAGATTATCAAGGCCAAGCTGAATCCGCAATTGGAGATAGAGGGTTTCTTGCTTACGATGTACGATAGCCGTCTGCGATTGGCTAACCAAATATATGATGAGGTTAAACGGCATTTTCGCGAACTGGTATTTCGTACCGTGATTCAGCGAAATGTGAAATTATCCGAGGCGCCTAGTCATGGCCTGCCAGTGCTGCACTATGATGTAGATTCGGCAGGCGCAAAGAATCATTTGGCTTTGGCGCAAGAGATTATAGAAAAAAACGAGAAGAAGAACTAAATGGTTGTTAAGAAGAAATATACGGCTCTTGGTAGAGGGTTGGATGCCCTTATTAGCACAGAGAAGGTTAATACAGCAGGCTCTGGCAGTATTTGTGAAATTGCCATAGAACAGATTTTCCCTAATCCCAATCAGCCGCGTAGAGAATTTGACGAAAGTGCACTGCAGGAATTGTCGGATAGTATTCGCGAACTGGGTATCGTGCAGCCTATCACTCTTCGCGATCAAGGCGACGGGACTTATTTGATTATTGCTGGAGAGCGCAGGTGGCGTGCCAGTCAAATGGCAGGTTTGAAGGCAATTCCTGCCTACGTCCGTACTGTGGATGATGAAAATATGATGGAGATGGCGCTTATCGAGAATATTCAGCGTGAAGACTTGAATGCTCTTGAAATAGCGTTGGCATATCAGCATCTTCTGGAACAATACAATCTTACTCAGGAGCGCCTGTCAGAGCGTGTGGGGAAGAATCGTTCCACTATTACCAATTATCTGCGTTTGCTAAAACTTCCTGCAACAATACAGATGGGTTTGAAGGATCGCCGTCTTGATATGGGGCATGCCCGTGCATTGCTTTCAATAAATGACCCCAAGTTGCAGATACGTGCTTATAATGAGATTGTCTCGCAGGGACTAAGTGTTCATAAGGTTGAAGAAATGGTCCGTGAACTGGCCGAGGGTGGTGCTGTAAAGACTTCTGACGGGGCTAAGATAAAGGGCCGTAATGCCAAGCTGAATGAGGAGTATGGTATTTTGAAGGAGAGCCTGTCCAATTTCTTCCAGACACGAGTGCAGCTAACATGCTCGGAGACGGGAAAGGGTAAGATTGTTATTCCTTTTTCCAGCGAAAAAGATATGGAGAGGATTATAGAAATCTTGGATCGTTTGAAGTGAGAGGGCAAGGATTATATCTGAGGTTGTTGGTGTTGTTTGTCTTGGTGTCTTTGCTTGTGCAGGATACTTGGGCAATGTTTTTGCCGGCAGATACTATTGTCAAGGCTGTTCCTGTAGAGGGGCGGGTGCGTACTCTGCCAATAGACTCTGTGCAGCCAGTTGCTCCTTTGCCAGGAAAGGTCTTGGGTGATATTGTCGCGCAGCCGGATTCTACGTTAGTGCTTTACGCAGACTCTATTCAGGAAGTAATAGGTGACACATTGCAGTTGAATCGCTTTAAGGATTGGAAACCAGATCCAATCCGTGCCATGTGGTTAGGTATGGTATTCCCGGGTGGAGGCCAGATCTACAATCGCAAATACTGGAAACTGCCTATTGTGTACGGTGGCGTAGTCGCTTGTATTTATGCAGTAAACTGGAATGCTCAAATGTTACGTGACTATTCCCAAGCCTATCAGGATATTACAGATAACGACCCAACAACATCAAGTTATCTGGAGATGCTGCCTTTGGGATATGATATATCTGGGCGCGAAGAGCATTTTAAAACAGTATTTAAGAGGAAGAAGGATTTTTATCGCAGATATCGTGATTTAAGTATATTCTTCATTGCAGGTGTGTATGTGTTAAGCATAGTTGATGCTTATGTCGATGCTGAGCTGAGTACTTTTGATATCAGTCCTAATTTGTCTCTAAGTGTTGAACCTCAAATGATTTCTGGTTCGTCAACGGGAACGGTCAGTCCCTTTTTGTCAACCCCTGCAATCTCCATAAAGTTAAATTATTAAAAACGTTCTTTCTGTTATGAAACAATATATTCTCTTGTTATTTCTTTGGATGATACCTTGTTTGCTGCATGCCCAGCAAACGGTAACTGTTTATGACGAACAAACAGGTTGTGAAGAGGTAATAGGTTTGCCTGAAGGCATGTTGCAGGAAGAGCTGGATAGCATGATGCGTCAGTGGTGTGCCCGTACTTATCTAACATACGACAGCGCTTCGTGTGAAACCACGGATAAGGATGTGGCTTTTAGTGACGAAGACTTTATTGCTCGCTTGCAGAGGTTGCCCAACGTTATAGAGATGCCTTATAATTCAGTTGTTCGCAAGTTTATTGACCAGTATGTCATGCGCATGCGTCGGGGTTCGGCAATGATGCTAGGAGCAAGCAATTTTTACATTCCCATTTTTGAGGATGCCTTGGAGGCATATCAATTGCCATTGGAATTGAAATACCTGCCTATTATAGAAAGTGCCCTTAATCCAAGCGCTACCAGTCGTGCTGGTGCAGGAGGATTGTGGCAGTTCATGCCAGCTACAGGAAAACGTTATGGTCTCGAAATAACGAGTCTGATAGACGAACGTCGCGATCCAATTAAGTCGAGCTATGCGGCAGCGCAAATGTTGAAGAATCTCTACGAAATTTTTGGTGACTGGACGCTTGTTATTGCTGCATATAATTGTGGTCCTGGAAATGTAAGCAAGGCCATTAAGCGTGCCAATGGAGAACGTGATTACTGGAAGATATATCCGCATCTCCCGGCGGAGACTCGTGGTTATGTTCCGGCATTTATTGCAGCAAACTATATGATGAATTACTACTGTGAGCATAATATTTGTCCTGCTACAACACGTCTGCCACTGGGAACAGATACACTGCTTATATCCCGTGACGTCTATATGGAGCAGATAAGCGAGGTTTGTAAAATATCAATCGAGGAATTGAGGGCACTGAATCCCCAATACAGAACCAACCGTATTCCTGGTAACAGCAAACTGTGCACTTTGCGTATGCCTATGGATGCTATCAATGCCTTCATTGAAAGTGGTGATAGCGTGTATAATCATCGGTTGGCAGAATTGGTGAAGTCACGTCCTGTGGTGGCGGTGAGCGAAAAAGCCTCTGGCAAATCCTCGTCAAAAGGAAGGAAGACGGTGACGGTCCGTAGTGGTGACACTCTTGGCGCAATTGCCAGACGCAACAACACAACTGTAAACAAGATTAAGAGGTTGAATGGCATGAAGAGCAATGTGATTCGTGTGGGACAGAAACTTCGTGTAAGATAAAAGGCGTAAACCTATGACTATGGATGACGAAAGACTTATACAGGAAGCGTATCAGCGTTTGGTTGATACCTATCTGGCATCGCCTCATCGGAAGAAGGTGTCTGTCATTGAAAAGGCTTTTAGATTTGCCTGTCAGGCACATCATGGAGTGCGTCGTCTTTCAGGTGAACCATATATCATGCATCCTCTTGCAGTGGCCCAAATTGTGTGTGGTGAGATTGGGTTGGGAAGTACAAGTATATGTGCAGCCCTGCTCCATGATGTTGTAGAAGATACAGACTATACTGTAGAGGATATATCTAATATTTTTGGTGAGAAGATTGCCCGCATCGTTGATGGTGTAACAAAGATTAGTGGAGGTATATTTGGAAATCAAGCCTCCGCCCAAGCCGAGACTTTCAAGAAGTTGCTTCTTACCATGAGCAATGATATCAGGGTTATTCTTATTAAAATAAGCGACCGTCTGCACAATATGCGCACTTTGGGCAGTCAGTTGCCAGCCAAGCAGTATAAAATTACTGGCGAGACTCTCTATATATATGCTCCACTGGCTAATCGTCTAGGTTTAAACAAGATAAAGGAAGAGCTGGAGGATCTTTCTTTCCGTTATGAACACCCTGAGCAGTATAATCTCATTCGTGAGCGGCTGATCGAAGTAAACCAGCATTTGCAAGAACTTTTTGACGAGTTCACTGCCCCTATACGTGAACGTCTTGATCAGACTAACTTGAAGTATGTTATTAAAGCCCGCATCAAGTCCCCATATAGCATTTGGAATAAGATGCAAAACAAAAAGGTAACTCTTGATGAGGTATATGATATTCTTGCTGCACGAATAATTTTTGACGGAACAGGCAATTCGGAAGAGGAAATAACGGATTGTTGGCGTATTTATGCCATAGCTACAAATATATACCGTCCTCATCCAGAAAGATTGCGAGACTGGTTGTCTCATCCAAAGGCCAACGGATATCAGGCATTGCAAACTACTCTGATGAGCAAGGGCGGACGTTGGATTGAACTTCAGATTCGCTCTCGCCGTATGGATGAGATTGCAGAACAAGGGTTCGCGGCGCATTGGAAATATAAGGACGGTGACAAGACACAGCAAGAGAGTGAGAACGAACTTGACAGGTGGCTTTCTACCATTAAGGAAATTTTGGATGATCCTCAACCCAATGCCATGGATTTCCTTGATGCCATTAAACTGAATCTTTATGCCAATGAGATAGTTGTGGTTACTCCCAAGGGAGAGTTTAAGACCATGCCCGCAGGGTGTACGGCATTGGATTTCGCTTTCAGTGTACATACATCCTTGGGCACGCATTGCATAGGTGCCAAGGTTAATCATCGCTTGGTGCCGCTTTCTCATCAACTTGAGAGTGGTGATCAGGTTGAGATCCTGACAGGACGCAATGTCCTTGTTTCTCCTGAGTGGCTTAATATCGTTACTACAGCAAAGGCACAGACAAAGATACATGCTATCTTGCGTCGCCAGCGTCGCCAGAAACAGAAGGAGGGCGAAGAGATGCTGGTGGCTTTCTTGAAGGAGCATGATTTGTCAACAGAAGGTGTTATGCAGGACCGTCTGTGTTTGCTTCATCATCTTGAAAGCAGGGAGCAATTGCATGTACAGATAGCCTCTAAGGTGATAGTGTTGGGCGAGAATGAAATAAAGCATTTGACAGACAAGTCTTCAAAGCAAAAGTGGCGCCGCTTTATTCCGTTCCTGAAAAAGGATTCTTCAGCCAGTGAGGGACTGGTGGATAATGAGTCACAGACAGCTCACCCAGAGAATGGATTAAATGCCGTTACTGCGTCAAAAGTTTCTGTTGATAAAAAGAAAACCCTGTTTCTTAACGAGGAGACAATATCGCGTTACCTCATATGTGAGCAGTGTCATCCAATTCCTGGAGATGATGTTCTTGCATATCAGGATTCAGAGGGATACGTTACCATCCACAAAAGGAAATGTCCTACAGCTGATCGTCTTAAAGCAATTGAGGGCAATAATATTGTTGCTGCAAAATGGGATACTCACAAAGTGTTGTACTTTCCCGCTGTATTGCATGTGGAGGGTATAGATCGTATTGGTGTCTTGCACCAAATCACGGGTATTCTGTCCCAGCAGATGAATATCAACATCTCCAGCCTAAATGTAACTACTGACAATGGCATTTTCTCTGCAGACATTGTCCTTATGGTGCACGATCTTCAAGACCTTAAGGAGGTGATAAGTGACATTAAGAAAATAAAGGAGATAGAAAAGGTTGTCCGTACAGGTTAGGTCTGCTGTACTCTCTAGACTAGGTCATTGAGTTCTTTTCTAAGCGCAACCAATTCTTCACGTAGTCCCATTAGTTCTTGAAGGATTACAGAGGTGTTGTTTGCGCCAGTTTTATTTTTAGATAATATTTCTTTTGCGGCATTTATTTTCATGCCACGTACTTTTACCAGATTGTACACAACCCGTATTTCTTCTATGTCCTCCTGTGTGTACTGTCTGTTCTTGCCATTGCTCTTTTTGGGGTGTATATTTGGAAACTGCTTTTCCCAAAAACGCAAAAGTGATTCTGCAACACCAAATTGGGATGCTACTTCTGAAATGCTATAGTATAACTTCAAATCGGTGTTGTTCGTCAGACTCATTGTGCTTCTGATTGAATGTGATGTATTTGAAATACTATCAGATAATTGTTTTGAAAATCTTTGCAAAGTTAATCAAAACGGAGTATCTTTGCAAAGATTTTTACCACAAAGTGTCCGTAGGACAAAAAATATTTGTAAATACTAAATATAAATCAAGCGATATGATGACAGCTAATGAAATCCGCGACTCGTACAAGAAGTTTTTTGAGTCAAAGGGACACCTGATAGTTCCATCTGCTCCAATGGTGGTGAAGGATGACCCTACGCTGATGTTTACCAATGCCGGTATGAACCAGTGGAAGGATATAATTTTGGGTACTCGCGACCCAGAACCTCGCCGCCGTGCCGACACTCAGAAGTGTTTGCGCGTAAGTGGTAAGCATAACGACTTAGAGGAGGTTGGTCACGATACTTACCACCATACCATGTTCGAGATGCTTGGCAACTGGAGTTTTGGCGACTATTTCAAGGAGGGGGCTATTGATATGGCATGGGAATACCTCGTGGATGTTCTCAAACTGAATCCTGCGGACCTTTATGTTACAGTCTTTGAGGGCGATGCCAGCGAGAATCTTTCCCGTGACGATGAGGCTGCGAATTTCTGGTTGAAGCATGTCCCTGCTGATCATATCATCAATGGTAACAAGCATGACAATTTCTGGGAGATGGGCGACACTGGTCCATGCGGTCCCTGTTCTGAGATTCATCTAGACAGCCGTTCTGCAGAAGAGAAGGCAAAGGTTCCCGGTCGTGAGCTTGTCAACAAGGATGACCCACAGGTCATTGAAATATGGAATATCGTGTTCATGCAGTTCGAACGCAAGGCTGATGGTCATCTCGAACCTCTTGGCATGAATGTAATCGATACCGGTATGGGCTTCGAGCGTCTGGTGCGTGCCATCCAAGGCAAGCAGTCAAACTATGATACAGATATCTTCCAACCAATCATCAAGGCTCTGGCAGGCAAGACAGGCATAGCATATGGAGACAGCGAGAAGACAGATATTGCCATGCGTGTCATAGTTGACCACCTTCGTGCCATATCGTTCAGTATCGCTGACGGTCAGTTGCCCTCCAATGCCAAGGCTGGTTACGTTATCCGTCGTATCCTGCGCCGTGCTGTGCGTTACGGCTACACTTTCCTGGGTCAGAAACAGGCATTCATGTACACCCTCGTTCCCACACTGGCACAAGAAATGGGCGGTGCCTTCCCCGAACTTGTAGGACAGAAGGATTTTATCATGAAGGTTATGAAGGAGGAAGAGGACAGCTTCCTGCGTACTCTGGAGAATGGTATCCGTCTGCTCAACGGTGTTATCGAGGAGACTCGTGCTGCAGGCAATACAGAGATTGCCGGCGAGAAGGCATTCACTCTATTCGATACCTTTGGCTTCCCCTTGGATTTGACCGAACTTATCTGCCGCGAGAATGGCATGACCGTAGACGAGGCTGGTTTCTCTGCTGAAATGGAGAAGCAGAAGGCACGTGCCCGCAATGCCGCTCAGGTTGAGATGGGTGACTGGCACGTCGTTGGTGAGACCGAGGAACTTGCAGGCGAGGAACTCAGCACCTTTGTGGGATATGATTATACCGAATACAGCTGCCGCATCGTCAAGTACCGTGAGGTAAAGCAGAAGAAGGGTGTTGTTTACGAGGCCATCCTCAATCAGACTCCTTTCTATGGCGAGATGGGCGGAGAGGTAGGTGATACTGGCGTACTCGTTAATGACGAGGAGACCATCCGTGTGCTCGATACCAAGAAGGAGAATGGTGTCTCCGTTCATCTGCTGGAACGCATCCCCGCCAACCCTGAGGCTGAGTTTATGGCTTGCGTAGATGTGGAGCGCCGCCGTGCAACCGAGGCTAACCATACTTGTACTCACCTCTTGGACGAGGCTTTGCGCACCGTCCTTGGCGAGCATGTCGAGCAGAAGGGCTCTCTTGTTACCCCCGACTACCTGCGTTTCGACTTCTCTCACTTCGAGAAGGTTACTCCCGAGCAGATTCGTGAGGTTGAGCATTTGGTCAACGAACGTATCCGCGAGGACCTGCCACTTCAGGAATACCGCGACACTCCCATGGAGGAGGCAAAGAAACTGGGCGCCATTGCCCTCTTTGGTGAGAAGTATGGCGACAAGGTTCGTGTAGTTCAGTTTGGTTCCAGCGTTGAGTTCTGTGGCGGTTGCCATGCACAGAGCACAGGTCGCATCGGTATGGTCCGTATTGTCAGTGAGAGCAGTGTAGCAGCAGGCGTTCGCCGTATCGAGGCTGTTACAGGTCGTGCCGTGGAGGAACTGATGGACAAGCAGCAGGATATGGTTGCCGAACTCCGTGCCCTCTTCAACAACGTCCCCGACCTCATCACCACCGTGCGCCGTGCCATTGACGACAATGCCGGTTTGCGCAAGCAGGTGGACGAGTTCAAGGCACAGCAGGCTCTCCAGTTCAAGAAGGAACTTATTGAGAAGGCTCACGAGGTGAAGGGCGTCAAGGTAATCCAGGGTGTCCTGAACATTGACACCCAGAATGCCAAGGATATGGCCTTCCAGTTGCGTGGCCAGTTCACAGAGAAACTGCTTGTCGTTATCGGTGGTCTCTGCGAGGGCAAGCCCTCTCTCACCGTAAGTCTTTCCGACGACCTCGTTGCAGCAGGTCTGAATGCCGGCAAACTGGTACGCGAGGCAGGTCGCCTCATCCAGGGTGGCGGCGGTGGCCAGGCTCACTTCGCCACAGCAGGCGGCAAGGATCCCGACGGCATCGTTGCAGCAGTAACTAAGGTAAT
>ERZ808032.128-NODE-128-length-11593-cov-3.921414_pt1 | contig 11593 bp, 22 predicted proteins | sample MGYA00380187_ERZ808032 | MGnify/ENA primary metagenome ERZ808032 (study PRJEB31490, sample SAMN06133378) | cow dung metagenome | isolation source: M10 | host: cow | place: China: Chengdu | collected 2015-05 ...
ATATATACGAAGTATATATCTTGCCTCCGCACATCGAGAATTGTTGCGATACAAATAATAAGAGCGAGGACTAACCCCGCTCTTGTTTTTTTGTTGTCAGCATCTCTATGAAGCGTTCCTTTTCTTCCAGTAGTGCCTTGAGGAGCTCGTTTTCTCTACGCAGATAGACGACCTCATCTACATATACCTTATGCTCCGTGTTGCTTAGCATTGCACACAGCTCTGATAGTTCAAGGTTGATGGCATCAGCTATAGCTTGTAGGGTAGATATAGATATATCACGCGCGTGTATGCGCCCATAGAATGACTGAGGTGTTATCCCCATCTCTTCTGCTACCTTTGAATACGATATGTTATGCTCCCGGAGGAGCGTCTTTATTGCTTCTGTCATACTAATAACAATATCTACAAGGCGTTCTACCCATCTCTTCTGCTTCCTCGAGTGTTATCTCCTCGATAGATGCTCGGCAGTTGCATAATCCTCGGCAGTCCTCATCACAATGATAACATTCGGAGTAGCGACCTGTGCAGATGTATACCATATCGCCCTCTGGGTGCTTCTCTTCTTGCTTCTTCTCGCCCCCTCCACATGCTGTCAATACCAATAGCGACGCAGTAAATACCAATAGTCGTTTCATATATTATTTACTCCACCAAAATCCAAAAAGATACTGTATCCCATCCACTTCGATGTTCACTTCGATTTCTGTATGTTTCCCAGAATAAAAGAAATCATATGGAATCATCACAAAACCAGATAATTCTTGATTTGGCACAATAGTATTCTCTTTTAGATAACCGACGCTTAGTCTTTGTAAGTCCTGTGCGTGTAGCACGGATTGTGACATTAATAGGGATGCATCTCTATTTAATTGCTGTTGATACGCCGCATTATCAAAGTATGTTGTCGTTATTCGTGCATTGTAATAAGGCGTGTATACATTAGTGTTTATGGTATTATTATAATTTGTTGTCGCTGTAGACAATCCTGTTAACACCCCCAAGCCTATCTCTCTCCATGTCTGTCTATTCTTAATTATACGTGCATAATCGTCATTATCTAATACCTCGCCATACTCTGTCTGCTTCAATTCCCAATCAGCATTATAAAAATGCGCTTTTACAGAATTTATATTGTTTACCCCAAATTCGATACTATTAGGCGTGTTGTTTGCCACTAATATAGACAATTGGATATACTTGCCATACTCTTTCACTATATTCGCGTTAACCGCAACTGTAATACCGTTCAGATTATAATATTCCCATACGTATCCATCTATAGTAATATTCTCCCTATCTTCTTCAATTGGGATGTCTTTTATTATTTTACCTGTTTTCGGGTCGCACTTGAGCAATATACCATTGGGATATTGTCTCACGATATACGTTTTAGCGGGGGATCCTTCTCTAAAATCTGCGTAATCTATCGTGTTGTCATTATTTCGATAGACACATAATCCATCAAGGCGCCCATCCTTGTAATTTGAACTTTCTATTATATCTCCATTTTTTGCATATACTATTCTTTCGTTGCTATAAACATTCTTATTTGCGTCTTGTCTGTCGAAATATAAGTATGCTCCCTCACTTTGTACTTGTCCTGTGGTATAAAAGCTCTTATATCTATTTTCATAAGAGGCATCTTCAGATTCATAGGTATATACTACATATTCCGCAAATAATTGATGAGGCACGCCCTTCCAATTTTTATCGTAGTACAATGTATCTATCTTCCCTTGCGCTTTCGCCCCACAACAGAAAGTTATTAGCACCAATGCCAAAAATACTTTCTTAAATACATTGTTTCGTTTACGTCTTTCCATGCTTCTACCTTCCTTTAGTTATAAAATCAATCAACTTATTCTGCTGCTCGGCTTGCTTATCCATCATCTGGAGCATCTTATCAATCTGTGAGTCTTTCTTCTCTCTCTCCGCATCCTTCTCTCTGCGTAGTGCCTCAAGTTCCGAGTATTGGTCGCCAAAGGTCATACGGAATAGTGCTACCACCACACCAATATTTATTATATCTGTGCGCTCGATGATGATATCTCCATATTGGGAGTTCTTTGCTATGAGGCGAAGTTTGCCATCAGGCTCAAACTTCACAAGGCGTATCATCGTAGGTCTATTCTTGCAGTCGAGGTAGTAGGTCTCGCCATCTACAATCTTCATCTTATCCTTTATAAAACGGATGAATACTGTGTCCTCAGGTTGGAATGTTGGGAGCATTGATGTGCGCTTTATGCGCTCTGCTACATCCACCTTTGCATCATTGAGCAACTGGCTGGGGTTTATCGTTTCAAGCTCCGATCCATTCTCCTCTACAAATTTGAGCACATCGGTATTCGGGCTCGTTGTCACATCCTCTGGCAGCACAGGGAACGACTCTATTATCTCTGCCTCTACGACATTTCGATACTTAGCATACTTATCTACTAAGGTATCACCGAAGCGATTTTGCAGCTTCGTTATGTGGCGAGGATATAACCGGTTGTTACATCTGCGTAGATACTCTATGTCCTCACCTATTATCGTCGCTATATCCTTTGGGGCAGTGTTCGTGTCGAGCATAAGGCCCTCTATATCTACCTCTACCTCCTCATCCTCTCGTACTATCACTGCTTGCTCAATACGCGCTATAGGTGTTGATGTGGCTATCTGTGCTATGCCCTGCTCTGCCACCAGCATCTCTCCGTTACCTGTGAGCAACCACGCCTCATTAAGATCGGGCACGATACTCTTTAGCTTTAATATAAAATCTTTAGGGGTTTCCACTTTCTCATTTATAATCTGTGAGAAGTAAGACTCGTTCTCATACCCCATCTTTACGCCCAGATCCTTCTGTGATGCTGCAAGACCCAAGCTAACAATATGTCTAACTAAAATCTTATTTCTATCTACTCGTTTCATAATCAATAGTTTTTAGTTATACCCAAACTCTTTCTTATAAATTCTTTATATTATAGATATAAATACTTTCAAAAAGTTTGGTTGAATAAAATAAAGTCTTTATATTTGCATCAACAAACAATGATATTTGCAAGCAAAGTTACAAAACGAAAATTAAAAAAGCAAATACCAAGCAAGTTACAGGTTCTTATATGAAGCTAACAAAGATGACAAAGCGACCATCGTACACCGAGCGATTGTTGAGCTTGCCAATAGGCGAAGAGCACTTCTTCACTCTCAACGGCACAGCATATCAACAGTTCCAGAACGCCAAGCATAGGCTGAAGAAATCGGGTCGTGCGACATTCGAGATGAATGTGGTCGTGGGCGATAAGAAACTGCGTGTGGTGCGCCTAACATAGCGAGCCTATGAAGCGCATAGCCAACAACCGCCACGCAACGCTCAAGAGGGTATTACCTATACTAATAAAGATAGCGACGCCCCAGAGCACAGCCGAGGCGAACGCAGTACGGCAAGCGAAGCGACTGCAACGCTACCTCGCCAAGAGTTAGGCCACTCCAAAAGGTCTGCTTGTAAGCAAGATAAGGTGCTATAAACCTGCATAGACCAACACCCCTTGCATAGTTCCTTGACATACAATGAGTGGGCGGGTAAGGATGTCCCCCTCAAGAATAATGTCTCACTCCAAGAGAGTGGGTTAAACCATCCGCGTGAGATGATTGCTCACGGCTAATGAACGACACTTTGTTACATTTTATGTATTTACATTTTTTGTAACATCACTATAGGCTATATCGCTTTGACCGGTGGTATAGCCGCTATGAGGGCTTCACTTTTATTTTTTTTAATTATTAACCATGTTTTTGATAATATTTTTCTGTTTTCGAGGCCCTCTATAACACAGCCCCGCGCATCAATTAAACAATAAGCTCCAATTTACATTCTTTGCACATCTAAACACTTCATGCGGGGCTTCCATAAGCGCAGACCCATTGTCGGTTGTCCCACTCCATGCGGCGACGTAAAGGCCCACAGCCTGAAACCGTGCCAGCATCGACGGCTTTGCGTGTGCGCTTTTTTTAGAAACCAAAAACAACAACGATATGAAACCATTACAACAGGTATTAGCTTACCTCCTGCAAGGAGGAAGGCTTACGGTGCAGAAGGCATTTCACCTCTTCCACACCACAGAACTTCGCAAGATTGTTTCGCGCCTACGACGCAGAGGCTATGACATTCGCTCGGAGGTCAAGCACGACGAGACGGCTGATGGTCGCAAGGTAACGTATAACGAATACTACATCGCGCTATGATGACGAATATGGAGCTCCTCGCAGAGGATTGGAAATATGACCTGCGCGAGCATGATAAGCGCCTGAACGCTTTGAAAGCAAAGCAGGCAGAGCTCGACGACATCTACTCGATGAGCGAGGAGGCAGCATGCCGCCTCTACAATGTAGATACCAAAGAGGAGATAATAACCCTCATGGAGGAGGAGATAGCATACCTCGCCGAGGAGGTGGATGCGAAGGCTCCGCGAGAGCTTAATTTTGATTTGAGTTTGTGCTACTAAAAACATATAAATATGGAAAACATAAAATTTAGCGTGCGCCCCGCAACTCTCTGGGAGCGTATAAAGGGAAGAATTTGGCGTTGGCAGTTTGCATCGACAGCCCATTATCGCAGAGCAGAGCTTCGGAAGAAGCTCGATGCAAGACCAAGTAGAAGGACAATCATAACACCGGCGCGCTATGAATAGTTTTAATGATTTTTTCGAGAGCCTCAATGAGGTTTTCAATCCAGCGTTGAATCCCTTTATGGCATACGCGGCTTCGGATGATAATATCGAGGATGCTGTGATTACGGCAGAGATACCTAACACGAAGGAACTATGACAGGGTTATTCTTGGATGTCGATGAGTATATCGAGGACCCCATAGAGTGGGAGGTAGAGAGGGCAATACGCATACTTCGGCCCGACGAGGAGTATGACATCATACCATCATCAATGAATATCCCGCAGCGTAGAGTGTATCACACTCCGCCCCGCGGTAGTAGGGGCAGGTTTATTAAAGAGCAGCGCCATGTGAGTGGCGATAGTCCGGCACAAGAGTTTTAGTGTAGTTTTATAGTGTAAATAGTGTAAACAGTGTAAATAGTAGCCGAGAGATGCCGGCGGCAACGGTAGGCGGTTGTGGGGAGTTCGTTCTCCCCCTGCTCACACGCTTTCATAAGTATAAAGTTTGGGTTAAATTGAATTTTGTTATCCACGTCATCCGTGAGGACCGCGATGGAGGGTTGGACGAGTTTGACCGCTCCTCCAACCACTACCCGTTCTGGGTATCAGGTTTTTCATTTATTTAAGTTTGTGTTAGTAGTTGTCCCTTCATGGGACGTTCCTGCGTCCGCCGTGAGGCTCGCGCAGCTGGTCGGAGTGGCTTGATCGCCTATCCGACCTCAATTCACCAATAGGTTTTTCACTCTATCCCCGCACGAACAGGAGGTTATCTGCTCGTCGTTCTTTTCATCTTTTGGCTTTGACCAAGAGGCAGCCACGAGACCAAATCCTCGTGGCATTTGCGGTAGTAGCTCAGTTGGTAGAGCATCGGCTTCCCAAGCCGAGGGTTGTGGGTTCGAATCCCATCTATCGCTCCATTCACCAAACAATCACAATTATGACAGAGATTACCGCAATCAATCGCATGACAGGTAAGATTTCCTACCATGCTATATTTCCTCGTCTCATAACCGAGGCACAGGTAAAGCAAGACCTTAGAGGTATGCATGTTACCGATGAGAAGTATATCATATTCATCACACACCCTGATAAGTAGTATGTGTAAGCAAAATATCTTCCGCACACTCAATGCTGATGAGATTGAGGTGCGAGTACAGCAGGTAACCAACACCACCAAGAAGAAGGCCATCCTTCTCCTCTATAAGAATGCTCGTGTAGACATGGACTTGCTCGATGAGCAGTTTGGCTGCCTTGGCTGGCAGAGAGAGCACGCCTTCAAGGAGGGTAAGAACTACTGCAAGGTATCAGTATATGATGCTACGAAGCAGATGTGGGTAAGCAAGGAGGATGTAGGTGTTGAGAGCAACACCGAGGAAACTAAGGGTGAGGCAAGCGACTCATTCAAGAGAGCTTGCGTTAACCTCGGCATAGGTCGTGAGTTGTACACCGCGCCATCTATCTCCATCGAGCTGGCAGATGACGAGTGGCAGACTAATCAGAAAAGTGGCAAGCCCCAGATTAATAGCTGGATAAAGTTCAAGGTTGCGTCTATCACATACAACGGAGACCGCAAGATCATCGGTCTCTCCATTGTAGATGCTAAGGGCAATACGCGCTACATAATGGGCGAGAAAGCTAAGTCTCAGCCACAACAGCCGGCACCTGCGCCACAGCGCAAGACGCTAACGACAGACCACCTGATGGATGCTGCTTTTGTGGAGAAGATGTGTGCGTGGCTCCACGGAAGAAGTAGCGAGGGTAAACCAGGCGACATTATAGAGCGGTACTACGACTGCGATGAGCAGACAAAGCGCTTCCTACTTAATGAATACTTGCGAATATATGGTTAAACACTCTATCGATCTTCTTGACCTATACCGCATAGAAGTCGGTATGAACGAACAGGACTACACCTTCATGAGGGGCTTGCTTAATACGGCATTCCAAGAAGGGAAATTATATCAACTACAATTAGATCTTAACAGGCTAAACGTAATAGAAAATGAGCAAGATAACATTGTACGAAATCTCTGCTGAACAGCTGCGCATCAACGAGATGCTCGAAGAGAGTGGCGGAGAGCTAACGCCCGAGATTGAAGAGGCGTTGCTACTCAATGAGGAGAACTTCATGGTTAAGGCGGAGGGGTATATTGAGACTATCGCCCGTTATGAGGCTATGAGTGAAGCCGCGAGTGAGCGCATAGCGCAGCTTCAAGGCTACAAGAAGACGGCAACGAACATTGCCAAGCGTATGCGTGAGCGCCTTGCACAAGGCATGCACATTATGGGCAGAGACAAGGTAGAGCTCGGACTGCACAAGATAGCGGTACGTTGCTCGACATCTGTAAACATCACCGATGAGGCACGTCTTCCCAACAGCTTCATCATAGTAGAAACGAAGCCCGACAAGAAGAGGATCGGCGACGCCTTAAAGGGCGGAGAGCTCGTGCCGGGAGCCGAGTTAGTACATAACCAATCAATAACGATAAGATGATCAACAAAGTAATTTTAGTCGGCAACGTGGGAGCCGACCCGGAGATTCGCACACTCGAATCAGGAGTGAAGTGTGCGCGCATCAGCCTTGCTACCACCGAGCGTGTGTACAACAAGGAGAAGAAGGAGAGTAAGGACATCACCGAGTGGCACAATGTTACACTGTGGCGTGGTCTGGCAGATGTCGCCGACAAGTATGTACGTAAGGGGATGCAGCTCTACATCGAGGGTAAGCTCCGTACGCGAGAGTATGACAAGAATGGAGCAAAGTGTTACGCTACGGAAATCGTAGCAGATGAGTTGAAGCTCCTCGGCAGACGTGAAGCACAGGCGGCGCAAGCAGCTCCGCAGCCTACACCCGCACCTCCCGCGATGCCTAACCTCCCGGCGCCTGATGCCGACGACCTCCCATTTTAGCCTATGGCACGCATAGATGAAATAAAGCGCGAGGCGCAGGCTATGCAAGCATATCTCGAAGTGAACGTAGGTGGAGGCGATGTTGAGCAATACATCGAGCGTCTCGACACTTTGGGTGTGTACTATGCGCGTAGTGGGGCCTTGCATGCGGAGGTTGTAGGTCTCATAGACTCGGCAATAGCGAAGTCTATGGGCGACAATATGGAGCTTATAGCCACACTCCCTGCCTCTCTCGTGCAAAAGTATATCAAGGGTGCCACGGCAGAGCTAAATGGCTTGGAGAGGTGGATAGACCGCATCAACGCGAGCTGCAACAAGCAATGCGATAACCTACGTACACTGATAAGCTATGAAAAGCAACGAGCGCAAATACTCTAATAGCCCTGTCGAAGAAATATGGAGACAGGTTGATGGGACACAAGGGAGGTACGAAATAAGTTCCTTTGGAAGATTTCGCTTTATAGGTAGTCTTATAACATACAAAGATGGGCGTAAAAGATATTATCCTCCACATATTGTTAAGACTCGACCTGATAAAAATGGATACCCATTGGTTTCTATTCGCAATAATGGCAAACATAATCACTTCAAGATTCACAGATTAGTTGCATCTGCATTCATCCCTAATCCCTATAACAAACGAGAGGTAAACCATATTAACGGAATAAAAAGCGACAACCGTGTTGAGAATCTTGAATGGGTCACTTCTTCTGAAAACAAACTCCACGCAATCGCTCGTAAATTATCAGATCCTATTAAGAATCTTAAAATTTATAGAGGAGCCGAACATTACAAGGCAAAGACTCTTGTTGCTTACAAAGATGGTGTGGAAATTAAACGATACACTCCCATCAATCTTTCTCTTGCGGATGGCATAAAATTGCAACCGCTTTATAAACAAATGAAGGCAAATCGTCCCTACAAAGGTCTAATGTATAAAGTTATCTAAGTTATGAATGCTGAATGGGAGAAAACTTTTGGTGTTGTAAAGTGTCGGCGTAAGCCTCGTAATCTCGAGCATACTTTACAATGTAGAGTGATTCGCTGGTTTCGCCTGACGCATCCCAACATGGTGCACAACCTCTTCGCTGTGCCTAATGGCGGATATCGCACCAAGACGACAGCCGCTATAATGAAGGCGGAGGGGCAGCTCTCCGGTGTGGCAGACCTCATACTACTGAAACGCAAAGGTAAGTGTGGCGCATTGCTCCTTGAAGCAAAGGTCAAGGGAAACTACCAGAGCAGCAATCAAAGATTATGGCAGAAGCTAATAGAGGCTGATGGATACGAATACAGAGTGTTTCGCACGCTCGAAGAGTTCATAGAAATAGTAACAGAATATCTTAATAGACCCGATGAGTAAGCGTTATATACCCTACGCACGTAAGTACTTCGAGAGCGAGGAGTGGACCACGCCACGCAAGTTCTCGGAGCAGGAGGCATGGCTTGACATGATATTCATGGCTTCGTATGCGGACCATGATATAGAGCTCTCGAATGGGGTGTCTGTTACCCTTTATAGAGGTGAGTTTTATGCTCCATACCGCCAATTAGCTAAGCGTTGGGGTTGGTCGCTGGGCGCCGTTCAGCGCTACCTCAATAGGCTCTCCGAAGGTCAGTCGCCACGCATAGAGCGAATAGAGCGTGATACGCCTTCCGATACGCCCTCCGATACGCCTTCCGATACGCGCATCATCGTTGTAAGACTCTGTAATTACAGTAGTTACAACAAGGCTTTTGAGGATTCCGATACGCCCTCCGATACGCCCTCCGATACGCCTTCCGATACACAAGATAATAAGGGATATAATAATAAGGGATATAATAATACACACACACAGTATTATCTCTTAAAAGACTTATTCATACGTGCCAGCGTGCGCGCACACGAGAGTGCGGAAGCGTGTGTAGGGGCGTGCAAGGCATGCGAGGAGATGCTTATCTTATGTGGTCAGGATGAAAGGGCGCTACAAGAACATCGTGAGTGTGTGAGGCGCGATAAACTTTACGCTATCATGGTTGAGTTATACCGATGCTACCACAGCCTTCAACGCTCGTTCCGGAAACCTTTACTCCCACAGCAGATGCGCGAGCTTCTGCGCATGTACGACATAGCAGACATCTGGCGCATCATCGAGGCAATAGACAATAAGCGAGATCGCATCAAGGGCGCATCGCTATTCCAGACAATCAAACAATGGGCAACGACAGATATTGTGCTTGCCAATAGGCGTAGAGACAAATTACAAGCATATAGCTAATTATAAAGATTATGAAAACACTAAAAATCACCGAGGAGCAAGCTAAGGAGCTGTACAATGATAGCTCTGCCTCGTTAAAGAAGCTGCTTGAAGAGCACTTTGGGAAGCTGGCATTTACCCAGCGACCCATAGGAATATGGATCCTCACAGAGGATAAGAGGGCGCTAACCCCCGAGGTGTTCAAGGCGATGGATAATAAGCCCCTGCCTATCGGCGTAGGAGTATCTACCAAAGAGACTGCATTTATCGTGTCGCCATTCACCACTCAGGCTCTGCCGTTTGGCGCTAAGAGTGTCACTGACTATGACGACATCGTGTATGACAAGGAGACATACGATAATGAGGCCGTCACTGATGCTGTGCGCCGAGCACATAATGGCGTAGAGTTCAACATCTGGGATGATGATAAATTCCCTGCGTGTGGAGCGCCTGCTGTAGATAGTTGCCCAGATGAATGCTTTGGGCTGCGCTGGGGACTACCTACACTTGCAACGCTAAAGGTGTTGAGCCGCGAGATTAAGGGTGTTAATAAGGCTTTATATGCAGCTGGATTGCCAGTGGTTCTCCCTGGTTGGCATTGGTCATCTACCGTTAATCAGCAGGATAAGGATACCGCCTTTGTTGTCGATCTGCGCAGCGGAAGTGTGCGCGACGGCGATCAGGACTACAGCAACTATGTGCGTGCGGTTTCCGCTTTATAAAGATTTTAGATGTTTAACTTTTGCCTCCGCATAACAAGCGGAGGCACTACCCGAGAGATATGAAAAAGCTACCGATATACAGAGATATGCTACGCCTGACGGCACTTTTGATGCACGACATAAAGAATATGTCGAAAGTGTCACGCCACACTCTTGGCGATAGGATGGTAAGCACGGCTCTCGATGCTCTTGATAATCTTTCGGAGGGTTACTTATCTAAGGATGTTCCTACTGTTCGCCTCGAAGCTCTGAGGATGATGAAAGTAAATATTTCTCGACTTAAGACACACCTACGCTTGTGTAACGAGACACACGAGCTCTCGCTCAAACGCCTCACAGACTACTTTGTTAGGTTGGAGGATATAGAGAAGCAACTCGCAGCGTGGAACAAGTCGGAGAAGAACAGATGATAGTATGCGAGAGGTGTGGTGGCTACGGCTCCCATACGAGAGCAGTTTAATGATGAAAAGGTCTATCCACTCTCATTTAGAGTTATGTCACCAGAGATAGAAAATACCGCCTTTGTTGTCAATCTGAACAACGGAAATGTGAACAACAACAATCAGAACAACAACAACTATGTGCGTGCGGTTTCCGATTGTCATCACGAGACTATTGATACTATCGACCTCGCAAGCCTATACCTCGGCTATATTGACTGCAGCAGAGGTAAGGCGAGGACTCAGGTAGCCTCGGAGTTCGAGGTAGAGCAGGAGCATCAACTTATAGAGCTATTGCTCGAGATAAAGGATAAGCGATATATACCTCTCTCGGCAAAGACATTCGTCATCACCAAGCCCGACTATCGAGAGATATTCGCATCGGCTTTTCGTGATCGCGTTGTTCAACACTGGATGCGACTACACTTGGAGCCTATGCTCGAAGAGCATCTGCTACCCTCGGTGTTTAGCTGTCGCAAGGGTAAAGGCACTTTCGCTGCACAGCAGTATGTGGCGCAGATGATACACGATATATCGGAGGGTTACACACGCGGTTGCTGGGTAATGAAGCTCGACATCAAAGGCTTCTATATGTCGATAGACAGACAGCTTGTAACGGATAGGTCTCT
>ERZ808032.129-NODE-129-length-11575-cov-4.760132_pt1 | contig 11575 bp, 9 predicted proteins | sample MGYA00380187_ERZ808032 | MGnify/ENA primary metagenome ERZ808032 (study PRJEB31490, sample SAMN06133378) | cow dung metagenome | isolation source: M10 | host: cow | place: China: Chengdu | collected 2015-05 ...
CGCATTTTCTTAACGCTCGTCATACACAAAAATGTATTTCCGCTCAATCACGATGTCTTTTCATTGCATCGCCTCAATAAATCACCGCATCACCGCATCACCATCTATTCGGGCACTTCGACAAGCTCAGTGACCGAATAGGGTCGATTCACCGATTCGTCGATTCACCGATTCGTCAATAAAATCACCGCATCACCGCATCACCAATATATTTGCAAAAAAGTTGCATATTTCCGGAATATTTTTTATATCTTTGCAAATCAATTAGTAACATCTGTCAATGGCCGCAAAAGTTTTATACGTAACCCAAGAAATGTTTCCTTATTTGCCCGAGTCTCCTATTGCTTCTTTAAGCAGAGAGTTGCCACAGGCTATTCAAGAAATGGGCAAAGAAATCCGCACCTTTATGCCTCGTTATGGTTGCATTAACGAGCGTCGTAACCAACTGCACGAAGTGATTCGTTTGTCGGGTATGAACTTAATCATTGACGATACCGATCATCAACTTATTATTAAGGTAGCTTCTATTCAGGCTGCTCGCATGCAAGTTTATTTTATCGATAACGAGGAATATTTTCGTCGTAAGGCCGTTGTTGCCGACGAAAATGGAGTAGAGTTTGCCGATAATGACGACCGTATGGTGTTCTTTGCGCGCGGTGTGCTAGAAACCGTAAAAAAATTGCGTTGGACTCCCGATATTATTCACTGTCATGGTTGGATGGCGGCTGCATTGCCTGTGTTGGCTAAAAAGGCTTATCGCGAGGATCCTTTCTTTGCTAACGCAAAAATTGTTTATTCGGTTTACGATAATCCCTATCAACAAGTATTCTCTAATAAATTAGTCGATAAAATTAAAATGAATGGCATTGAGGCCGACGATTTGGCTTTGGTGGCTAAGCAAGGTGCTTTTGAGGATGTAAGCAAATTGGCCATTGAATATTCGGATGCGGTTATTCAAGGCAGCGAATCGATCAACGAATCGGTACTTGATTATGCAAAAAAATCACAAAAATTATTTTTGCCCTATCAAGATCCTCAAAATTATGTATCTTCGTACAATCAATTTTACGATCAAATTTTGGGAGAATAAATTTCGCAATGAAACGTCTGTATTTCTTTGTAACTACTTGTATATTATTGGTTTGTGCATCATGCGAACCTTCTGATATTGGCGCTGCTTTGCAGCCAGAAGAAGATAAAATGGTGGTACAAACCGATTCTTTTTATATCCAATCGGCTACCGAACTGTTGTCTAGCCGTCATTCCGAGTCGGATAATTTAGAGTTAGGCTACTTGTACGATCCTATTTATGGCGGTGTAAAACTTGATTTCTTAGCAGAGTTTCGCTATTCGCGCGATACTTTTCCTGCAACCCTGCAAGAACCCAAGCTAAATGTAGTGATGTATTATCGTTCGTTTTATGGTGATTCGCTTGCTGTAAACGAGGCTTCTGTGTATGCTTTACAACAGCCGCTTGATTACGAAATAGATTATAAATCAGACATTAATGTAAGCGATTATTGCGATAAATCGGTGCTGTTGGCCAAAAAATCGTATGTAGCATACGATGCTACGGTTCCATCGTCCGAACGCAAAAAAGCAGATTATTGCGATAAGGTGCAGATTGAATTGCCACAATCGTATTGCGATGCATTGCTTAGCAACCGTGATTATGCCAAAAGTCAACAAGAGTTTCTTAAGCTACTAAAAGGCGTATATGTAACCACGCAATACGGAAGTAGAACCGTGCTAAACATCGATTCCGTTAACTTAGAATTAAGTTATCGATACGCACCTAAAATAACTAAACCTGATTCTTTGGTAAATGCCGTATGTATTTACCCTGTAAACCGTGAAACGTCGTCGGTAGTAAGGGTGAGCGAGGTAGAGGCCCCCTCTGGAGTTTTATCGGATAGCTTGAATTACATCATCAGTTCGTCGGGATATGTAACTCGTTTAACCTTGCCTCTTAGTCGTATTAAAGAAAGCATGGTAGACAAAGAAACCGACGAAGAATTAAATTTAAACCACATGTCGTTGATTCTAGAGGTGGCAGATGTGGCGGATGTATTGCCTAGTCGCATGACCCCTCCCGATGTGTTGTTGTTGATTAGAGCCAATGATTTAGAAGCCTTCTTTACGCAAAGTAAGTATCCTGCCGAGGGTATTGCTAGTACGTTGGGTGTATACGATCCCGATAGAAAGCATTACCTATTTAATAATATGGCAGATTATATGGAGCGCTTTATGAGGGATGATAATTTGCAATTGGACGATTTGAATGACTTCTATTTGCTACCTATTCAGGGGGCAACCGATATATTGGGTACTAATGCTGTGGTACGCCATTTGTTTAAACCTTATGCTGTGCGCTTGCGCAGTGCTACCAACCAGCATTCGCCCATGCGTTTGGTGGTTACTTATTCCAAACTGTAAGCCCATTTTGTATGGCGTCTTGCGATGCTGTTTTGTAGGCATTGATAAGACCGCCTGTACCTAGTAACGTTCCCCCAAAGTAACGTACTACCACTACCAATGCGTTGTCTAAATTGGCAGCGTCAATTTGGCGTAAAATCGGTCTGCCTGCAGTGCCCGATGGCTCGCCGTTGTCGTTGGCTCTAATGTCTTGACCTATGCGATAGGCAAAACAAACGTGTTTGGCTTTGTGGTGTTCTTTTTTGTATCGATTAATAATTTCTTTTACTTCTTCTTTATTATTAATGGGCATGGCGTATGCCAAAAACTTACTGCCTTTTTCTTTGTAGCAGCCTTCAGCTATACTAGTGGGGGTAATTTTGGTAAGTTGTTGATTCATATGGCAAAAATACAATAAATTTATGATTTTTTATGAAAACGTGTGCGTAATATTAAAAAAAAAACTATATTTGCGGCATTGTATATAACTTATATAACCTAAATAACCTAAAAACAATAGTATGAAAAAAGAAAAAACCTTCAAAAGGTTGTGTCGCTATTGCTGTCTAACAGCCTTGTTATTAGGGTTTTCGGCAACTGCTTTTGCAGATGCAATGAAAAATAACCCTATAATGGAAAGTGGTTTCTGGGGAGATGCACTAAGCGGTACAACTTTCTCGGCAGCTAACAACAGCGAACAAACCAGTTTCACGTCTTTGGATGCGACGCAAATTTGTTGGAACAAAAGCACGGATAAACTGCAAATGGCAAGTGCTTACGGTTATGTAACCAATACTTCGTATGGTACGGCATCATCGCCCAAGTACCGCATTACCAATGGTTCTAATAGTGGTTTTAGCGCAAAATTAGACGCTACTACCAATTACCTTATTTTTCATGCGCCTAAATCGCAAAAAGACATAGCTACCATTACGGTACAAGGTTATAAGAAAAATACCGAGGTGTATGTATGTTTCAATGTGTATGAGTTGTCGGGTAGAGATAAAACCAAACTTAAATTCAGGGTAAATGGTTACGAAAGATATAAAGAATTGCCTGCAGGTTCTGAATCGAATGTCGAACTGATTATACCGGGAACCTATTCTGGCTTGAATAAAACTACCTTGACCATAGAGATAGCCCGCGATAATTACAACGAAGGTGATAATTGCGTGTTGGCAATTTCTGATTTTTACGTGTACGGCGAAGAGGATGTTATTAGTTTGGATGCCGATAATATTGAGGCAGAGCTAGGTACTCCTTTGAACCTAACGGCACAAAAAGGCGTAACGGCTACTTGGAACGAATCGCAATTGGTTTGGTTGAAACATACCCACGAAGAATGGACATCTTGGCAAGAAATGCCCGAAGCGAAAGGTAAAAAGAGCCTTTCTGAAAATAATTTGCCCATTGGCATTACCTCTTATAAAGTTGGGGTGGTAAATGCTCCTGGCGATACTATTTTCTCCAATATCATTGATGCGAAACGCTACCTATTGTGCTCGGAAGAAACCACCCGTGTGCTATTCCACGAAGATTTTGGCACCTTGTCGTCGCAAACCGACCGTACCAGCAATATGTATGTATCGACCGATTATACCTACGTGGACGGATGTGCCTCGTTAAAATCTGAAGGAACTTATGCTGTAGTGGCCAACGCCCGTTATGGAGGATGTAATAACAACCCAACCAATACGTGTGACGAATGTGCATCCAACGACGCTAGGTTGTGGTTCCGCGATATGTTAGACCATACCCAAAACGGAGTGAACGCTCAAGGACAATACGGTGGTATGTTGTTGGTAAATGCCGACGAACAATTGGTATATAGCCGTCAAGTAACTGCTCCTTGTGCCCAAACTACCATGAACTTCTCGGCCTGGTTTGCAGCTGCCAGCGATGGTTCGCCCATTTCGGTACAATTCATTGTAAAAGACGTACATGGTTATGAAATTGAAGCGGCTACCTTGGTGGTAGATGGCATTGAGTTCAAAGACGGATGGGTAAAAGGCGAAACCTCGTTTAACCCCGGTTATAACACCGATTTGACCGTCGAAATCCGCAGCTACAATCCTGCTTCTGGAAGTGGTAACGACTTCTTGATAGACGACATTCGTTTTACCGTATGTTCGCCCAAAATTGATTTGGATGCCACCACTACTTCTACCCGCGTACAAATTGATAACGAAGAAAAACAAGTGCTAGGTTTGTGCGAAGAACCCATTACCTTAACCGTCGATGCGGCTCAAGCAGACAACTTGTTTGACAGTCCATTTTATACTTGGATGTGGAAATCGCCCAACTTCTCTAACTTTATGGAAGTTCAACATTGGCGCGGAAAAGCAAGTGTAGACACTACGGTAACCGATATGACACAATACTATGTGTTGGTAACCGCTACCCAACAAATTGCCGAAGACTACTTGAATAACCAAGCTGGAGCGTGCGAACTAGTAGGTATTTCGCCTATTATGTACGTTAGCTGCGCGCAAGTGCAAGCCAATGTTCAAAGCAGATCTTGTAACAAAATTGTTTTGCGTGCCGATGTAACCGGTGATCTTGATTTTGACTGGGAATTATCGACCGACGGACAGAATTGGAGCAAGATAGATGGTAAGTCAAATAAAGATACCATTCATTACACCATTTCGGAAGATACCTACTTCCGTGTGAACACCCCCATTGCACCATCGGCACCTACCGAATTGGTGATATCGAGAAACATTGATCTAACTGCTACTCCTTCTTATATTCCAGAAGAAGGCGGCGAAGTGGCCCTAGCAGCTACAGCAGTTGGCTTTGAAGACATTCAAGTAGACTTTACCAATGAGGTAGAGTGGTACCAACAAGGTGATTACTATAAAACCAACGGATTGGCATGGGATTCTACCTTTACAGCGCCTACCTCTTTCTTTGTAGAAATCAGGGGCTGTCGTTCAAACGAGGTAGAAATTACCTTGCAAAAACCCCTTGTGGTAGAATTTGTTTCTAGAGAATGTAACACCATTACTTTGCGTGCTGTAGCCGAAGAAGGCGTTACCTATCAATGGCAAAAATCGACAGACGGAGGTCAAACTTGGGAAGATATTGATTTTACCGGCAGTGAGTTGGTTACTACCATTACCGAAAATACCATGTATCGTATTTACAACGACGAATTGGTGAGCGTGCCTACTTACGAAATCGAAGTGTGGAGCATCGAATTGACCGTTGAACCCGAAGAAGTGTATTTGGGCGAAACCATCACTGTAACAGCCACTACCCACGGATTCCGCAGCAACTATCAACCTGTATGGACCGAAAATGGTAAAGTGATTGAAAACGAAGGTTATACCTACGAGGTAAAACCTTACGCTCCAGTTAGCTATACCGTATCGCTAGAAGGTTGTGAATCGAACGATGCCGTGGTGAACAAGGTTATTTGGCCTACCGTATTTACCCCAATGTTGGTAGACGGCTTTAACGACGACTTCATCATTGGTATGGATCCTACCGTAGCCCTAAAAATCTACGACCGCTATGGTAATTTGCTGGTAGAAACCACCGATGGTTGGGATGGCCTAGATAAGAATGGCAACTACGCTATGCCAGGTGTGTACTATTACGTTGCCACCATGCCTAATGGCGATGTGGTAAAAGGCAATGTAGAATTGTTGAACGAGAAACGTTAAACTTATCATCTGTATGAATATGAGAAAGTCAATAATGATGTTAATGATGCTGGCAGGTGTTGTTTCTGCACAGGCTGCTATTAACGAAAAATATAGCGAAGGATACGATTTGGTATCGCTTCCTTTAAACACTGCAACCAACGAGAGTAATATTTCGTTGTTTGCCGATAATCAACTTTTGTTTTTGAACGATGGTAAGGTTTTTCTAAGCCAATTTACCGAACAACAAGATAGTTTGTTGGCACCAACAGAGAGTAAAGAACTTACTAACTTGGGTATTCAAGGCAATGTAGCTTACGATGCTGCCAAAGGTAAAATTTACTTCTCGTTGGTAGAGTCAGAAACCTGTGAATGGTTATACGAATCTACCTATAAAAACGGCAAGTGGACTACTCCAAAACGTTTAGAAATAGAAGGCATGGGTAAGGTGCGTGGCAATAATGCCTTTATGGCCAATGCTGGTTGGAGTTATATATCGACCGTAAAAAATATCATGCAAAATCCTGCTATTGCTAAAAATGGTACGCGTTTGTACTTTACCAGCGCTACCATAGAGAATGGCCAAGGAGGTAAAGATTTGTGGTACATCGACCAAAAATCGGATAAACTGTGGGCGGCTCCAGTTAATGCTGGCGAGACCGTGAATAGTTCCTCTGACGAAGACTTTGCTTTTGTAGAAAAAGATGAGTTGTTGTACTTCTCGTCTAATAAAGAAGGCATTACACATTTATACTTAGCCGAAGTTGCTGGCGATGCATGGCATACCGCTCAAAAGTTAGAGTCGCCTTACAATAGTGCTGTAAACGATTATAGCATGTTGGTTACTAACGGTACACCTTATTTAGTAAGCGATAGAAACACGGGCAATGGTTCTGATATCTTTGCTTTTGTAAAAAGACCTTGCCAAATTAGTGTAAGTGATATAGAGGTAGTGCAAGAGTTTATAGGTGGTGGTTATGCTATTACGGGTAAGGTAACCTTTAAGGATGCACCTTCTACAGGTAACCTATACGTAAAAGACGATACGGGTGTAGCCAAAACATTTGAATTGCCTGTACAATCGCCCTTTAGTTTTGAAATTGATAATTTAGATTGCGATAAAGACACCGTAACACGTGCTGTAATGGCTTGGTTCTCTGATACCAATTGCGAATCAAAGGCAACTTATTTGGCACCAGCAGAGATAAAACGCGAGTTTTATTGGGTATATTTCTTATTTGAATTTGATAAATCGGAATTGTTGCCACAGTCAAAAGCCGATATGGATCGTTTGGTAAAAGAAATGCAAAAATTCCCCGAAGCTAAATTTGAAGTAAGCGGTTATGCCGACGAACGTGGTAGCAACGAATACAACGACAAACTATCTAAACGTCGTGCCGAAGCGGTTAAAAAAGCATTGATAGAAGAAGGCATCAGTGCCGATAAACTTAAAATTGTAGCAAAAGGCGAAAATGCTCTTCAAATTAAAGATGCTAAAGACGAAGATCAACATGCTCAAAACCGTCGTGTAGAAGTTAGAATTATTAACCCCGAAAATAAATAATCGCCATGAGAAAAGAACTATCCTTACTTGCTGTACTTTTGTTTGTGTGCACAGCACTATTTGCACAGGGCGATTTTAAATTGTCTGAACAAATGTTCTCGCGTATCAATCAGAACCCTTCTGCTATTGGTAACAACGAAAAAATACAAATCTTTACGGCCGGACGCATGCAATACGTAGGTATGGGCTTGGAACAATCGCCTACATCTGCGTTGTTAAATGCCCATTATTACAACGAAAAACTAAAATCGGGTTTTGGTTTATCGTTTACTTACGATGAATTGGGTTTGTACAACCAAACCATTAATGCTAAACTTTGCTACGCTTACAATGTAGACCTTTTTGAAGGCGGTTTGCTTTCGTTGGGTTTATCGGCCGGTGTAGTAAACAAAATGTTTGACCCCTCTCGCCATGTGTGGCGCGATACAGGCGACCCACTAGATGGTGGCGAAGAAATTACCAATACCACCGCCTTCGACTTAGACTTTGGTTTGGAATTCTCTTGGAAATACCTATTGGTAGGGGCTTCTATTACGCACTTGCCTGGTATTACCCAAGATGTTAAAACCACCGCAGCCCCCACTCATATCAATGCCTATGTGCGTGGTAATGTGTACCTTCCTAAAAAGTTCAATTTAATTCCAGCGGTAGCATACACCAATATTGGTGCTTGTAATACGGGTAAACTAATCTCGGGCGATAATGCTCAGGTAGTATCATTGGGTCAAGAACACCTAGTAGACGTTAGCTTAACCGCTCTTTACGATGGTAAATATTGGTTAGGTGTTGGCTATCGCCTAAATACTGCCGTTAGCTTTATGGCAGGTTTTGAATGGCACTGGTTGCGTATTGGCTATTGCTACGATTTAAGCGTAGGTCCTGTTTGGGATTTAACCTCTAGCACACACGAAGTGATGTTGTCGTTTGTGATTCCTACCAAAAAACCAGTAGTGTGGTAAGAGTGGTAAATCGGTGAATTGAATAGGGTGGGAGGAAAAATGCACTGCAAAAAAGCAATCCAAACCTAATTTTTTATAACTTTGCGGGTGATTGAAGAATCACTCGCATTTTTTTATTATTTAAAATTCATTTATGAAACGTAATGTATTGTTGATATTAGGTTTGGCTACTGTATTGGTGGCTTGTTCTAAAAAATATTATCCAGAAATGTATCAAAAAGCAGGCGAAGATGCGCTTGTGGTGGTTAAAACAGAAAAAGATACCACTTTGCATGCTCCTGTTTTGCCTGCCGATACCTTGATAAAGGCCGATACCATTAATGTAACCCAAACGGCAGAGCAAGTGGTGGATGCTATTGTAGAAAAGGCTACCATTCGCGAAACCAACGACACGTATACCAGTGGTGGTGTTGCTGTACAACAACAATACCATGTGGTAGTGGGTAGCTTCCAAAGCGAGGTAAATGCACAAAATTTACAAATTACCTTACAAAAACAAGGGTTTAATGCCATGGTGGCTGTTAACCAAAACGGATTGTTCCGTGTGTTTATGTATTCTGCCGATACCGAGGTAGAAATTCGTAAAGCCTTGGCTAAGGCACGTGTTACCTATCCCGATGCTTGGATGCTTAAAATTGCTAAGTAATGCGTTTGCGTAGTAAGATATGGATGCTGCTTATTGCCTCCCTTTTGTTGGTGGGCTGTAAGCAGCATACTCGTTTTTATAAGAGCCAGGTAGAGGCGAATGCTTCGCAAGTAGAAATTCAACGCTTCGATAAGGATTTTTATGTGCTAGACAGTGCTGCATTAGTGCAAAAATACGGTGAATTTGTACCCATTTATGTGCAGCAAATCATGCAAATTGCGCCAGGCAAAATAGACGCTTTTAAGGCCGATAGCGCCTTTGCTGTATTGCGTAAGCAGGTGGATAGTGTCTATACTAACATTGATGATGTGGTAAACTCATTATCAACTGCCTTGGCCTATTATCAATATTATTTTCCAAAAAACGAACTCCCTGCTCTTTCTTTCCATGTATCGGGGTATAACCAAAGCATTGTAACCGTGCCAGGTAGGGTGTCTGCTAGTATTGATAATTATTTAGGAACTGATTTTAAAGCGTACCAACAAATAGCCTATGCGTACGACATTCCGTATATGACTCCTCGTCATTTACCCATTGATATGCTATTGGGATGGCTTACTTCTGAATTTCCCGATACCAATGGTAGGTTGTTAGAATCGATGGTATACCATGGAAAGATAATGTATTTGTTGCAAGTGTTCTTTCCCGACGAGGAAATAAGCGAATTGCTTTCTTATACGCCTGCTCAGTTGGATTGGTGCATGAGGTACGAAGCCAATATTTGGGCCTTGATGGTAGAAAAACGCGAACTTTATTCTACCGATTGGCGCACCATTACTCGTTATACCCAACCTGCCCCCTTTACCAACGGCCTTTCGCAAGAACATTCGCCCGGCAGGGTAGGTGTGTTTATAGGTTGGCGCATTGTATCGGCTTACATGGAGCGCAATACCCAGGTTACCCTACAAGACCTAATGAACGAAACCGACGCTCAAAAAATCCTCCAACTTTCAGGGTATAGACCGTAAATTTTGTTGACTAATCGGTGAATCGTTAAATTGTGGAATCGATGTTATTCGGTCACAGTAGGGACGCACGAGCCGTGCGTCCTTATTCGGTCCCTGAACTTGTCGAAAGCAAGGGCGGTCATTGAGCTTGTCGAAATGCCCAGCCCGCAGCGCAAAGCCAAAACGGTCACTGAGCCGGTTGCTGAACACGTACACATACAGGCCTTTTTGGGCTTCGCCCTCAAAGACCTGCCTATTATGTAGCATACCCCCCCCTATGAGGGTATTTTACCTGCGTAGCAGGTTGAACATAGTAGTAGGCAGGTGTTGCGTAGCTTTTATACCTTTGCCGTTGTCTAAAACATCCATGATTGTCTATTAACGACAATCGACGAGTGACTATCGACAATCGACAGTTATCATCTTAATTTTATAATCTTATGAACAAAAACCTTTCCCAAAGCAACGATGCGTTGCAAAGCATTCAAAATTCCTCTCAAAACGAAATTATTCTTTATCGTCCTGACGATGCAATTAGTCTTGAAGTTCGTTTAGAAAATGAAACAGTGTGGTTAACACAACAACAAATAGCCGAATTGTTTGAAAGAGACAGAACTGTGATTGGAAGACATATAAAGAATTGTTTTAAAGAAGGAGAACTTGACCCCAAAGTGGTATGTGCAAATTTTGCACATACCACTCAACATGGAGCTATTGCCAATAAAACTCAGTTAAAAGACCTTGTTTTGTATAATCTAGATGTCATCATCTCGGTAGGTTATCGCGTTAAAAGCATACGTGGCACACAATTCCGCCAATGGGCCAACAAGGTATTGAAAGAATATTTGCTTCGTGGTTATGCCGTAAATCAGCGTGTTAATCAATTAGAAGATAAAATGGATAGGCGATTTGCCGATTATGACCGAAAACTTGAAAGTTTAAATGAGCAGGTTGATTTCTTTGTAAAAACCTCATTACCTCCTAAAGAAAAACTCTTCTTTGATGGTCAACTGTTCGATGCTCACATACTAATGAGCCAGTTGGTAGAGTCGGCAGATAAGCGTATTGTGTTGATTGATAATTACATTGATGAATCTGTCTTGACCCTGCTTTTGAAACGTAAAAATGATGTTGAGGCGACTGTTTACACCATGCAAATGAGCGGTTCGTTTCAATTGGATTTGCAGAAGCATAATAAGCAATATTCGCCAGTAGCGGTAAATATTTATACCAAGGCACACGATCGATTTTTAATCATAGACGATAAAGTGTATCACGTTGGTGCATCGGTCAAAGATCTTGGCAAAAAGTTGTGTGCCGTTTCGTTGCTCTCTTGCATCGATGCAGACGAAATGATTAATAAATTGTAGGGACGCACGGCTCGTGCGTCCGTG